>Ga0315899_10003444_pt1 | contig 17250 bp, 14 predicted proteins | sample LakEriMetagenome_2_FD_203518 | JGI IMG/M metagenome (GOLD analysis project Ga0315899, IMG submission 203518) | Freshwater fungal communities from buoy surface, Lake Erie, Ohio, United States - Buoy 4 MA112 | ecosystem: Environmental > Aquatic > Freshwater > Lake | place: USA: Lake Erie, Ohio... | reverse complement strand
CGTTTTTGCCAGGCCCCCCAGTGAATCGTCTCGTGTTAATGGCCCCCTGACAGCGCAGCGAGGAACGTTTCTCTATACCAGCCCGAAAGCGCGAGGTGAGGGATTGCCCTGTTCTAACTCCGGCCTAAACCGCGCGAACCGGAATACCGATCCTTCGCATGCGATTGGGCCTAGGGGGATTGGCAATTGCATTACTAATGCTTCGGGAGCGTTAACCGGCGTGCGATCCCTTTGCTCGCGCAGCGGGCTTGTATTGATACCAGCCCGAAAGCGCAAGGTGAGGGATTGCCCTGTCCTAACTCCGGCCTAAATAGCGGATACTACGCGTTGCAACTATTCATTGACATAGAAACTCGATTAGATCATATATGACCAATCGCTGCGTTGCTCTGTTGCGATTCCGCGATTGGGGCAATGTTCACATCGCTTGTCGCCGATCTTAGCGTACGCTTTCTTGACGGCGTTAAAGGTACTGGCCCACACTTCGGCTTCTTCGCGAAAGATGTTATCGCGCCCCACAACCAAATCCAATCCTACGTTGCGCATAACGTCGGACATGTTGGACTGGACCCCAGAAAAGACCAATGTGATGCCGCGCGCTTTCATGCGATGAACAAAGTCCTCCATGATTTTGATACCCACCGCATCAGGGTTGTTGGCCCGTCGCAATCGCAAAACCACAATCTCGAGGGTGCTTGGCAAACTCTCTTCAAACTCCCGAATCCGCTTTTCTAGATCGGGAGCGCAACCGAAAAACATCTCACCTTCGATGTTCAAGATCCGCACATAAGAGCAGAGGGGATCGTTTTTGGTAGCCTCACGAATGATGCGAGTGTTGGTTAACGTTAGCTCGCTAACATGGATCTTGGCCGCCCTTGGAACATAAAGAGCAAAAGACAACACGACCCCAATCAAAATGCAAAACTCGATCGAGATAAAGACCGCCGATACGGCCGTGGCCAACATAATCATGGCATCAAATCGTGTGGCACGCGCGGCGTACATAATGGCCTTTGGCTCGACCATACGCGAGGCGGTCAAAATCAAAACGCCACTCAATGCAGCTCGCGGAATGTACTGAGCCAAAGGAGCGAATAACAAAATCGTTGCTGTGACACCCAGGGCGCTGATAACTCCAGACCATTGTGTTACTGCTCCCGCCGCATGGTTGATGTACGAACGGGTTAGCGATCCAGAGCCCGGAAAACATCGAAAGAAACTACCGGCCAGATTTGCAACTCCCTCACTGAGGCACTGTTGATTCATGTCCAGCGTTTGCCCCGTCTTGGATGCGATCGCTTTGGCCATAGCCATGGCTTCCAACAATCCCAAGAACGCGATCGCCAGCGCACTACTCGAAAGTGTTCGCAAAAGGTTCCAGTCTACGGTCGGTATTTCAAGCGACGGCAGAGTCCTGGGCACGGGATCTAGTAGCCTCACTCCCAGTTCGCGCTTGGGATCCACAAGCCACAGAAGTGTACCCGACGCGACGAGTGCCATCAGCAAAGCAGGTAGCGACCACTTCAGCTTCTTGTTAATAGCGTTAATGAACAAAACGGTTGCAACGGTAAAGATCGCAATCCCAAGCGTCGGCCAATGAACACTGCCCCCTTCGGTCATGGTTCGATAGAAGCGAACCAAGAAATGGTCATGCACATCACCCACCGATTTCAATCCGCAGACCGATTTCATTTGTTCCAACAAAAGCAGAATCGACGCCCCGATCGTAAAGCCGATAATGACGGAATGAGATATGAACCGTGACAAGTCACCGAAGCGGAACAAAGCGATCCCGGTTTGAATCGCGCCGATCATGAGAGCCATCATGACCGCCGCGTTTTGCCATTCTTGTTGCCGTTCGACCGGCAGATTGGAGTATTCGCCGAAGGCCAAGGTCAGGGCACTGAGCATGGCGATCGAGATCACATTGGTCGGCCCGTTGATCAGTTGTTTGGACGAGTCCAACAATGCACCAACTGCGGTCATGATGATGGCGGTGTAAAGCCCCATCTCAACAGGCAAGTTAAAGATTAGAGCGTACGCCATCGCTTGCGGAACCGCGACAGCGGCCACGGTTAGGCCCGCAAAAAAGTCTTTTCGAAAGCTTTTGTAGTTGTAGTTTTTGAGAGACTCAATTGCCGGTACATACTGGCAAAGAGCGTCAAAGTACGATGACGGCATTCCGCAATTTTCAAACGAGTGAACAAGCCGACGTCTTCGGTGAACTCACCGAAGAACAGTCGGAGTTGATAGCACGCATTGTAATCTGCCTGAAGAATATTGGGACCGCCTTCAATCGCCTCTTTTGGCTCTCCCTTAGCGATTCGTAAAGACCCCATGAGCCAAATTTGTTCAATTTTCCTTGTTCTAGTTGTTACGGACCTTGCTTTGGTCGAAGAACTTGTCTGATTCGTATCGAATTGAGATCGTAGTTGTGTACTTGGGCTTCGGTCAGATTTCGGTATGCAACTCGCTTACCGCAGCTAGCGTTGCAGCCGTGTAGGCTGCTATGCCGTGGATTCTCGGATTGCAAGAAAAAGGCAGCCAGTGGATATACGATCTTTCTGCGTTCGAATTATCTGCCAACGCAAAGACTAGGTAGACGAGGTTTTTCACTATTCGCTTACTTGAGCGATCGAACCAGCAAGAAGTGGGGGACACTAATCCTCACTAATGGACACTAATAACAAAGTCTGGTGGCTGGCTGCTGCGTAGGCCGTAACAAAGCTCTGTGAAGTTACGGCAGGGGATTACTGCGATTCAGCCCTGAACCGACTAGTCATTTAGTCCTGGCATGCTGTGCCGTAACTGCGCCCCAAAGCTGGCTTGTTACGGCCTACGAGAGCTCCCCGAAGAGGAAAGCTTCGATGGCCGAGGGGTACCAATCCGAATTAGAAAAGTGATGCACCGGACTTAAGTACCGCTCTACCGGGCTAAAAACCTAGAGCTCGCCTTGATCAGTGAGCTTGAATGCGGCGAAACAATTACCTGCTCGCTCTTGGAGTGTGCGTGTACTCGAGTGAGTAGCTTTGAGCTATCTATGGTCCAATTATCGCTGCCATAAGCCGACGTGCGCTAGCACACGGTTAAAGCACTTTGCGTCATCAGACGTTTTTACTTAAGTGCATTATCGCTATGTGGAACATGCCTGGCGCTGTGCGACAATTCTTGAGGATCTGTCTTTGTTACGTCGCAACGAATCAAAACTCTTTCGACGCTTCTTGCAAAATGCTGTCACCGCCACTTTCAGCAGTCGCTTTGCTGCGAGAGTGAAGACGGAATACCTTGGTGAATAGCTAACCGACTCACTTCTACTTAAATCATTTGGATTGCCTAAGCCAATCGAATATCTTGTCCCAGGCGACTTGGACGATGCCCAGGTGCTCTGTGCTTTTAAAGATCTCCAGCTCCGGTTTAGATTCCATCTGCCCTAAAGACTTGGCAAACGCCTGCGTTCCTGATAGCCCAAAGTCTTTGTCCCCAGCTGCTGCATATACCTTGATCCCTTTCCAGGATTCTAGCCTTTGTACAGCTCGTCCACCTCCGAGAATCACGGCAGACTGAGCGATACCAGGATGCCTATCCAACTGGCTAATCGTTTGCCCAGCTCCCATGGAATGACCGATGACTACGACTCTGTTTCGATCGATCGGCGCAATCTCCGCTAGCTGGTCTACAAGCGAATCGATAGGTAGCAAGGCTCCCATCAAGGGCTGGCGTGGGGTGACGAGAAGATAGCCATTGTCTCGTGCAAGTTTCGCCAAACGGCCCGCTCCATAGGCATCGAAGAACATGTTCTCGCTACCACCGGCACCGTGATAAGCGACAATGACCGGTAGTGTTTGATCTGGATTCGTAGAGCTCGAATTGTTTAGTTTAGGGAATTGAATTCGGACAACACCCGACCGTGCATCTTTGCTGAAATCAAGCCAGTATTGCCCGTTGCCGTAAGCTGGCTCGATGAATCCTGCGCTGCCCTCTTGTTCGATTCCCTTCTCAAGCCACACCAAGATCTGATGAGCTGGAAAGTCTGTTTCCAGATACGAATTGCGAGACAAGGATCGCAAGGTCGAGCTGTTCAACTTTAATGTCGCTCCGAACCAATCGGACTTCCACTCGCGAGCTTGCTTCGTTTGCGCTAAGACCTTTTCGAGCCGCTGATCCCGATCGCGAGTAACCGATACGATATACCAGGGCAATTCGAGTCGATCCACTCCGATCTTAAGCGTTGGCCTGATGATATAGTCACCTTCATCTCGAAGGGTTAACGTACCCGTCCACTTGAGATCGGCAATCGAAAACTCTTCTTGAACCAAGATCGGCGAATGGCCATGACTGTTTGCTGAATCATCGCGCGATGTTCGATGGACGAGCGGCATCACATCCACCTCCATCAGGAGCATACTTGGCAGAGAGAATGATTCGCGTTCGTAAGCATCGACTAGCGAGAGCTCCAGCGTGGCATTGTCGGTTGTGAGCCATCGGTTCGCCATTCGGAGTCTGAGCCCCGCGAGTGGTTCCAAGGATTCGCGAGCGGCACTTGGCAGCAGTGATATTCGAGCCAGGTCGATCGATCTTTCCGCTTCAGGGAGAGATAAAGCAAAGAAGGATCGAACCGCGTTTTGCAAATCTCCTAAAGGCTTCTCCCGTTCGGTCGGATCCTGACAAACGAGCTCAAAGGCTTCTTCGAATGCGATAACTTGCTTGCCCAGCTGGTAGCGAGTGAGCTGCGAAAAAGCGTCGGAGCCAATGGCCAATAGAATCAGGCTGCCAATACAAAAGGAACAGATAGCGAATCGTAATGACATTCCGTGATGCCCTCTCCCAGTCGTAGAATTCCAGCCGTGCCAGCCCTTAAGCCCGAAGCAAACCGTCTAGATTACCAAATCGGGCCTTTTGGCGCACGAAATGGCCTCAATAAGTCAGAAAAACGTCCTTTTGGGTGACTTATCCACTGTAGCGTAACGGCCAGTGGCGGATTACACTTCACTCCTTAAATCACCGTCCCTCTCACTTCTTTTAGTTTCGAAGAAAAATGACAGATTCTCAATCCAATGAGAAGCCCTCCATGCTGATGTTTTGGGGATGCTTCATCGCGCTGATTACAACAGCGTTCGCATTTATCTCACGTGCCTTTATGTGTAACACGGCTGAGATGTGGCCGCGTGACTTTGGGCTGGATACGGTCCAAGCGGGAACATTGTTCGGGCACGGGATTTGGTCCTTCTCGATCAGTATCATTTTGTTCAGTTTGGTGATCGATAAGATCGGATACCGTACGGCGATGTTCTTTAGCGTTGTTTGCTATTCGCTTTACGCAGCCTTTGCTCTCTATGCACATAGCATTGTCAAAGCCCCCGGGCTGGAAGGTGAAGCGTTGCTCGCAGCACAAGCTAAGGGACTCAACTTCCTAACCATTGGCTCCATCATCTTGGGGCTTGGTAACGGAACGGTGGAAGCATTCATCAACCCCGTGGTTGCGACTCTTTTTAGCAAAGAGAAAACCAAGTACCTCAACATGCTCCACGCAGGTTGGCCAGGCGGGTTGGTCATCGGTGGTTTGATCACTCTCGGGCTTGGTAAAGCCGCAACCGACGACTGGAGACTTCTGGTCTACATCATCGCGATTCCCGCTATCGTTTACTTGATTATGTTGGCGCGAGCCAAGTTCCCTGTTAGCGAACGAGTTTCCATGGGAGCGACTTATGCTGAAATGCTAGGCGAGTTTGGTGTGATCGGTGCGGCTCTTGCATTGTTCCTGATCTTCCGAAACCTCGGGGAAACATTCCTTTGGCCAGCCTACGCCGTTTACATCCCCATCATCGTTGGTTCCGTCTTATACGGCGTGTATTGCAAGTCGTTGGGTCGGCCGATGATGATCTTCTTGTGCTTGATCATGATGCCTCTCGCTACAACCGAATTGGGCACCGACGGCGCGATCACCGGGATTATGGAAGAGCCAATGACGAAACTAGGATATAGCCCGCTCTGGGTTCTGATCTACACCTCGGCGATCATGATGGTATTGCGATTCTTCGCGGGACCGATTGTGAAGGCTTTGACCCCGCTCGGTTTGTTGGCAGCCTGCTCGGTGCTCGCCATTGTTGGTCTGTATAGCTTGTCCGTCGTCAAGGGCATGGCACTGATCTTTGCTGCCGCGACTCTTTATGGGGTTGGCAAGACGTTCTTCTGGCCGACCATGTTGGGTGTGGTCGCGGAGCAATTCCCCAAAGGTGGTGCATTGACCCTCAACGCGATCGCCGGCATCGGGATGCTCACGGTAGGTGTACTTGGTAACCCCGTGATCGGCTTCATGCAGGAAGAGTCGGCCAAAACGGCTATCGTTGCTGAGCTGCCTGGTGTTTATGAGCAAGTATCCAAAGACGCGACCTACTTCTTAGGTAGTTATCAAGCCGTTGACTCGGAAAAGGTGGCCAAATTGGAAGGTGAAACCAAGACTAAGGTTGAGGAATTGGCCAAGGGAGCTAAGCAATCGTCTCTTGCTAAGATCACCATATTCCCAGCCTTTATGTTGGTTTGCTACTTGATCTTGATCGGTTACTTTCAGTCCAAGGGTGGGTACAAGCCTCAAACCATCAATGGACAGGCTGCGAGTGGACACTAGCCGATGCGCGACTGTATCTGGTAGACAAGCGACTGTATACTGAAAAAAATGATCCTGAGCCGAGGAGTCAAATCCCTCGGCTCGTTTCATTTGGTCTCCATTCCGTTAAGCCATAATCGAGCCAGGCTTCCATGTTAGATCGCGAAGAATTCATTGAACAAGCACACTTCTTTGGCGTTCTACTGGAACGGCTTGGTCAAGATGTCACCTTGCAAGAGCTGCTGGAGCTGTGTCGCTATGAAGTTTTGGCAACCACCAAGTTACCGATTGCGATTTCGTTTTTGTCGGCTGAGCTGAAGCATTCCGGAGTGATGGCTCCGGGAATGCGCAAGATAAGCCATTACTTTACTCCGTTTCAAACATTTATCGTCGAGCAATCCGAATCCGATCGGGGGCGATTTGACTTTAAGACAGCTCTAAAGATTTTAAAGCACGAAGCGGAATACAGAGGGCGATCCGATAATCGCCAAGGTTTCTTTTTCTACCAATTCGAAACGTTGTGCCGAAATCGTCTCAATTACGATTCCGGACTGAAAGCGATGAGCGAAGATCCGCTTTATGACACGACCTGGAAAGAGTGGATTCTCATCGTGCGCCGGCAGCTTGGGTTTGTCGACCTAGCCGATTTGATCTACGGTCGGAGTGAAGAGTTCGTCTCGTATCGAAAACGGCATCTTGGGCCAGACGCTAAGGCCGAGTACCCGATTCTATTTGGAGAACGCGAGGGAAAGATTGCATACGCAAATCGTAAAAAGGATCCCTTGTTTCTTTTTTCCGCTATGCAGCGGCAACTGGGTTATCCTCCAGTTCCCAAGCATGAGGTCGTCAGCAATGCGTTGGAAATGATTCCACAGATCCAACGTCGTATGGAGAGATTGGAATTACGTCTCAAGCTAATGGAGGATGAACAGAAACACGGGATTGATATTACCAAATTCTATTCCGGCCAAAAGGCAATCCCACTAGATGAGTAGTGTCGTACATTCGCAGTAGTGGGTGAGTCATATGGCTGCCGCGACCATGCATGAAGGTGGGATAATCGCTACAACCCGTAAAGTCACCGGATAAATTGACGCTGCTCAACGTATAAAGCGCAGTTTTGATTGGTGAGGTTTGCAACCGTATGCGGGCGACCTAGGAAAGAGATATCTCCATCACTTTCACTCAAGACAGTAATCCCATGCGTGACCAATCAGCTTCTCCCGCTACGATGCATTCACCCTATGTTTATGCGTTAGGTTGGTCACAGTTCACGGAGCTGTTTAAGTCGTCGCGGAGTTCGTCGGAGTCATGTTTACTTGCAATTGAGTCCATTAACGAGGAGTCAGATTACACCATCCAAAGGAACTTCGAGGACTTGTTGCTGCACAAAAACATGTCAAATCGATTGGGTATACCGTTAGACAATGAGGAATTAGAAGACATTGCGAGAGACGTTAACGCCCGTTTGACGGACGCTTGTGTAGCCTCGCAATCTTGGGAAGTATATGCTATCGAGGGTGACGTAACGGCCGATGCGGATTACACTTTGGAGCTGTCATTGTTAGAAAGTGTTGGTGACATTGCTCGGGACGTAGCTCGTGCCAAGGATTCTCAGCAAACTCCATCGAAACTAAGCAGTACCCGAACACCGTAGAGGTTTATTTTGCACCCGAGTTCACGAGATGAGTTTCCGCCGCATCATCTGTACGGACCGTGGACAATCGAAGAGCGTCGGGTTGTTTACGAAGATCCGTGGATGAAAGTCCGTTGCGATTCTGTGTTGCGTCCTGATGGAAATCCTGGGACTTATTCGACTGTTCGAATCAAACCAGGCGTATGCGTCATTGCGATTGACAGCGATGATATTGTACATCTGACCAAAGAGTTCCATTACGCAGTCGGTTACGATACGATCGAAGGGGTTAGTGGTGGGATTGAAAATACCGAATCTGCCGAGCTAGCCGCGAATCGCGAGCTGGCGGAGGAAATTGGTGTTATTGCAGGCTCTCTCAAAGAGATAGGTACCGTCGATCCGCTTACCGCAGCGCTTTGGTCGCCCACCAAGTTGTTCTTAGCGACCGATTTAACTTTCATGGCTCCCAATCCGGAAGCCACGGAAAAGATCGAGTGCTATCGCGTACCATTCTTAGAGGCGGTCCGCATGGTGATGGATAGTGAAATTACGCATGGGCCAACTTGTGTCGCCATTCTCAAGATTCAGTTGCTCCGAAGCATGCGGTGATAGGGTTAGCATTAGCCACAATACCAGCCCGAAAGCGCGAGGTGAGGGATTGCCCTGTTCTAACTCATGCCTAAACCGCGCGAACCTTTATACCGATGCTTCGCATGCGATTGGCACCTAGGGGGGATTGGCGTTTCGATTGCTAATGCTTCGGGAGCGTTAACCGGCGTGCGATCCCTCGCTCGCGCTGGCGGGCTTGTATTGCCTTTAAAGAACCCTCCCCGAGTGATCGTAAACTCCACTCGACCCTCTCCAAGGCTTTTGGGAGGTTGAATAATGCGAAGATAAATCAACGATGGCGATTGAGGTCGAAACCGAAAAGTTGTTCCAGTCCTGGCGAGTTGTCCAAAGTCTTTATAACTTCGGCTACATACATCCGAAACCATTTTGGCCACGGGTTACACGGAATATGCCTGGAACATTGCTTGTTGCGATAGAGTAGGTTGGTCACTCTTGAACGACTTCCATGCCATGAGTCGGGCAGGAGTGCCCAACTTACGGCAGGAGTGCCCAACTTACGGCAGGAGTGCCCAACTTACGGCTGGAGTGCCCAACTTACGGCTGGAGTGCCCAACTTACGGCAGGAGTGCCCAACTTACGGCAGGAGTACCCAACTTACGGCTGGAGTACCCAACTTACGGCTGGAGTGACTAACTTAAGGCTGGTGACTAACTTACTAACTTCGAAGTCGAGTCTAAGCAATCGACTTTATTTGTTATTAGCTCTTGGCTAGCCGAAACTTAGCCCGTGCCCTAGCGATGTTTCGCTCCTTGAGAGCCATCGCGTCAGGTGACGTTGCCTTGAGAGCGGTAGCCCTGTTGAGGTCCTCTTCCGCTTGGGCTTTGTTTAACTGACTGGTCTTCACGAGCTTGTCCGTTAATACATAGGTTCCCTCGCGAGTGACTTGAATAAAGCCACCATCGACAAACCATTCGTCAACGCTGCTGCCATTGCGGATCTTTAGGATACCGAACCCGAGTCGTCCCACCATCGGAGCCCGACCGGCGAGGATACCAAGCTCACCGTCGAACAATGGTATGATAAGCGAATCGCATTTGACGTCGAGCTCGGTCTTTTCTGGCGTTACGACAACGCATCGAACTTGCTGTTCAGCCATAGTGTATCACCTATTTCTTGGCTGCTGCTGCGGCCATACGCTTCGCTTGTTCTTCGACTTGTTCGATCGATCCGACGTACATAAACGCCGACTCTGGCAAGTGATCCCACTTACCATCGCAGATTTCTTCGAAGCTTCGGATCGTGTCTGCCAACGAGGTGATTTCCCCTGGCTTGCCGGTGAAGACTTCTGCGACCAAGAACGGTTGCGAAAGGAATCGCTCGATTCGACGAGCACGTCGAACGACTGTCTTATCTTCCTCACTCAACTCGTCCACACCAAGAATCGCGATGATGTCTTGCAATTCGCGGTATCGTTGAAGCGTCTTTTGGACTCGGCGAGCAATCGCATAGTGACGCTCACCCACAATCGCTGGATCCAAGATCCGAGAGTTCGATGCGAGCGGATCGATCGCAGGATAAATACCCTTTTCCGAAATCGATCGCTCGAGGTAAATAAACGCGTCCAACTGACCGAACGCAGTCGCTGGAGCAGGGTCAGTCGGATCGTCAGCAGGAACATAAACCGCTTGAACCGAGGTAATCGCTCCACGTTTGGTCGAGGTGATTCGTTCTTGCAAAGCACCCATTTCTGTTGCCAACGTTGGTTGGTATCCCACGGCGGATGGCATACGACCGAGCAACGCGGATACTTCCGAACCTGCTTGCGAGAATCGGAAGATGTTGTCCACGAACAACAACGTATCCTTACCGGTTGTATCGCGGAAGTATTCCGCCATCGTTAGAGCCGACAGTGCAACCCGAAGACGTGACCCAGGTGGCTCGTTCATCTGACCGAACACCATGCATGTTTGCTCGATAACCTTACGGCCGGTCTTACCAATTTCGGCTTCTTGCATTTCCAACCACAAGTCGGTTCCTTCCCGAGTTCGCTCACCCACGCCTGCAAACACGGAGTAACCACCGTGCGTACTAGCAACCCGAGCGATGAGCTCTTGAAGAATAACGGTCTTACCAAGACCAGCACCACCGAACAAACCAGCCTTACCACCCCGAACGAACGGCGTCAGAAGGTCAACAACCTTGATACCGGTTTCGAAGACTTCTGTGTTGGTGGAAAGCTCCGATACAGCAGGAGCTTGTCGGTGAATCGGCCAGTATTCATCTGCGGGAACTGGTCCTCGTTGATCGATTGGGGCACCGAGAACGTTGAACACGCGACCGAGTGTTCCACTACCAACAGGAACCGAAACTGGCTTGCCGAGGTCGACGCAGTCTTGGCCTCGCATCAAACCGTCGGTGCTACCCAACGCGACGCAGCGAACCTTGCCACCACCGAGGTGTTGTTGTACTTCACCGGTGAGGTCAATCTTGATTCCCTTTTTGTCCCCTTCGACTTTAACCGCGTTGTAAATCGGCGGCAGTTTGTTTTCTGGAAACTCTGCGTCGAAGGTCGAGCCGATAACCTGGCTAACTCGCCCTACGTTTCGTTCTGTTGTAACGCTCATTTAATCTCTCGCTCGATTGCGATGGTTGTAAAAAATTTATGATTTGGTTTGAGTGTGTACACGTCCGGTTTTTAACCCAACGCTTCGACACCGCCGATGATTTCCATGATCTCGCCAGTAATCTTGCTTTGACGAGCACGGTTGTAGGTTCGGGAAAGGGACTTGATCAAGTCACCTGCATTCTCCGTTGCGCCCTTCATAGCGACCATTCGTGCGATCTGCTCGCTCACGGCCGCGTCCAAGAAGCATTTGAACAGCCGTGCTCGGAAGCTAGCCGGAACGACCTCTTCCAAAATGGCCGAAGCGGAAGGCAAGAACTCGTAATCGTCACGAATGCCGCTGGACTTTTCGGTGGTCTTATCATCCGACTTGACTGCGGTTTCGATCTTTGCGAATGGCAACAGAGTCTCAACGGTTGCAATCTGCTTGGAGCTGCTGACAAATCGAGTGTAAACGACATCAACACGATCAACTTGACCGGTGATATAACGCTCGATCAAATCATCCGCAATTTTCGATACGGGTTCAAAACCTGGCTCGTCGTCGAACTCGGTGTACGTGTTCTCGATGGGCATTCCCATAAATCGCAAGGCCGAGATACCACGCTTGCCGCTGACACTCAGTTCGCCGCGTGCCGCTTGATCTTTCAATTCTGCACGCTGAGCAGCCGCGACCCGTACGACGTTTCCGTTGTAGCCGCCGCACAAACCTCGGTTGGCAGTTAAGACTAGCATATCAATCTTGTTGATCTCTTTTCGAGGGACCAACAACGGGTGATTTACTTCGGTACCACTTTCCGCCAAGTCGGTAACGATTTGGGTGATTCGCTTGGTGTAATCGGTCGCGGCAGCCGCGCGATCCATCGCCTTTTTAAAGCGAGCGGTCGCAATGAGCTCCATCGTTCGAGTGATCTTGCGAATGTTTTTTACCGACTTTCGTCGTTTATCTAGCTGACGAATGTTCGCCATTTGCTTTTCACCTTTCGGTAACGACTACTTGAATGAAGCCTTGAACGCTGCAATAACAGATTTGATCGATTCTTCGATTTCGCTGGTCAAATCAGCTACGTCACGAATTTGCTTGAGCAACTCAGGCTTGCGATCCTTTACATACTGCAAAAGACCTGTTTCGAAATCTTTAACTCGGGTCACAGCGATATCATCCAAGTGACCTCGAGTACCAGCGTAAATGCTGATGATTTGCTCGGCGACGTCCATCGGCTGATACTGAGCTTGCTTGAGCAGTTCCACCATTCGATAACCACGATCCAGCTTTGCTTGGGTCGCAGGATCCAATTCCGTGCCTAACTGTGCAAACGCTTCCAGTTCACGGAATGCTGCCAAGTCCAATCGCAAACCGCCGGCGACCTTTTTCATCGCTTTGATTTGAGCATTACCACCAACGCGAGAAACCGAAATACCGACGTTCATAGCAGGACGAATACCGGCAAAGAACAAGTCAGGTTGGAGGTAAATCTGTCCGTCCGTAATCGAAATAACGTTGGTTGGAATGTAAGCCGAAACTTCGCCTTCGAGAGTTTCGATGATTGGCAAGCTCGTTAGAGAACCACCACCGAGTTCTTTGGAAAGCTTTGCCGATCGCTCTAGCAGACGGCTGTGGCAGTAGAAAACGTCCCCAGGGAACGCTTCACGTCCTGGTGGACGTCGCATGAGCAGACTGAGTTGACGGTAAGCAACTGCTTGCTTGCTCAAGTCGTCGTAAACGATCAACGCGTGACCGCCGTTGTACATAAAGTGCTCTGCCATCGCTGTACCAGCGTAGGGAGCCACGTATTGCAAAGGTGCTGGAGCGGACGCACCAGACACGATAACCGTCGTGTAGTCCATTGCACCGGCTTTGGTCAATGCATCGATCACCAACGCGACCGAAGAGTCTTTCTGACCGACTGCAACATAAAAGCACTTAACCCCTTTGCCCTTCTGGTTAATGATCGCATCAATCGCGACTGCGGTCTTACCAGTCTTTCGGTCACCGATGATGAGTTCGCGCTGGCCACGCCCGACAGGAGTCATCGCATCGATGGCTTTGATACCGGTTTGCATTGGCTCGTGGACAGGCTGACGTTCTGCTACACCGGCTGCAATGATTTCAACGGGACGGCTCACCGTCGCGTTGACAGGTCCCTTGCCGTCCAATGGGTTTCCGAGTGGATCGAGAACGCGTCCGATAACTGCATCACCAGCTGGAACGGAGAGCAGAGTTCCGAGAGCCTTAACCTCGTCACCTTCAGCAATGCTTAGGTAGTCGCCGAGGATGATAACCCCAACGCTTTTCTCTTCGAGGTTGAACGCAAGACCAATAGCGCCATTAGGGAACTCAACCATTTCCCCTGACATAACATTAGAAAGTCCGTAAACGCGAGCGATACCGTCCCCAACTTCGAGAACGGTACCAACCTCTCGGACATCCACTTGGCTGCCGAACGTCTCAATTTCTTTTTGAATGACGGCTGCGATTTCATCCGAGTTGAACTTCATGAGTCAAACCTCTTTAGCATCTAAACGACGCGATATCTTGAATAATTGGAATGGATTACAAATAACCGAGACTCGCGTCTCGAAACACTGAACCAGATACTACTGGCTAATTAATTTTTGGGACATTTCGCGAATGGACGCATCGGTCTTCGAAGTCAACTCGCGTCGTAAAACTCGCAACTGACCGTCGACACTACCATCGAATACGGTATCTCCGACTCTGACGACCAATCCACCAATGATGGATGAATCGACTTTCTTGACGAGTCGTACTTCTTTGTTCAAAGTCGTTTTTAGTTTGGCAATCAATGCTGATTCTGTGTTCGAATCGAGCACGGTGCTTGTGGTCACTTGAACTTGCACTCGCCCTGCAATTTCATCTCGCAACTCACCGGCAGCCCGAGAGACCCCCCGAACGAAATGGATTCGATGCCGTCGGCAAAGAACCTTTAAAAAGTTCAATAGGGTTGAGTCCATTTTGCTGCCGAAGACCCGATCCAAAAGACCCATCTTGCTATCAACCGACTGCTTCGGGTTGGACAAGAAAAAGTCAATGGCCGAGTTTTTGTTGAGCACATCGGAAACAAACGACTCAAGTTGTTCTACGACCACGTCCACTTTGTTCGACAAATTCGCAGCCTGAAGCAGGGCCTTGGCATACACCTGACCCACGTGCTGCTCTTCGCTATCGAAGACCGTTGCTACTTGGGATTCTTGCTCTGTCATGCGACACGTTTGGTTGAGTGACGTAGTATTGAAAAGTGGGTGACGAAGCGAACAGCTCCGCTGCCGTTACGACTTGAACTATTAGTTGCGGCTGGGCAAGTTGCCAATCGCATCCGAAATAAGCTTTTGATGATCCGAGGCGTTTAACTCCCGACCAACGACTTTTCGAGCCAAGCCAAAAGCAAGGTCTGTACTTCTGGATGTTAATTCCGAGAGAGCTTGCGCCTTAGCCGACTCAATCTCCGCGAGAGCACGGTCTCGGGAACGAGATGCTTCTTGCTGAGCTTCCGACTTGATTCGATCCGCAACTGACTCAGCGTCTTTACGCGCCTGAGCCACTAACTCTTGAGCTTTTTCCGCTGCGTCGGTTAACTTTGCCTCGTACTCCTTTAGCTTTTCAGCTGCAGTCACCGATGCTTTCTGGGCCTCCGATATCTGGTCGGCAATCATCTTTTCCCGTTTGGCCAGTCCCTCGGAGATCGGCTTCCACGCGACGAGATACAACACACAGCACAGAATCAAAAAGACGATCGCTGAAAAGAACGATTTGCTCGCTTTCAACTCCAGCAAATTGTTCAGCTCTTTAACGTCCGCTTGTCCGTGTGAGATATCATCGTGACCGTTCCCACCATCCGCTGCCACCGACGATTGACAGGTGAATAGCAATGCTATCGCAAAAACCAACCCACATACGTAAACAGAAAGCTGACGGATCATGACACGTTAACTCAAAAACAAAGGAGCAATCAAACGAATCCAATAAACCGATCGATTACGATCCGGTGAACGGGTTTTGTTGCGAGCAAACGAACACTGCGTAGAACGCCAAACCTTCAATAAGTGCTGCGGCGATAATCATCGCGATCTGGATGGTACCAGCCGATTCAGGCTGACGTGCGATTGACTCAACTGCACCCTTGGCCAAAAAACCAATGCCGAGACCTGCACCGATAACGGCCAAACCAGCACCGATGGCACCTGGAACACCGCCAGCACCTTCAGCAGCGGAAGCTGGCATCGCTAACAATGCGACGAAACCCAAAGCCATGTAACAAACACGAGCAACGTTAAACACTTTGTCTATCTCCTAGAAACCAATGCAAGGGAAAACGATAAGTTGAAAGTTATTCGAGGCCGCACATACGACCTCCTAATTTCTATATTCTCAGTGGTGATGGAGGGCACTACCTACAAACAACGCAGCCAAAAACGTGAACACGTACGCCTGCAAGAACGCAACAAACACTTCCATTACGCTCAACAAGGTCGTGCCAGCTACTGACAATCCGGCAATACCCATCCATGGTAGGAGCGACATCGAAGCCGCTTCCATGTTGATTCCGATTCCAAGGATACCCAGCAACACTAAGTGACCAGCACCCATGTTCATGAGCAATCGAACTGCCAATACCGCGTGCTTGATGAACAGCGAAGCAAACTCGATCAACCAAAGAAGTGGCACAATCACGATACCTAAGTAGATTGGTAGACCGAGCGAAGGACAGATGTTCTTAAGATATCCAATCACCCCAAAGGTCTTGATACCCATCGCAACGCCAAGAATAAACACCAACAGAGCTAATGCGAATGTGGTACCAAAAGAAGCTGTGGGAGATCCGACGAACGGAATCATCCCCATCAGATTACATCCAAGGATGAAGAAGAACATCGTCCAGAAGAAAGGCATGAATCGGTCTGCATCATGCTCGCCCATCGCTGGAACAACAACCTTGTCGCGTATGGCCTTGGTGAAACCCTCGAGCAAATTCCAAGCTTTGCCCTTAGGTGCTTCACCGCTCGCAACTTTCTTGCCGAGCCATCGGAACGCAACCACTAGCAAAATCGCTACCAAGACCTCAATGATCATGTAGCGGCTAATGCCGAATCCGCTTTCTACATCATAAGCATTGCGAAGCTCAGCAAATGGTTGCGGAATAAGGATTTTGCCATCCAAGCTACGATTGTATTGTGCAATCTTGGCTTCAGACCACTCTTTGCCAGCTCCCTCGGAAACGAACTTGTCTACGCGAGCATTTGCGTTTAGCTCGGCTTTGAATTCGGTCCACTGCTTGGCCTTTGACTCATCGGCCAATATGTCTACGAACCACTCAATCTGCGGTTGAGGATTGGCAGCCAAGTAAGCTTTAACACTGTCCTGGGCTTTGGGAGCATTGCGATTTGCCCATGTCCCAGCTTTGACCACTAATTCAGAATATTTTTTATCTAGATAAGCATCTAATGGCCAAGCGTAATTGCCGTGAGACGACTTTTTCCAAGCCTCCCACTCCGCTTTGAGGCCGGTTAGATTGCCCGCATCGACACCCATTTCACCAAGCTTTGTAACAATGAAATCAGCTTCGGCTGATTGGAATTCATCGTCTAGCCTAACAACCCACCTCGGGAATTCAGCCGCACTCTTACGCGTGCTGCGCCACAATGCCGTGGGCAATTCAAAATAATATCCATCTTTGATGTGGAGTATATCTGAGGCCATGCTAGAGAGGCTTGGGTGAGTAGTTACGAGTTGCAGAGCGTCGAATAGCGAGCCAGGATTCTAATGCTAGAAAAGAAAAATAACAGCCCACCAAGTAG
>Ga0315899_10003442_pt1 | contig 17256 bp, 9 predicted proteins | sample LakEriMetagenome_2_FD_203518 | JGI IMG/M metagenome (GOLD analysis project Ga0315899, IMG submission 203518) | Freshwater fungal communities from buoy surface, Lake Erie, Ohio, United States - Buoy 4 MA112 | ecosystem: Environmental > Aquatic > Freshwater > Lake | place: USA: Lake Erie, Ohio... | reverse complement strand
TTGCCCATTGATTGCCGTATCCGGTGCATATGCGGAAGTCCAGCCGTTACCACCGTTTCCGGTAGTTTTATCAATTTTAATAATGTAACCGCCGCTCAGTTCATCGCCTGTAATATCCGTCGGTTGTAAATTCGCAAGATCAACACGGTTGTTATCGCGTTTTATTTTTTCCATCAATACATACACGCCAATGTACTCACCGTTCAAGACGACTTCTACAAACTCACAATGCGACGCGTACCAACCCATCATCACAGACAGATCATACGTCATATAATTGTTCAGTAAGGATTTGTCAGAGTACGAGGCGCTCAATATCCAATCGCTTTCCGCAGGCATGCCGATTAATCCGCTGTCTATGGCATTACCGTTGACGTCCCACAGTTCCATACCGTACGACTTTTTTGGGAACATCTGCGAGCTTGAACCGCGCACTTCAATTCCAACTTTTCCGTTGTAATGATTAAACGGATCAGTCATATAGTTACGATTCCCGACGCCGTTCCATATAATACCCATGTCCGCCATAATTTTCGGATCATCCGGAATAGCCTGGTTATTGGTGTTGATGACTACAATAGGCAAGTTGGAAGAAGTGAAGTTCAGCGGAGGTGTAAACCATGTTGGCGTTGGACCGTACAGCACACTGTTGTCCGTAATGCCGAAGTGCAGCCACACGCGCGAGGTCAGATCCGATGAATTGGCGGCAACGTTATGGGTTTGAATCGCGAGCACGTTATTGCCCGGACGCAGCACAGCATTGAGTGTTGCGGCTGAAACAAAGAAGTAATCGGCTGTTCCGCCCTGATAAATCACCGCTTCATGATTGCCGGCAGCCAAAGTATTGTAAGGCGGTTTACCGGGAGTATTAATGTTGGAACGTGCAATTTCTACATTGTTGAGGTAGGCTACAAATCCATCGTCGTAGTCCACATTCAATATTGCTTCGTACAATTTTGAAGTATCGGTAATGTTGAAAGCGATGCGGTGAAACACGCTCACCGATTGCGGGAAGGTCGTGTTGTCGTCATTATCACCAAACCCGAAACCTCCCGGCCCTTGATTCCACGCCGCAGCGCTGAAACTCGGTTTTCTCCAATTCGTATCCGGTTCGGAGGTAGGCACCACATAACGCCAGGCGTCGTTTTCGTACACGGCTGTCTCCCAGTGGTTGATTTGCGCTGCAAGATATTGATAAGTCAATAAAAGCAACAGCGACGTAAAAAGTCTCATAAGGGTGGCGAATTGAGCAACCCTAAGTTAAGAAAAACTTAATACGGCGTTAAGGGGGTGTAAGAAATGGGTGTGGTTTCACTCCATTTGTTCAGCTTCCCTCTGCTTTCGTTTAGTTACGTTGCTTGCGAAATAAACTAATTCCTATTCGTATTTCCGCAAAATGCGCCACATGCAGGTGTGCCTTTAAACTTACGCCAACGGAAATATTATTTGTAACACGATAATCCAGTCCCCAACGGTGATACCAGTTTATAAATCGTTCATCAACCGGTAATACATAATATCCCACTTGTTGCCACAAATTGAAGCGCCCCATTAAAAAATCATGATGCAGCGCCATAGAGACAAAATGAAAATGTAAAGACTCTCCGATACGGTTTTGTTTTTCCGCTAATGAATAATCGAAGTGCGCATCCGCAACAAGACCTATGCTGTGCAAATTGTTGAGCTGTTTATGATAGCCCACAAATGCTCCGGGTACAAAGAAGCGCTGCTTTTCGCCTTTCGCAACAATTTTACTGGAGGTATATACGCCAAAGTCAAAACGATTGAATTTCGACGTTGTTTGGGAAGGCGCATACGTTTGTCGCTGAAACCGGCTATCATTTTATTGATAGCGGATGCCCACATTTGCAGTTGGCCAGTTGATACCTTTATTCGGATCTTTTATGCCACCGTTAGAAATGTGCAAGTAATTAGCGGCAGCATGAATGCCCAGCTTTTTGGCGAGGTGATAGTTAACAGATTAACCTACGTGCAAAAAAACACTTACAGGCAAACTATAGCTGTTGTTATCCGGATTTTGCGTGGGGTGAAAGGGATTCGTTTGGAAGGATAACATCGCGCTGCCCGGAGGTGCAAAAAACGGAATGATCAATAGCGATGTTCTGAACCGGCACGTACTATTCATTTTTCAATTTAAATCGCACACCGACATATATTTCTTGGCCTCTTGTCGGGCCCCAAACAGAAGATGTGTCGAAGTACGGACTGAACGGATTTTGCCAGCTGATGATCGGTTGTCGTTGCCGGAAGTCAAAAATGTTCTCACATCCTGCGTACACTTCAAACTTTTTGAAGTTGTACGTGAACTGTGCATTGACAACAGTGTACGGTTTGGAAAAGTCGGGGCGTTGATATTCCGCAGGATTCGATTTCGTGTCGGGCAATCGTTGCTTACCATACCAATGCACATTCATATCAAAATGAAATTGGTTGGTTATCGGTTGGTAGCTGAAAGATGTCAGGACTTTGTGCATCGGATTAAAAGGCAATAACTGTTTCGTTTCTCCGATTTCCCGGTACACGTCTAAAAAGTTATAGCCGGTTTTCAGTTCAAACCGTTTGCAAATTTTCAAATACAGTTCGGCCTGAAAACCATTGCTGATGCTGGTTCCCGTGAAATTTTTAATTATGGCTTTAGTGGGGTCACTATCATAATCGGGAAAAATTTGATTTTGAAACGTTGTGCGGTAAAAGTCGGCACTGAAATAACCGGAAAGCTTGTTGTCTTTTGTTTCAAATTTTTGTGTCAGGTTAATGCCGTAGTTAATCGCTTTTTCGGGTTGCAAGGGTTCTTCAAAAATGATGTTTCTCGAACTCACGAGTAAACCGATATTCTCGCTGAACAAGTTTACCGTTCTCCATCCCGTTCCAACATTGGCGCGAATAATTGTTCTTGGTGCAATGTCGTATTTTAATAATGTACGCGGTGTAAACTGAAATCCGAATTGGTTGTGATGATCGCCACGAACTCCGGCAATCCAGGTAAGTTTATTATTAAAAAAACGCATGGTGTTTTCGGCAAAAATTCCGGGTATGTTCTCCATGCGTTGATAGTTGCCCGCATAAGTGCGCAGTAATGACGTATCCGTAAATGCAATGTCTTCATTCAAATTCAGGTGACGGTAACTCATGCCCGTTTTCAAACCGTGTTTGGCATAATTCAATTCATACTGCACGTTTCCATAAAAATTCGTCTGTCGTGCATGGTACTTCACCGTTCCGAAATACGACTGCTGTTGCTGGTGGAATGCCGATGCAAAGAGAACAATGTTGTGTTGATCGTTAATCCGATAACCCGTTTTTGTCCAAATTTCGGGTTGGTTGATCCTTACGCTTTGTCCGTAAATACTCGTACTTCCGTTATCGCGTTCGGGATTAAATAAAGATTGTCCTCCAATTCGTTGTTCGCTGTACACACGCACTCCGATTCGGCTGTTCCATCCCCAATTCTGTTCGTTGCCGTATTTCCATTTGTTGGAGATCATATAGCGGGTAAGCAAAGGCAAGTCCAGAAAGTTGTCCTCATCCCGATCAATTTTATTGGCAGGTTGCACAGTATGAAACGCGGTTAAGTTGCTCCATTTCCCCTTTTTGAACGCATAGTTGGCGTTAACGTGTTTTTCCGAAAAACTATTCATGTAAGCATTCAGCAGCAAGCGCTCGGTGTTGTCGGGTTCTTTGGTTTCCACATTGATTTGTCCGCTGATGCTTTCATAGCCCTGCAATACACTGTTGGCTCCTTTGGAAACATAAATGTTGTCGACCAATGTGCCCGGAATACTGCTGATGCCGTACGTGAAGGACAATCCTTGTATCAAAGGGAAACCGTCAATCAATACTTGATTGTAAACACCCGACAACCCGAGAATCCTTAACTCTTTGGAGTTGGTAATTACATTGGTTGTTTGGGGTTGTACGGTAGTTTGTGTTTCAAAACAACCGGCCAGATCGCAACAGGCGGCTTTGCCAAGTTCAGTCTGCGTTATTTGTTCGGTCTTCACCGGATTGCTGTCCGAAATGATGACTCCGGCGCGTTGGTCTTGAACAACCACTTCCTGCAGCGTTTTGTTTTCGCGCAATTCAAATTCAACAAAGGTTTGATTGCTAACTTCAATCGTGTCGGCGAGATATCCGACGTACGTAGCAACGAGTTTTTTATTGGAAATGTCTTTGTCGGAAATTTCGAATTCACCTTTGTTGCCTGTGGATACCCCAATGGAAGTGCCCAGCCAGTGTACGCTTGCACCTATTAGTGGTTCATTTTTATTGTTGGTTACTTTTCCTAAAATAGTTTGACCGGCAATGCCGAACGGAAACAGTAAACAAACAACGAAGCTGTATTTTTTCATTGTCGAACGATTAAATGTGGAAACGGGTTATTCCATTAACCCGGTTTACTGTTTCACTTTGTAAGGTCGTGCATCGGGGTTTTCGCAACTGCCGGTATTTTCAATGGCGGTGAAAATTTCTTTTTCCGTAACTACAGCAGGGTTGTATTGAATTTCGAAGGTAGTGGTAGTGCCCTGTTTCCAGGGTTTGCAACTGCTCACGCCTTGTTTTTTCTCCACGTTAGCGGCAATCATTTTTAAGTCCATAGCGCAGGTGATGCCCTTAACTTTTACGGTTAACGTTTTTACACTGTCTGCTGTTGCAGGGGACGATGTTTGGGAATACGCACTGTTTGCTGTGGCTGTACATAAGATTATAGCCACAATGAATGATTTAATGAAAGTCATGTTTTCTGATTTCAACCGGTTTCACAACAAGAATAGTTGCTCCGAAATTCCCGGAGCAAAGCTTACTACAAGTGTTCGACAATTTTTGGCGGCTGCCAGAAATCAGGTGCAAACTGAGAAGTAATCGTGGATGAAAAGTTTACTGTGTTAGTAGAGAACACAACTGCTTTAGGAATCTCGTAATCGGATGTACTGATTTCATCCAACACACAAGTGCTGCATACCTGAAAAGGGTTACAGGATTTTCCTTCACAGTTGGTATCGCAATTATCTTCCTGAGACGCGTCACATTCAGCACGCGGTGTGCAGGTTTGTCCGCAGCACGTTTGTTCTGAGCCGACCTGAAAGGAAATGACATCCACTTCGGGCTTCACTGCCAGAAACAATGCATAAATGGCCAAAATGAACATCAGTGGTTTCATTGCAGTGCAAAAATACGATTTGTTTCGGAAGATGTTAACTAGCCCAATATTCAATACTGTGTTAAACTCATGAACACCATCCGACTTTGAGGTGGATTACAATTAGAATATGGAAATAATTTAAGCTACTCTGATACTGTGGATGTGATATCTCTTATGTCAATAAAGAATAGGCCTTGAAAGAGGCGTCACATTAAATTAAGGGGCCAACTTCTACTTTGGGATTGATTCTCAGTCGGGCTGTCTTCGCTCTATGCATATTCACAGCATTTGATTAGTTTTTAATAAAATCACCATAGTATAATTTACCATCATCTGTTTGATATTTTATTAGATAAACGCCGGCGCTTAGATTTGAAATATTAATCCAATATTCATTGGATCCGATTTGTTTATTGTCTAGATAAAATTCTTTACCTAAAACATCAAAAAGCCTGAATTGGTTAATCTTTGGGGAATTCTGACTTCCTTTAATAATTACATATTCCGAGGATGGGTTTGGGTAAATTTGAAACACCGAAGGCTCTGTTTCATTAACTCCGGTAGTTGAAACAAAATGAGCTTTGAAATTAATAACTGTTGCAGACAACGTGTCAAGAAAAATAGAATTTAAAGTGTCATTAATTAGGCCGTTTGATTCCCAATGCGAAAATTGATACCCGGGCATTGCAAGCGCTTCAATTTTAATTGGAACGCCGTCAAAATAAATTCCATTCCACGGATAACTGTCAGGCGAAATGGTGCTGATACTTATTGTACCTCCATTTGAAGGGAATATGTCGAGTTCAACTTGCACTTGTTGTGGTAGGTTGAAATTGCGTTGGATTTGATTCCTTAGACTATCCGGTCGGCAAGTTAACTCATCCGAAAACAACTGATGATTTTGTAAATATCCACTCATGTATGCCGGCACATTATTAGGATCACCCCAGCAAGCAAAGTGAGCAGGCATCTCGGGTAGCGTCTGGTTGTACATTGAATTTTCAATCGCCAAAAGTCGGGAAGGCAAATAAACTGTATTCATTTGGTCGGCAAAGCGATTGATAAAATAATTTCTGAATTGATCATTTTGAAGACCTTTCCAAAAAATATTAAAATGAGGATTTCCCGGATCTGTCGATGGCCAATTTATGAGTTGTCCCAAAAGGTCGTATTCGCAACCGAAAGAGCTACTTGGATTTGGAAGAAGTCCATATTCCAAATCCATTAGGCAGTATCGCCACCTGAAATTGGTAGCATCAGATCGGTAAATTTTTATGTTGTTGTAGTTAAATCCCCAGTCAGCATTATTCATCCATATCTCACTAATAATGTAATCATTATAATAAGTCATGTCAAAATACTGGTCGGCTTGATTCCAGAAAGTGCTATCAAGTGGATTTAATAGCGCGAACGAATTGTACGAGTTGTAAAAATTCTGAACGTCGCCTTCAACCGCTCTTAATTGAAATCCATACTGTGCGCTTGACGATAAAATCTCAATAGTGCTCCCCGTTGCATTTTCTGCTAGTTCGAACATTTCAGTATTAAACTTTTCTCTTAACTCGTATAGTCCCCAATATGCTCCATTGACATATACCGTTACTGGACGCCATGCTGCATAGTAGTTATTTGTCCCATCCGCCATCATTTTGGTTTGTGCTGCATCTTTATGAGGCAATATTAAATATTGATTGCTCCCGTTACGTAACATAAAATCGCTGTACTGATTGCGGTTGGGGCGGTCAGGTATCATGAATCCGGAAATTGGTCCTTGTCCTAATACACCATCATCGAACTTGATTCGAAATGGACGTTGCGGAAGTCCTCTCGAACCCCAACCTCCATCCATAATTATACCTGCTCTGCGTGAAAAAAGTAGGTTGTGATTGGCTGTAGAATCAAAATAGTCAATGGAAGAGGCTTTCAATAAATCCAAGGTCGGATTGTCAAACATGCCGGTCGGGCCAAATAAGTTTAGCGAATCACTTATTAGTGATATTATTGGTGTCGTATGATTTATATTGAATAAATAACTGGCCGAGGTTATAGTGCTCGGTATGTGTCCATTGAGAAATGCTCTCGCCCTAATAATAGTAGTTTGAGAAACAGATATTGGAATACCATTCCACAAAATAGAATTTGTGTCGGGGTCACTCGCATCTAGCGTGTAATAAATATTAGCACTAGGATTATTAGGGTCGGAAATATTTACTGAAAAAGCGCTTGTATAAATCCCACTGTTTATTGATAAAACAGGTGCTATTGCATAGTTGTCGGCAGGTATAGATCCGTTGTTGGACAATCCGGGAGTTGGCTCACTAAATTTCTTAATTGTAGTAGATGCATCCAAAAAGCATCCAGTACTTACGTCGTAACCTACCCCGCAATCTATATTCAGAGAACTAATCAGGACATTCGAAGGATCAAATAATTGTACGGTCTCCCCATTAGAACTGATCTTAAAACTGGTATGATTAAAATTTCCTGCAGAAGGAATAAAGTTCGGCGATAATGAATTAACTCCGGTATTTGCCAGATTTAAATCAAACAACTGAAAATTTGTTGGACATGTTGCGATTACATCAAATGCCACCGAATCAATGTTTCCTGGTGTAAGTCCAGCTGCTATCAGGTCACTTGCATGGTACAGGTATTGTTGGCGAGCACCTTCATACCAGTTACTATAAGGGGAGGGGTAGTCATAGAATCCATTCTGTAAGGATCCGCTGCCTATCGTAGTCGAGTTGAAGCGAATGTTAGGGCATTGCTGAGCATTACCTCCTCCGCTGAATCCGCAGGCGGAATTTGGGTAATTCAACGCAATTGTAGCAGAATTATAAATTGTGGAACTTTGGGAATGAATAGAATTGCATTGGTAAAACGAATTATAGGTACAAAGATTCAAAACAATATTTGATACGCCATCCCAATAGAACGGTGTCGTAAAATAATGAGTGTTCCAACCTGCCTGTGGGGAAAATGTACTATCTGTTAAAACATTTGTAAATGGGGATGTCGCGAATCTGTTTTTCCCGCTACAAAACACTATTATGTACTGACCAGGCTGGATAATCTGGTGCGGAAATGACCATTCACCTGGTGTTGAATTATCGCTCAAACTATAATTGAATAGGTCAATTGCCGTTGATCCAGAATTGTATATTTCTATCCAATCCTCAAATTCGCCATCCTCGTCACTTATGGTCGAGTAATTTTTGTTGCTGCCCTCATTAATTACTAATTGACCGCAAGCTCCGTTTACAATTAGAGACGTGATAACAATTAGCACTATTTTGACAGTGCAGGTTTTGCTTTCACGAATGTCATGTTTCGTTATCATTTAATATCTTGAGTAATTTCAATGTATGTTATACTTTTTTATACCCACACAAAGCCCTGCTTATGCATCCAATTCCGGCAGCTAAGCCTAGGCTTATCAAAAGCTATTCATCTTTGAAAGATACTAGAAAAACTCTTATTGAAATAAGACATCTGTTTGGATTATAACGAGATAGTTGTAAAATCGATTCATGTTTTGCGAAATATTTTAATTATTACAACGTAATCTGTTTCAGCCCCCCTCACTCCAAATCCACCACTTTCATCTGCAGCGAACTTTTGCCGTTCCAGTCGTTACGTTCAAGGGTGTAACACACGCTTACGGGTTCTTTACGCAACAGCTTGGGCAAATGGTGGCCCTGACGGAAACCGATAGCGGAAATGAAATGTCCGGGCGAAGAGCCGTCGGTTAAATCGCATTTTAAATGATCGTCGCCAACCACTTTCGCCCAGCCGCGATCGATTAAATTGTCGGTGCAAAAAACAGGATTCATGTTGCCGGGACCGAAGGGCGCCATTTGTTGTAACACACTGAAAAATTTACCGTCCACCGCGCTTACGGCAATGCGGGCATCAATGCGTATCTCCGGAACCTGCTGGTGGAGCTTGATGCGCGCGGCTACCACGGCTTCAAATTTTTCGCGAAACGCGGCGACGTTCTCGGGTGCCAACGTGAGTCCTGCTGCAAAAGCGTGCCCTCCGAATTGAATCAACAAATCGCTGCAGGCTTCAATGGCTTCGTAAACATCAAAATCACTCACCGATCGCGCACTGCCGGTTACTAAACCGTTGCTGCGTGTCAACACAATAGTAGGACGGTAGTAGTTTTCAATTAAACGGGAAGCAACAATGCCCACTACGCCTTTGTGCCAGTCTTCGCTGTACACCACGGTGCTTTTTTTGTGTTGAATTGTGGCATCATTACGCAAGAGCGTTAAAGCTTCTTCGGTGATTTGTTTATCGAGGTCGCGGCGCGTGCGGTTCACTTCATTCAATCCTTCTGCGCGTTGCAAGGCTTGTTCGTAATCGTTGGTGGTGAGCAGCGTTACTGCAGCTTTGCCGTGTTCAATACGACCGGCAGCGTTAATGCGTGGTGCAAACACAAATACCAAATCGGAGATGGTGAAGTTAAATGTGCCGTCCGGCGCGGGTTTCACCTTAGCAGCAGTGCCGATGGCTTTGAGTCCCGGACGAGGATGTTGGTTGAGTTGCTGCAATCCGTAATAGGCCAGCACACGATTTTCCCCTGTAACGGGAACAATATCTGCGGCAATGCTCACGGCTACTAAATCCAAATACGCGAGTACTTTTTCTTCCGGCAACTTCAGGTTTTGTTGCAATGCTTGAATAAGCTTGAATCCTATGCCGCAACCGCATAAATCTTTATACGGATAATTGCAGTCGTTACGTTTCGGATCGAGTACGGCAACAGCATCGGGTAGTGAGTTGCCGGGCAAGTGGTGATCGCAAATGATGAAGTTGATATTTTTTTCTTTCGCGTACGCCACCTTGTCGATACTCTTGATACCGCAGTCGAGCGCGATGATGAGCGTATAACCGTTCTCGTGCGCAAAGTCGATACCTTGAGTGGAAACGCCGTAGCCTTCACTGTACCGATCGGGAATATAAAAGCCCACATTCGCATGTATGGACTGCAAAAACGAGAACACCACAGCTACGGCCGTTGTTCCGTCTACATCATAATCGCCGTATACGAGAATGGATTCGTTGCGTTGTAAAGCCGATGCAATACGCTGAATCGCAACATCCATATCTTTCATTAAAAACGGATCGTGCAGGTCAGTGAGTTGCGGTCGGAAGAAGTGATGAGCCGCTTCGAATGTCGTGATTCCACGTTGCACCAGTATTTGCGCTAATGCGGGATGAATGTTCAGTTGTTGTTGTAACAGTTTTGTGGCAACAGGATCGGGATTCGGAATAAAAACGCGTCGTGCAGGGCTCATGGTCTAAACGTATCGTGCAAATATGTGATTGTCTGTTACAAATGTACAGCGTGAAGTGCAACGAAATATTTCGAGTTGTCAACATCACTTCAACGCAATAAAAAAGGGCTCTCATTGCTGAAAGCCCCTTTTATTTTAATTATTAAAATTACTTTACTACCTGAATCTTTTGAACTGATGATGCAGTTCCTGCCTGCACACGCACAAAGTAGATTCCTGCAGCTTCGTTGCTCAAATTAATTCCTGCAACTGAACCCGATTGTACACCGTTGAGTTGTTGTGTCATCACTACTTTTCCGGCAACGTCAGTTACCACAATAACAGCCTCTTCTGCTGCAGTGTGGAATACTACATTCAACAATCCATCTGTAGGATTCGGATAAACACCAAACGATGAAGTTGCATTTTCAGCGATACCCACACAAGCATTCACGTTAACTACAACAGTGCTAGTTCCGGTACATCCGTTACTGTCGGTAAAGCTGTACAAGATAGTTTGCGCACCTGCTCCGATAGAAGGATCGAAGTTATTACCGCTCACTCCCGGACCGCTGAATGTGCCGCCTGCAGGAGTTCCGGATAACGTTACGTTTGCATCATCCAGACATACGGTCGTTGAAGAAGCTGTTGCTGTTACTGTTGGATTTGCATTAACAGTTAAAGCAATAGTATCACTTGAAGTACAACCGTCGCTGTTGATGACAGTAACGTAATATGTGCCGCTTGCAGTAACGTTTAATGTTTGTCCGCTCGAGTTATCATTCCAGATGTAGGTAGAACCTTGGTTTTGTGCATCGAGCACAATGTTTCCGCAAACAGATCCGTCGTTACCTAAGTTTACCACAGGGTTGGCCAACAAGGTGACATTGATGGTATCGGAATTGGAACATCCGTTCGCATCAGTAACGGAAACGTTGTAAGAACCATCAGCAGTTACCACTTCTGTTTGCGCGGTTCCGCCTGAACTCCACACGTACGTAACACCGGCAGGACCTGCATCCAATGTTGCAGATGATCCGCATTGGTTAACGTCAGAACCAAGATCAACAGTTGGTAACGCATTCGCAAGCACGGTTACGGTTGCCGTGTTGGAACATCCGTTCGCATCGGTGCCGATTACTGTATAAGTTGTAGGGCCAACAGGATTTACGATAATGGTATCGTTGGTATTGTTGTTGTTCCAAACATAAGACAAACCGCCATCGGCAATTAATGTTGCTGCGCTGCCATCACACACTGTAGTGTCGAGTGTTAATGCTGTAATTGCAGGGCTTGGGTTTACGTTAACGGTAATTGCAGAAGTAGAAGTACATCCGTTAGCATCTGTTCCTGTAACCGTATAGGTGGTGGTGGTGGTAGGCATTACAATTTCTGTAGCAGCTGTTCCGCCTGAACTCCATGCGTAAGAAGTTCCTCCGGAAGCGGTGAGTGTATCTGCGCTGCCTTCACAAACGAGTCCTGCATTAGCGGAAGCAGTGATATTCGGTAATGCGTTAACGTTAACGGAAACTGTTGTAGAGCCTGAGCAACCGTTAGGGTTGTTACCTAAAACTGTATAGGTAGTAGTTGTAGAAGGATTCACAATTTCAACGGGAGCCGTACCGCCTGAACTCCATACGTATGTTGTTGCGCCTGATCCTGTAAGAGTTACCTGATCGCCATCACATACCGTAGTAGCAGAAGCTGTTGCTGTGATTTGTAATGGATCAACCACCACGGTAGTCATGGCACGGGGGCTGGTGCAACCGGTAGTGTAATACATTTCTACGCGAGAAATAGAACCGCCGTTTTCCGTCCACAATTGTTGTGGAGCTGTTGTTGTTAATTGGAATTGCATTCCTAACCGCGCCAATGTAACGGGCTGTCCGGCGATTGTGGTACTTACCGGTCCTGTGGTGTAGGAGTTTGTTGTTCCAGCTTGACCTAATATCCCAATAATATCACCTTGTGCAACCGGAATACTTACAGGTAAAATGGATGTGCTGGGATTATTCTGGGTTAAATACAGAACTGTAAAGCTATTCGTGGTAGTTGAGTAAAGTGGAGGTGGTCCTGCAGTAAACCGCACTACGGCAATACTTTGATTGCCGGTGATTTCAGGCGGCGTTTTTAAACCAACGATGGTAAAATTCACAGGTGCAGTGAAAAAATAACCACGGACATTTCCGGAGAAAGAGGATTGATGGTTATTATGTCCCATCATTGTTGGAGCCGTTTGACTGCTGGCTTCCACATAGAAGTTCGTGTTGGTAACAAGTGGCGCAGTCGTCAAAGTAGGGCCTGTTCCAAGCAATGTACCGCCTGTGGGCTGATTGTACCATAAGTATGTTCCCGAAGAGCCTGAAGCGGTAACCGTTGCAGTAGATCCGCAGTTAACGGTATCACCTGTCGCTGTTGGTGTTGTCGGGGGGGTGCATTGAGCACTTGCGCTGAAATTCGCTGCAATAGCAAAGCCCGTGAGTAGGAGTAAAGGTGTTTTCATGAAATGGATTTTAGTTTGCGTATCTAATATACATTAAATAAAAAAACTGCACACCAAGTAGTGTACGGTTTTCGGTAACTAGAACTTATTATTTTGTAATCAGAATTTTAATTAATTCAATTTGGTTGCCGTATTGTACACCCACGCTGTGGCATTGAAAGCACCTGTGACGCCCGAGCCTCCGTTAATGCAGGATTGTGCTATACCGCTTGCCGCCAGTAATAACCCACTTCCCAGTAATTTCAGGGATAGATAAATTTGTTTCATGTGAGTTAAGTTTGTATTCAAATATACAACCTTTAGTTCACGGGAAACTGCAGTGTTTGGGGATGAATTAGAAGTTCGCTTAATTCAAAATCACACGCCCTAATTGAGACGCAAAATGTTTCTTCGCTTTCAGTAATGTCATAAGTCGTTGTTGCAAGATGAGTTGATCATCGTACTCCTGCGCGGCTCTTAACTCCTTTTGTGTGTCGTGAATCAAGATCTCCAATCGTTTTAAGCGGAAGCTGTCCAGCGCGTGAAGTGCGCCACGTTTCAGTTGCTGTTGTTCGATGGTGACATAAATGTGATGCCGTTGCCATTCGGAAAGTTGATACGGAATTGAAATTAAATCAACGGCTAATGTGCTAATCGTAGGGTCGGAATAATTAATAAAATATTCCACGGAAGGTGTAACGCCTGCATCATCTACATGTTGTCTGTATAAGTCAATGATGGATTTATACACCGGTGTTTCAAATACGATGTGTTCATCGCTCAATTCGTGCAACATAAATTCCGCCAGGGAAACTTGTATTTCCATCGCGCGACCTTCTTCGTCTTCTGTTTCTGCGGTGATAGGTTCTAAGCCATAATTAAACAACAGGCGTACAATTTCCCGCTCCTGATATTCCGTGCGCGTTTGCTGTTGCAGCGCTGGTTGCTCGGTAGGTTGTGCGGCAACATCGGGCACAAAGTTGTTCTGCTCAACTACCGAATCTTTCTTCTTCTCAAAATTCCTCCTGCGAATCTTATTCAACTCGTTGAGCAAGGTTTGCTCTTCGATGTTCATGATGCGGCTGCATTCTTTGACGAATACACTTCGCGTGATATTGTCCGGTATCAGGGCAATACTGTTAACCATTTCACGGATCAATTCGGCTTTTCGAATCGGATCATTTTGCGTTTCGGAAAGCAGTAGTTCGGTTTTAAATGCAATAAAGTCTTTCGTGTTATTTTTAATAAAATCACGAAGTTCTTCGCTGCTTACTTTTTTCGAATACGAATCCGGATCGTCATTATCAGGAAACAGTAATACACGAACATTAAGTCCTTCTTCCAGAATTAAATCAATTCCTCGGAATGAGGCTTTAATTCCTGCAGGATCGCCATCGTACAGAATGGTAATGTTATTCGTGTAACGTCGTATTAAACGAATTTGTTCAATCGTTAAAGCTGTTCCGGAAGAAGCGACCACATTTTCAATGCCGGCCTGATGCATACTGATAACATCAGTGTATCCTTCTACCAAATAACAAACGTCTTCCTGAATGATGGCTTTCTTCGCGAAGTACAAACCATACAATACATTCGACTTGTGATAGACTTCCGTTTCCGGCGAGTTGATGTATTTGGCAACTTTTTTATCCGTCTTTAACGTTCGTCCTCCAAATGCAATTACACGTCCGCTGGCATTGTGTACCGGAAAAATGACGCGCCCTTGAAAACGATCGAAGTATTTTTCTTTGTTCTCTTCGTTCTGAATGGTGAGTCCGGCGCGAACTAAATATTCGAGTTTGTAACCTGCATGAATAGCGCTGTCTGTTAAATCGCGCCAACCTTCGGGAGAATAACCCAATTGAAATTTTTCAATGATATCGGGACGAAAGCCACGTTCGCGGAAGTAACTCATTCCTATGGCTTTTCCTTCTTCGGTGTCGTGTAAGTTTTTGGTGAAGTGTTTTTGCGCGTATTGTAACACTACAAAAATGCTTTCCCGGTCGTTGTCGCGTTGCAACTGTTCGGGATTGCGTTCTTCTTCTTCAATGGCAATATTGTACTTGGTGGCCAGCCAACGTAGCGCTTCCGGATACGAAAGGTGTTCGTGCTCCATGATAAAGTTGACGGAGTTGCCACCTTTTCCGCAACCAAAACATTTATAAATTCCGCGGGACGGAGAAACGTTGAAGGATGGCGTTTTCTCATTATGAAACGGACACAATCCGAGCATGTTGGCGCCGCGTTTTTTCAACGACACAAACTCGCCCACCACTTCGTCAATACGCGCAGTGTCCAGAATTAAATCGACCGTTTCCTTTGGAATCATTGGGATCGTGAAGATACCGAAAAGAACGCAACAGAGTTATAGCTCGAAGTCTGCAATGCGTTTGGTCTTTGGTATATTTTGAATTATATTTGATTTCATCCCCCAAACGAAATACCGGCTCATGTTCAGAAGGATTCTCTTTTTGTTCGGGACGATCTTCCCTCTTATTAGTCAGGCACAAAATGCACAGCGGGCTTTGGCCAGTTGCCGTGCGCCTTATTCTAAGGTTGATCTCGACATTAACAACGTAAGGGCAAAAATGATGAACGCGGGTGATATGTGGTGGGATTTGAATAGTTCGCATTATGAAATTCCTAAAGGCAGCTATAAGCATTCTATTTTTTGTGGAGCCGTTTGGATGTGTGGCGTGGATGACGGCGGACAGTTGCGTGTGGCAGCGATGACGTATCGGCAAACGGGTTATGATTTTACTTCCGGACCGTTAGACACAACCGATGCCTCCACCTTTGATACTATTTGTAATCGCTACGATCATATCTGGAAAGTTAATCGTGCAGATGTAGAGGCGTTTCGCGCGAATTATCAAAATCCTGCATACAGCATTCCTGAAGATATACTCAATTGGCCAGGCAATGGAGATGCAACAAATGGATACGCCAAATATTTAGCACCGTTTACCGATGTAGATGGTGATGGGATTTATAACGCTCGTAATGGTGATTATCCGGCTTTTGCTCTAGATGGAACTAATAATTGCGATTATCATTTGTTAGGCGATCAAAGTTTGTGGTGGGTGTTCAATGATAAGGGAAATTTTCATTTCGAAACAGGAGGACAGCAGCTGGGCGTTGAAGTTCATGCCACAGCGTTCGCGTACAAAAGCAGTCGGGAACACTTGGATAATGCGACGTTTATTCGTTATAAAATTATAAATCGTTCAACTGATACTTGGAATGACTATTGGTTCGGACAATGGATGAGTCCATCTATTGGTGATGGTGGTGATGATTATGTTGGCTGTGATGTTGGACGTGGTTTGGGTTATGCGTATAACGGTGATGTGAATGATGGAGCTACTGCTCAGGCTCAATACTGGACATACGGAGCGCATCCTCCTGCAATCGGAGTTGATTTTTTAAAAGGAACACGTGCAATTGAAAATGATTTTCAGGATAATGATCACGATTATGTGATCGATGAAGCCGGCGAGACGCATGTAATGTCGGTGTTTAAGACCTATGACGGAGCAGGAGGTCCGACCAGCTATCCTAATGGCTATATTCACTATTACTATTACCTCAAATCTTTATGGCGTGATGGCTCTCAGCAAACATATGGTGGTAATGGATATGGTAATGGAATTCCTTCCAGGTACATGTATCCCGGAACATCCGATATCATGGGGTGGGGAACAGGCGGTATACTGATGCCTAATTGGACAGAAGCTTCTGTAGGAAATGCGCCGTCTTATCGTCGATTCATTGCGAGCGTTGGTCCTACAGTAATGGAGCCGGGTGAAGTAGAAATTGTCACCGTCGGTGTTCCGTGGGCGCGTGATACGAACGGCACTAATCTCGACGCCATTACAAAACTTCAGGAAGCAGACGACTACATTCAACAATTGTTCGACAATTGTTTTAATACATTAAGCTGCGCAGATCTTGCTGCACCTGAGTTTTCCGTTATTGCAAACTTCGGCATGTGTCAGTTTACAGCTATTGCAAAAGACGGAACTTACGAATGGGATTTTGGTGATGGTAAAACTTCAACCGACAAACATCCTATGCATGAATACAAAGAGTCGGGTGAATATATTGTGTGCCTCACAGTCCGCAGCGCTTGTGATACCGCAACAGTTTGCGATACACTTTTAATTGAAGTGTACGAACACGAATGTGGTCCGAGTTTGGTGCGGTACGAAGGGAAAGGTAACGGCATCATGTGGCTGGATATGACGAAAGCAAGTATCGATGCAATTCTTACTGCTCCTGATCATCAAACGTTGTATCCCGAATACGAAGGTGTTCATGGACCGGTGAAA
>Ga0315899_10003440_pt1 | contig 17258 bp, 13 predicted proteins | sample LakEriMetagenome_2_FD_203518 | JGI IMG/M metagenome (GOLD analysis project Ga0315899, IMG submission 203518) | Freshwater fungal communities from buoy surface, Lake Erie, Ohio, United States - Buoy 4 MA112 | ecosystem: Environmental > Aquatic > Freshwater > Lake | place: USA: Lake Erie, Ohio... | reverse complement strand
CGCATCAACGGCGAGCTGGGCGAGCCGGACTGGACGCCGATCCGCTATGTGACCAGCGCCTATCCGCGCGCCGCGCTCGCGGGCCTTTTCCGCATGGCGCGCGTGGGCCTCGTCACGCCGCTGCGCGACGGCATGAATCTCGTCGCGAAGGAATATGTCGCGGCGCAAGATCCCGCCGACCCCGGCGCGCTCGTGCTCTCCCGTTTCGCCGGAGCCGCCCAGCAATTGCCGCAGGCGCTGATCGTGAATCCCAACGACAAATTCGAAGTGGCGGAGGCGATCCGCCAGGCGCTCGACATGCCGCTGGAGGAGCGGCGCGCGCGCTGGGCGGCCATGGCGGCGACCCTGCGCCGCTGCGACGTGGGATGGTGGACGGGGGCCTTCCTGCGCGACCTTCGCAACGGCGAGCGCGCGCCGGGGCTGGATGACGACCAGCGCCGGGAGGCCGCCGGCTGAAGGGCGCCGCGGGGCCCTGAAAAAGCCATCACAAGTCACGTATAAAATACAAGTTGTTCACAGTTTTTCAGCTTTGTAAGCGCGGCGTTGACTTTCTATCGGCTAAACGAAACTATGGTTGCCGCCGAACGTCTCCAGAGACTGACCTATGGCGCCGCCGCGAGAGCCCGCAGCTCCGCGGCGCAGGCCCTGCCTCTTTCGGCCAGCAGGCCCGCCGCCGCCAGCGCGTCGCCCGCCGCGCCCTGGGCGAGGCCGCGGGCGAAGGCTGAGGCGGAGGGGCAGGCGTATTGGCCGAGCAGGCCGGCCATCTTGTGGGCGAGCTTTTTGACCGTTTCGCCGTCCAGCGACGGAGCGGCCAGACCGGCGCAGGCCTCGTCGAGGTCCTGCGCGCAGGAGTCCGCAAGCATCGACAAGGCTTCGGCGCCCAGCGCGTCACGCAAACGCTGCAAGGCGGCGCGATCCGTTTCGCAAGCGGAGATCGAACCAGGCGTCATCTCTCATCGCCCCTGGAGCATGGGGCCACGCGGCGCCGCGACCCGACAACCCGAGTAACAAGAGCATCCGATCATGACAAGCCGAGTCCTTTTGGTCGAAGACGCATCCTCCTTCCGCAAGATGCTCGGGACCTTCCTGCGCAAGAACAATTACGAAGTCTATGAGGCGTGGTCGCTTGCGTCCGCGCGCCGCCTGCTGCCATCCGTGCAGCCCAACCTCATGCTGCTCGACCTGCAGCTTGAGGACGGCGACGGCTATTCGCTCCTGCGCGAATACGCAGACCGGGACCTATCCATTCTCGTCATTTCCGCGCGCGAGGAAGTGGGCGACCGCGTGATCAGCCTCGAACTTGGCGCCGAAGATTACATGGTGAAGCCCATCGACCTGCGCGAATTGCTGCTGCGCATGCGCCGCATCGAACGTCTGGCCGCCAGCCGCAATTACGGCTCCATCATCGATTTCGGCGCCTTCGTGCTCGACCTCGTGAACCGGAAGATCGTGCGGCCGGGCTTTCCCGACGTGTCGCTCAGCCATTCCGAATTCCTGCTCGCGCGCATCCTGATGGAGGCCGACGGCAAGATCCTCACGCGCGACACGATCGCCCGCCGCGTGCTTGGCAAGTCCAATGTGGCGAGCAGCCGCGCCGTGGACGTGCTCGTGAGCAAATTGCGCAAGAAGCTCGACCCGACCGGCCAGTCCTCGCTCATCTGGAGCGTGCGCGGCGAGGGCTATCGCTTCGCGCTGGAGCGCAAGCGCCCGCAGGACGGCGCCCCGCCGCTCGATGAATCCGTCGATCTCCAGTCGACGCCGTGATCGGAGACGAGCCCATCAAGCCCGATGCGCGCCGCACGGAGAATTCGAAAGACCTGACTCGCCTGCGCGACGCATTCGCCGCGATCGCGCAGGCCTCCACCGGCTTCGGCCTCTTGCTTGTCGCCACGCTCTGGTCCTTCGTCTATTTTCACATCGAAGAGCAGCAGCGCCTCACGCGCGCGGGCGCCGAACGCACGCTGTCCAACCTCACCCGCGCCTATGCCGAACATGTCAGCCGCAGCGTCAAGGAAATCGACGCCGCCCTGATCCTGCTGCGACGCGCGATGCTCGCCCAGGGCCCCGCCTTCAGGCTCGCCGATTACACGGGCTCGGATTATTTCAAGAAAGACCTGATCCTGCAGATCGCCCGCGTGGACGCGCGGGGCGTGATGATCGAGTCCAATCTCGGCGATCCCGGCCAGACGCTGGACCTGAGCGACCGCGAGCATATCCGCGTGCATCTGGAGCGCCCCGACGATTCGCTCTATATCGGCGCGCCGCTGGTGGGGCGCGTGTCGGGCCGCTGGTCCATCCAGTTCACCCGCAAGGTGCTCGACGCCGCGGGCGGGGCCGCCGGCGTGCTGGTTGCCTCGGTCAATCCGGAATCCTTCTCCAGTTTCTACGGCTCCATGCAGCTCGACGGCGGCGCGATCACGCTTCTGGGGGCTGACGGACTCATACGCGCGCGCGGCGGACCGGACGCGCAGGACCAGCTGTCCCGCAAGGTCGCCTATCTCGACATGGTGCGGCGCGCCGCGCCAGGAGCGGGATGTTTCATCGCGGCCTCGGCCCGCGACGGCGTTGAAAAAATGATCTGCGCGGGACAGGTGAGCGGAGCCGATCTCTATGTCGCCGTGTCCACGCCCTTGGCGCAGATCGACGACGACGTGGCCAATATGCGGCGGCAATTGACGCTGATGGCGCTCGCGCTCACCCTGTTCTGCATTCCGCTGATCGCGGCGGCGAGCTGGCGGCGCTACAAGCTCGCCCGCGCCATGCGCCAGCTTGCGCAGGCGCGCCGGAAAATCGCCCATGCGGCGCGCGACCTCACCTGCGCTCTGGAGAACATGAGCGACGGGATCATGCTGCTGGACCATCAGGGCGCGGTTCTGGTCAGCAACGATCAATCCTTCGCGCTGCTTGGAATCGACGCGCCGCGCGGGGACGCTCCGCACACGAATGACGAGATTCGCGCGCGCGTCGCGCAGATCGAGATCGCCGCCCGCGGCGACGATCTCGACGATTTCGCCGAACTCGCCGATCTTGCGGAGGCTTTGCGCCTCGACCTTGCGGATCGGAGCGCGCTCTGCGCCGGGCCTGCGGGGCGCGTGCTCGACCTGCGCACGAAACGGCTGGAGGACGGCGGCTTCGTGCGCACCATCGCCGACGTCACGCGCAAGCATCGCGATTCCATCATGGTCGCCAAGGCGCGCGACGAGGCGCAGGCGGCCAGCCGCGCGCGTTCGGCCTTTCTGGCGCGCATGAGCCATGAGATCCGCACGCCGCTGCATTCCGTGCTCGGTTTCTCGCGGCTGCTCGTTCAGGAGCCCATGCCCGCCGGCGCGCGCAAAATCGCGGATATGATCCATGAGTCGAGCGCGCATCTGATCTCCATCGTGGACGACATTCTCGATTTCTCGAGCGTCGAGGCGGGCCGGCTCAACGTCTCGCTCGGCCCCGTCGAGATCGCAGCGCTCGCGCGACGCCTCGAGTCCATCGCGCGGCCGCTGGCCGCCCAGAAGGGGCTCGCGCTCACATTGTCCATCGCGCCGCAGACGCCCGACTGGGTGACGACCGATCAGCGGCGGCTGCTGCAAATCCTCACCAATCTGCTCAGCAACGCCATCAAATTCACCGATCAGGGCGCAGTCGTCCTGCGCATCGCGCCCGGCGAGGACGCCGACCAACTGCGCTTCAGCGTGGAGGACACCGGCTGCGGGATCGACTCGGCCAGCGCGGCCAGTCTGTTCGAAGCCTTCAGCCGCGGCGAACGCGCCGCCGACAAGCCGGGCTCAGGCCTCGGTCTGGCCATCGTGAAGGAGCTTGTCGCCTTGATGGGCGGGCGCATCGAAGCCAAAGGCGCGCCCGGCGCAGGCGCCACTTTCGTGGTCACGATCCCCGCCGCGGGCGTGGACGCGCGCATGCCGGCGCGGCGTGCGCCAGGGCGCCAGACGCCGGCGTTTCTCAACGTGCTGGTGGCCGACGACACGCGCGCCAGCCTGCTTCTGATCCGTTTGATGCTGGAGAAGCGTCATTGCCGCGTGACCTGCGTGGAGGATGGCGAAGCCGCCGTCGCGGCCGCGCGCGCGCAGGCGTTCGACCTGATCCTCCTCGACATCCAGATGCCGAAGATGAACGGTTTCGAAGCGGCCGCCGCGATCCGGGCGGAAGGCGAGACGCAAGCGGGCGCGCGCCGCCCGCTCGTTTCCGCCCTCACCGCGCAGGTTCTGCCGGAAGACCAGACGCGCGGGCGCGAGGCGGGCATGGACCATATGTTGCGCAAGCCCTTCGAAGATTCCGAGCTGGACGCGCTGCTCGCGCGCGCCGTGCGGGAACGGGATGAACGGGACGCGCGCCGCGATCTCGACGCGCGGGCCTCCGCCTGATGCGCGGACGCGGTTTCGAAACGCTGATGGGCGAGGCTCTGGCGCGCGGACGCGGCGATCTTGAAACGCGCAGCCTCGCGCTGCGGCGCGCGGGCCTCTGGCCGGCCGGGCGCGGACGTTACGCGCCGCCTTTGGATCGCGACGCGCTGGCCAGCGGATTGCTCGCGCATTTCGGCGCGGCCAAGCCCTCCCACGCCGTGTCCGCCTGCCTCGCCTTCGGCGATCTGGTGGAGCAGGTCACATTGGGGCGCCGGCTGGTGAAAGTGCTCGCGTCCCTGCTCGCGGAAACCGAAGAGGCGGACGGCGTTCGTCTGGTCGTGCTCAACCGCACGCGGCCAAGCGCGCAGATTCTCCTGCGCGACGGGGCGAGCCGCCTCTTCCTGCCCAAAAGCGCCGATGAGGCGCAATCGGGCGCGGGATTCGACGGGGCCGGCGAAGCGGGACTCATCAGCGGCGAGCTGTTGCGCGCGCTCGCCCGCGATGCGCAATCTTGCGTGACAGGCGACGAGTGACGGGTGACGGGCGCGCGCGCCATTTCGCTTGATCGGCCCGCCGCCTTTTCCGATCATGGAGAAAAGTTCGGGAGCGCGCCATGGTCCGAAAAAGCCTCGCCTGCGTCACGACCGCGTTCGGCGTCTGCGTCTGCTTCTGCTTATTGGCCGCTGCGGCGCGGGCGCAAAGCGCCGCAGCTTTCGCCAGCGGCCGCACGTTCAGCTATATCGTCTCGGCGGGCGCGGGCGGCGGCTATGATCTCTATGGCCGGCTGACGGCCGAATTCATGCAACGCCACTTGCCGGGTTCGACCTTCGTGGTGCGCAACATGCCCGGCGCCGGCCATCTGATCGGCGCCAATGCGCTCTACGCGTCGCCGGCGGACGGCTATACGCTGGGCACGTTCAGCACCGGGCTCATCTACAACCAGATCAGCAAGAACACCGCCGTCCGCTTCGATCTGGCGAAAATGAGCTGGATCGGCAAGGCGGGGTCCGATCCGCGCGTCGTGGTGATCGCCGCCCATTCGCCCATCAAGACCTTCGATGAATTCCTCGCGCAAAAGGAGCCGTTGAATTTCGCCACGTCGGGGCTGGGCAGCGCATCCTATATCGAAATGCTGCTGCTCTCGAACACGATGAAAATGCCGATCCGCATTCTCACCGGCTATTCAGGCAACGCCGACCAGCTCGCGATGCGGCGCGGCGAGATCGCCGGGACCATCGGCTCGCGCTCGTCGCTGCAGCATTTCGTGGACAATGGCTATGGCCGATTCATCGCGCAGATCGGCGGACGCGAGCCTGAGCCGCCGCAGCTCAGCCAATGGGCGAAAGACGAGCGCGCGGCCAATTCGGTCGCGCTCATCCAGTCGCAGGGCGACATCGCGCGGCTCACCGCAGGCCCTCCGGGCGTGCCCGCCGCCAGACTCGCCCTTCTGATCGACGCCTATCGAAAGGCGATGAACGATTCCGATTTGCAGGCGCGCGCGGAGAAATTCGGCTATCCCATCGAGCCCGCCTATGGCGAGGAGGTGGCGCAGATCGTGGCACGCGCGCTGCGGCAGCCCGACGAGATCGTCGCCACGCTGACGCAGGCGCTGAAAGACGCAAAATAGACCGCTGCACGGAACAAGCGCCCCCGCGCGCTTGCGCGGGTTTTTGGCGGACCCTATGCTGCGCGCCACCTTAACAACATCAGAAACCATTCTTGGGAGGAACATATGGCCGGAGCCGGTCCCAGCATCCAGGACATTCTCGCCTCGTCCACGGCGACCGCGCTACCGGCGCCGGAACTCTCGGCCTCCACGCAGACGCGCCATTATTTTCAGGCGATCGACAATCTCATCAAAGTGTTCGATTTCCGCCCCGGCGACCAGGTGCTGTTCCTCACCGATCCGCTGCTCGACCGGCGCGTGATCGATTGCCTCACCGGCATCGCCAATTCGCGCGGCGTGCATCCGCGCGAGTTCATGGCGGCGACGACGCAGGTCATGTCCTGCCCGCCGGAAGTGAAAATGCTCATCGAGCAGGCGACCTTCGTGATTTCGAGCTGGTTCTGCTCGGTCAACGATCCCTTCTTCCAGAAGATGCGCAAGGAGGCGGGGCAACGCTGGGTGAAGATCACCTATTTCCGCAATCTCGACGTGCTGCACACGCCGCAGGCGCGGTTTCCCGTGGAGCTGGTGGGCGAGATCATCCGCGCCACCGCGCGCATGTATCCCGCCGACCATGATTTCGACATGACCTTCTCCTGCCCGCGCGGCAGCGACCTGTCGATCAGCTTCACGCCCGACATGGTGAAGAACCTGCACGCCAACAATCGCTGGCAGGGGCAGGACACGGCCGTCCAGCCGGGCTGCTATGTGCATTTCCTGCCGACCCACGGGCCCAATCTCTACGACCGCAATTGCTTCCGCTATGACCGGACCAAACATGGAAAGATGCAGGGCGTCATCTTCCCGCAATGGGCGGTGGGCTTCAAGAAGCCGTTCGAAGAGCCCATCGCGATCGAATATAAGGACGACGTCGTCGTGAAGGTCGTCGGGAAATCGATGGAGGCGGAGATCCTGCGCGACATGCTGGTGGGCGTGGAGGCGCATCTGCATGAACTGGGATGCGGCTTCAATCCGAAATATCCCCGCTTCAAGGCCTATCCCGCCGGGTCGAACGCGCCGGGCGCGCTGCATTTCGGCACCGACAGCAACAGGCCGAGCGAATTCATGCAGCGCATGGTGCCCGCCTGGGAAGAACCACACACGCATCAGGATTGCGTCGTCTTCGACATGACGGTGAAGGCGGGCGGCCGCACGCTGATCGACAAGGGATTCCTCACCGCCCTGCGCGATCCGCAGGTGGTGGAGGCCGCCGCGCGATTCGGCGACGCCAAGGAGCTTCTCGAATCCTTCGTGGAGTAAGGTCCATGACCGCCAAGGAAAGCGCCAAGCAACGCGCCAAGGAAAGCATCATGAAACGCACCGCGAACGCTCTTGCGGCGACGCTTAGAGGCGCGGTTGGGGGCGCCGTTGGGGGCGCGCTTGTCTGCGCTTGTCTCCCCGCGCCTGCGCAGGCGCAATTCTACAAGGACAAGACGCTCGCCTTGCTCGTCAATTACGGCGCGGGCGGCAACGCCGACACGGAGGCGCGCGTCTATCAGCGCCATATGGGCAAGCATATTCCCGGCGCTCCCACGATCGTGGTGCAGAACGCGCCGGGCGCGGGCGGGCTGAAGGCCATGAACATGCTGGGGCTGGAGATCGGCGCGCGGCCCGACGGGCTCACCGCCGGCTATTTCACCATCGGCGCGAGCCACGCCATGGTCGGCGACCCGGCCCTGAAAGTGACGCTGCAGGACGATTTCATCGTGATCGGCGGCGCGCGCGGCTGGACCATCGTGTTCGGCCGCAAAGACATGGCGCCGGGCGGCGTCAATCGTCCGGCCGATTTCGCGAAGTCGGAAAAGGTGTTCTTCGGCGGCTACAGCCGGGCGTCCTCGCATGACACGCGCCTGCGCCTGATGCTGGAGATTTTCGGCGTTCCCTACGCCGCCGTCACCGGCTTCCCCGGCACGTCGGACATCAACAAGGCGATGCAGCAGAACGAAGTGAATCTGTCGGGCTCCTCCTTGCCGGGCTATCAGACGCAGGTGATCCCGAACATCATCAAGACCGGCGTCGGCGTGCCTTTGTTCCATTATCCCGTGATCGGCCCCGACGGAAAGCCGACGGGAAATCCCGCGCTGTTGGCGGAAGGGATTCCGACGATGGACAAGGTCTATGAGGACGCGTTCGGCAAGCCGCCGTCGGGCGTGAAGTTCGAGACGCTGCTGACGATGAACACCGTCGGCACGAATCTGCAACGCGCCATCCTTCTGCCCAAGGGCTCGCCTCCGGCGGCGGTGGAGGCGCTGCGCGCGGCGTTCGACAAGATCGGCAAGGACGAGGCCTTTCTCTCCGAATACCAGAAGATCACGGGCGAGCGTCCGGAATTCGTGACGGCGGAGGAATTGAAGCCGCTGTTCGAACGTCTGAAGACCATCGATCCGGCCGTGAAGAAAACCCTGATCGAGTCCATGTCGGGAACCTGATCCATGACGATCTCCAGCGCCAAGCGCGACGCCTTCGCTTTTCTCGATCGCAACGCGCAGGCGCTGGCGACCCTGTCCGACAGCATTTTCTATTTCGGCGAACTCGGCCTGCAGGAATACGAGACCTCGGCCCTGATGCGCTCGCATCTCGAAGAGGCGGGCTTTCGCGTGCAGGCGGGACTCTCCGGCTTCGAAACCGCCTTTCTGGCGACCTGCGGCGAAGGCGGGCCGACGATCGCGCTGCATACGGAATATGACGCCAATCCGGAGAATTCGCAGCGCTCCGGCGCATGCGCGCGCGCGGAGATCACGCCCGGCGCGCCGGGCCATTGCGAAGGGCACAACGTCAATGGCGCGGTGCTCGTGGCCGCCGCCGTCGCCATCAAGAAAGCCATGGACGCGCGCGGGCTGAAAGGCGTGCTGAAAGTGTTCGGCGCGCCGGCGGAGGAGCAGATCCTCAGCCGTCCCTATTTCGTGCGCGACGGCCATTTCGACGATGTGGACGTCGCGTTCCACAATCATATCGCCGGCGAGTTCAAGGCCATTCACGGCGTCACCCATGTGGCGCTGATTTCCGCCATCTTCCGCTTCCATGGCGAATCCGTGCACGCCTCCACCGCGCCCTGGCGCGGGCGCGACGCGCTTGACGCGGTGATGATGATGGACGCGGGCATGGCGCAGCATCGCGAACATATGCGCCCGGAGATGCGCGCCCATCGCGTGGTGCTGGAGGGCGGCCACCAGCCCAATGTCATTCCCGCGCGCGCCTCCTTGTGGTGGTATTTCCGCGATCCCACGGCGGACGGCGTGCGCGCCTTGTTCGAAAAGGCCAAACGCGTGGCCGAGGGAGCCGCGCTGATGACCAATACCGAACTGGAGGTGGAGACGCTGAGCGCGGTCTGGCCCGTGCGCGCCAATGAGACGCTCGCCCATGTGCTGCAGGCCAATATCGAAGAGATCGGCATGCCGGCCTGGACGCAGGAGGAGCAGGCGCTCGCGCGCAGCCTTCAGGTGGCGGCGAAGACGGAGGCGACGGGCCTGCTGGACGCGCCCACGCCCCTGCGCGGCCCCTCGCCGCAACGCTCGCCTTCAAACGATTGCGGCGACATTTCCTGGAAAGTGCCGATGGGTCGGCTTTCCTTTCCCGCGACGGCGCCGCACCTGCCCTTCCATCATTGGAGCGCGGGCGCGCCGCTGGCGACCTCCATCGCGCATAAGGGCGCGCTCGTCGGGGCCAAGGCGCTCGCCGGCGCCGTGATCGATCTTCTGGAGACGCCCGCGCTCATCGAAGAGGCGCGGCGCAGTTTCGCGCGCGAGATCGGCGACGTGCGCTATGCGCCGCTGCTGCCCGCCGGACAGACCCCGCCCGCGGCGATGAACCGCGAGGCGATGGAGCGGTTCCGCGCGCCCATGCGCGCCCATTACGTCAAGGAGCGCACGCCCTTCGCCTAAGCGGGGCGCGGCTTCTTCTTGGCGTATGGCTTTTTCTCGAAGGGCTTCTTCTCGAAAGGCGCCTTGTCGAAAGGCTTCTTTCCGAACGGCTTCTTCTCGAAGGGTTTCTTCTCGAAAGCCTTCTTCTCAAACGCCTTCTTGGCCGGCTTCTGGTCGAAGCCCGGCTCGCCGCCTTCGGCGACGCGGGCCTTTTCTTCGAAAGGCTTCTTGTCGCGATAGGGCTTCTTGTCGGCATAGGCGGGCTTGTCGCCGTAGGCCTTCTTCTCGCCATAGGCCTTTTTCTCGCCATAGGCCTTTTTCTCGCCGTAAGGCTTCTTCTCGCCGTAGGGCTTTTTGTCGGAATAGGGCTTCTTGTCCGAATAAGGCTTCTTGTCCGAGTAAGGTTTGCGCTCCTCCTGCGGACGCGGCGGATTGGCGTCAGCATGGGCATGAGCATGGGTATGGGCGTGAGAGCCGTCGTCGCCGTCGCGGGGGCCGCCGCGCATTTCGCGCATCGTGCCCTGGGCCGGCTGGATATGGACGTTCTCCTCGCCCGATCCCTTGCGGACGGCGGCGGCGAAACCGGCCGCGGCGGATTCCACGATTTCGAATTTCGTCTCGCGGTCGAAGATGCGGATCGCGCCGATCTCGTTTTTCGACACGCCGCCCAGCCGGCAGATCACCGGCACGATCCAGCGCGGATCGGCGTTGTTGCTGCGGCCCACATTCATGCGGAACCAGAGTTTCGGTTCATTTGAGCCGCGGGCGCCATTGTCGCGCGGCGCGCCGCGCAGGGCCTCGCGTTCGCGCTTGTCGGGCCGTTCGCGCGGCGGACGGGGGCCGCGCTCGGGGCGGGGCCCGCGCTCGGGACGGGTCTCGGCGTCGAGCAGGTCTTCGGGCGCGGGCATGCGCGCGCGGAACATGCGCGCCAGCGCGAGCGCGATCTCATCGCTCGTGCGATGGGCGCTGAGAATGGCGGCCAAGGCGGAATCGTCTTCGCCGGCGGCTTCCGTGAAGACGGGATCCTGCAAGAGGCGCTGCTGGTCGGCGGCGCGGATCGCCTCGGCGGTGGGCGGCGCCTGCCAGGCGACGTCGATGCGCGCGCCTGCGATCAGCGCCTCCGCCTTGCGGCGGCGATTGAAGGGCGCGAGCAGGACGCATACGCCCTTCGCGCCCGCGCGCCCCGTGCGCCCGCTGCGGTGGAGAAGCGTTTCGGAATCGTTGGGCAAATCCGCATGGATGACGAGTTCGAGCCCCGGCAAGTCGATGCCGCGCGCGGCCACGTCGGTGGCTACGCAGACGCGCGCGCGTCCGTCGCGCAGGGCCTGCAAGGCGCGGTTGCGCTCGGTTTGCGACAATTCGCCCGACAGAGCCACGGCGGCGAAACCGCGCTCCACAAGACTGGCGTGGAGGTGGCGCACGGCCTCGCGCGTCTGGCGGAAGATCAGGGCGCTGCGCGGCTCGTAAAAGCGCAGCACATTGACGACCGCATGTTCGTCGTCGCCGGGCGTGATGCGGATGGCGCGATATTCGATGTCGCCATGCGGCTGGTTGCGGTCCACCGTGTCGATGCGCAGCGCGTCGCGCTGGAAGCGCTTGGCGAGGGAGGCGATGTCGCGGGGAATGGTGGCGGAGAAGAGCAGCGTGCGCCGCTCGGGCGGCGCGGCGTCGAGAATGAATTCGATGTCTTCGCGGAAACCCAGATCGAGCATTTCATCGGCTTCGTCGAGCACGATGGCGCGCATGGCCGAGAGGTCGAGCCGCCCGCGATCGATATGGTCGCGCAAACGGCCGGGCGTGCCCACGACCACATGGCAGCCGTCCTCCAGCGCGCGGGCTTCGCGCCGCACGTCGAGCCCGCCGATGGAGGTCGCGATGCGCCCGCCAAGGGCGCCATAGAGCCAGACCAGTTCGCGCTGCACCTGCATGGCGAGTTCGCGCGTGGGCGCGATGACGGCGGCCAGCGGCGCGCCAACCGGCGCAAGACGTTCGGCCCCGCCGAGCAGGTCGGGGGCCATCGCAAGGCCATAGGCAACCGTCTTGCCCGAACCGGTCTGCGCCGAGACGAGGAGGTCGCGCCCATCGGCCTGCGCTTCGAGCACGGCGGCCTGCACGGGCGTGGGATCGGCATAGCCCTTGTCGGCCAACGCTTGCGCGAGGCCGGGATTGGTCACGGAAAAAGACATGAAGACGGCGGTCTCGAACTGGAGGACAGGAAGCCTGCCGGCGCGCGTGAAAGCGTCGCTCGCGGCTTTTGACAGGGGGTCCCGACAGACGGAGCGCCCAGACGCCCATGTTCAGCGAAACCGCGCCAAGAACAAGCGGAAAATGGAGCGGGCGCGAATTTCTTTCCCCGGCGTGGCCTTCACAGGCCCCGCGCAAGCCGAAAGCGCGGGCTCAGGGCTTTCCTCAAGACTTGCGCACAGGGCTTGCGCGCAGGACTTGCCCCGATAGACTGAGCGCAATCAAGCAAATCGGGGGGAGGCGAACATGTTCACCAGCTGGCGGGGCGTCATCGGCATCATTCATCCCACGCTTCGGCCCGGATCGAACGAGGAATTGATCCGCATGCTGCCCGAGGGGATCGGCGTCCTGTCGCTCCATGTGAACATCACGCGCGGCACGCCGGACGAGTTCAAGCAGATGAAGTCCGCCTATGAGAAGGAGCTGGACCTTCTCAAGGAAGCCGGCTGCGACGTCATTCATCCCTCCGGGGCGCCGCCCTTCATGGTGCATGGGCGCAAGGGCGAGGCCCAATTGATCAAGCAATGGGAGAAGCGCTACGGCGTGCCCATGTTCACCTCCGGCCAGAACCATGTGAACGCGCTGAAGGCGCTCGGGGCGAAGTCCATCGTCGGGGCGACCTATTTTCCTGAAAAGACCAACCAGATCTTCGCGCAATATTTCAAGGACGCGGGCTTCAACGTGAAAGCCATGGCGGGCGTCGACGTGCCTTTCAACAAGGTGCAGGAATTGTCCGGCGAGTCGGTCTATGCGCATATCAAGAAAGCCTTCCTGAAAGCCAAGGGAGCCGACGCGATCTATATGCTGGGCTCGGGCTGGCGCACGCTGCACATCATCGAATTGCTCGAGCAGGATCTCGGCGTTCCCGTCATCCATCCGGTTCCCGCGCGCGTCTGGGAATTTCAGAAACGCCTGCACGTCAACGAGAAGATCGAAGGCTTCGGCCATCTCGTGCGAGAGATGCCGGCCTTGTCCGTCTGAGGAACGAGCAGCCCTTTGGCGAGGGGCGAATGGGAGGATGCATGATCTCGCGCTGGACCTTATTGGCTTGCGCCGCCGTTTCGGCGCTCGCGTTCCCCCTGCCGGATGCGGCCGCGCAGGAGCCGTTCAAGGGAAAGACGATCCGATTGTCGGTCGGCACGGCGCCGGGCGGCGTGAACGACATTTCCGCCCGCCTCGTCGCGCGCCATATGGGCCGACATATTCCCGGCGCTCCGTCCTTCAATGTGCAGAACATGCCCGGCGCGGGCGGAATCGTCGGCGCCAATCGGCTCGCCCATAGCGTCGAACGCGATGGAACGGAGCTTGCGATTCTCGAGCGCGGCGTCGCGCAATTCGCGATCGCCGGCGACAAGAACGCGAAATTCGATCCGCTGACGCTGACATGGCTCGGGTCTTTGTCCTCTTACGCCGACGACGCCTATATGCTGCTCGTGATGGCGAAACATCCCGCGCAGACCGCCGCCGACCTGCGCAAGCCTGGCGTGAAGGCGGTGATGGGCGCCAATCGGGCGGGCTCGACCAATGTGATTTTCGCGGTTCTCGCCAAACAGGCGCTGGGGCTGAACGTCGAGACGATCACCGGCTATGGCGGCGCCGCCAAGATCGCGCTCGCCATGCAATCGGGCGAGGTGGATGGTCAGGTGATCGGGCTGTCGGCCTTTCAGGCGGGACAAAAGGCGATGTGGGACGACAAGCAGGTGCGTCCGCTCGTCGTCTTCGGACGCGGAACCCGTCATCCCCTGATGCCGGACACGCCCACGGGCCGCGAATTGGCGAAAGACGAAGACGCGCGCAAATTGCTCGAATTCTCCGAGCTTCCCTTCTTCATGGCCCTGCCCTTCGCGGGTCCGCCGCAGATGATCCCGGCGAATGCGGCGATCCTGCGCAAGGCGTTTCTGGCCACGGCGCAAGACACCGCGATGCTGGCGGAAGCCGAAAAGCTCTCGATGGAGATCAGCCCGATCGACCACAGGCGCATCGAGGATCTGTTGCGCAGCGCCGCCGCGACGCCCGCCTCCGTCATGCGTCAGTTCACGACCCTGATGGCCGACGCGTTCTAGCGCGCCGGCGCCTCACAGCCGTTCGAGCTTCGCCACTTCGATCGCGCGGATCCATTTGGCTTTCTGGCCGGCGATGAAGGTCTTCAGGAAAGCGCGGCCGCCTTCGAGCGGCTCGCCGCCCGCGCTTTTCAGGAATTCCGCCGTCTGGGGCATGCGGCCGATCTCCTGCAGGAACGCTTCAAGTTTCGCAAGCACCAGCTCGGGCGTGCCGCGCGGGGCGAGCGCCATGAAGGGCGCCGCCCATTGGGCCGTCGTGACGCCCAATTCGCGCAAGGTGGGAATGTCGGGCGCCACTTTCGACCGCTCGTCGGTCGTGACGGCGAGCACGCGCGCCTTGCCGCGGGGAATGGCGCCCAGCACGCCGGTGAGATCGATGAAGAGGAAGTCAATTTCTCCCGCCTCGACTTCCTTCAACGCTTCCTGCGCGGCCTTATAGGGCACGCGCACGGCGCTCGCGCCGATCTCGTCGAGATAGAAAGCGGAGATGGCGATGGAGGAGGACGTGGGCGCGCCATATTTGGCCGCGCCCTTGCGCTCGCGTACGAAATCATTGAGCTGGGCGAGCGAACGGATGTTGAGGCTCGCGGGCACGGCCAATGCGAAGGCTGTCTGCAGGAGCGGCGCGACCGGCGCGAAATCCTCCGTCGTGAACGGCACGTTCTTGTAGAGCAGCGGATTGCCGGTGACCGGCGAACTCGGCGTGACCAGAAGCGTGTAGCCGTCCGGCGGCGCGCTCGCCACCGCCGCCGTGCCGATATTGCCGCCGGCGCCGGGCTTGTTCTCGACCACCACCGGCACGCCCAAGGATTTTTGCAGCGCGGCCGCGAAATAGCGCGCCAGAATGTCCGCGCCGCTGCCCGCCGTATAGCTCACGATCATGCGGATGGGACGCGTGGGCCAAGCGTCGCCCTGCGCCACGGCCGCGCCCTGCGCGAAGGTTCCGACGGGCGCGAGAAGCGGCGAGGCGGCGAGCGCGGCGGCCCCGCCCAGCCATCGCCTCCGGTCCAGACCGTCCATGCGGAAAAGCGCGCGCGCGGCTGCGGGATCCTGCTTCATATCGTTCCTCCCCAAGGCCGCGATGCGTTGCGCGGCTCTTTGCGACAGCATACGCCGCAGACGGCGCTCGGCAAGGGCGCTTGGCAAGAGAGGCGCGCGCGCGTCCCTGCGAGGGGCGCAAAGAGCGCTTGATCTGTCCGCGCGCATTGCGGAACATGGTCGCCAAGACAAAGGGGAGGATCACATGGCTCGCAGGTTCGCCATTTCGCCAGCATCGTCGCGCGCGCGCGCCGCCGCCGCCTTCGGCGCGGCTTTGGGGTCGTTTTGCGTCTTCAGCGCCGCGGCGCAAGCCGATTCATCGGCGCAATTCTTCGAGGGCAAGACAATCTCCTTCATCGTGGGGGCGGCGAGCGGGGGCGGCTATGACGCGCAGGCGCGCCTGTTGGCCAGCCATATGGGCCGTTTCCTTCCCGGCGCGCCGAGCTTCGTCGTGCAGAACATGCCCGGCGCCGGCAGCCTGCAGGCGGCCAATTTCCTCTACAATATCGCGCCCAAGGACGGCGCGACCATCGCGCTGCTCCAGCGCGGCATCCTCTCCACGCGTTTCGTGAACCCCGAAGGCGCGCGTTTCGATCTCGGCAAGTTCAACTGGATCGGCAATATGTCATCGGAGGCGGGCGTGGTGCTGGCCTGGCACACGACGCCGTTTCATACGTTCGAGGATCTGAAGAAGCAGGATTTCCTCGTCGGCGGCACGGGACCGATGATCGACACGGAGACGACGCCGCGCATTCTCAACGCGCTTCTGGGCACGCGCTTCAAGGTCATCACGGGCTACAAGGGCACGGGCGACACGGCGCTCGCCATGGAGCGGGGCGAATTGCACGGCATGGGCGATTGGTCCTGGTCCAATGTGAAGACGCGCCGGCCAGATTATTTCCGCGACCGGAAAGTGCGCGTCCTCGTTCAGGTGAGCGCGGAGACATTGCCCGACCTGCCGGACGTGCCGAACGCGCGCGACATGGTGACCGATCCGCAGGATCGCGAGGTGCTCGATCTCTTCCTCGCGCAGAAGACCGCCGCGCGCCCCATCGCCGCCCCGCCCGGCGTGCCCGCCGAACGGCTGGCGGCGTTGCGCGCAGCCTTCGAGGCGGCGACGGCGGATGCGCAATTCAAGGCCGACGCGGCGCGCCAGAAGCTGGAGGTGGAGCCGATGCCCGGCGCGCAGGTGGAGAAAGTGATCGATCTTTTCGCCCGCGCCCCCGAGGCGCTGGGCAAGCGGCTCACCGCAGCCATCGCCGCGAAGGAATGAACTGCGCCGGCCGCTGAACGCGCCAAGACGCCCAAGGCTCCCGAGACGCCCGGCGACGCGCCGGGCGGCCGCCTGCGCCGCAAGCCCTGTCGTCAAACCGCGGCGGCGCGCAGCGCTTCGTCCGTGAGCCGCTGGGCGAGGATCACCGCCTCGGGCGCGTTTTTCGCGATGGCGTCCGCGCCGATCATGCGCGCCTGTTCGGGATGCCGCATGGCCCAATCGCCGCCCAGAAGCACCCAGATGGTCTTATTGCGCGACGCCCTGCGCACCAATTGGATCAGGTCCTGAATGCGATCGACCTGACCGTCCGCGGTCATGCTGAGGCCAAGACCCGCGAACCATTCGCGCCGCACAAGAGATTCGACGTCCCGCGCGCTTTTGAAGGGCCCGTTGCGGACCTCCCAGCCATTGGCGTGCATGAACTTGTCGACCATCGACAGGCCGAAGGAATGCTGGTCGCCGGGAACGCCGGTCAGGACCATTTTGCAATGCCGCCCCGGCGACGAGAGATTGGCCTCGCACGAAAAGAGCTTGAGCAGCTTTTGCAGCTCGCCCAGCGCCAAGGTGACTTCGAGAAACGAACATTCGTCGCTCGTCCAACGCTCCCCCAGCAGAAAGGCGACCTGCGCGAGCAGATCGGTGAACACCGCATCGGCCCGCAATCCCCTGTCTTGCAGGAGCGTGATGAATTTCGACGCCTGTGCGAGATCCGACCGCAGGATCAGATCGCATAGGGTCGCGATGTCTTGCGGCGTCAGATCATAGTCG
>Ga0315899_10003435_pt1 | contig 17261 bp, 26 predicted proteins | sample LakEriMetagenome_2_FD_203518 | JGI IMG/M metagenome (GOLD analysis project Ga0315899, IMG submission 203518) | Freshwater fungal communities from buoy surface, Lake Erie, Ohio, United States - Buoy 4 MA112 | ecosystem: Environmental > Aquatic > Freshwater > Lake | place: USA: Lake Erie, Ohio... | reverse complement strand
CAGGCCGGCCTGAGCTTGCTCTGCGTGGTAAACGGATTCTTCCCCGTCCACCACAAGTATGACCTGGACACCATTGTTGCCTTGTCTTTTCCTTTGGTGGAGGAAAAGAGTGGCAACGTGGATTCTCGAGGTCATAGCGCAGCGAAGGTGCGCAATAGGGGAGGGGCGACCGGGAGCCCGTAGAGGGCAACGGGACTCCGTGCACGAGGGGGCGCGACAGATGTGGCAAACGCTTTTACTCTGTGAAGAAGGAAGGAGGGTTTTCCACACCCACGCCCGGGCACTCTGCGCTGCTAGGGCGAAGCGACCAGAACGCCCCAGGAAAAAGCTCACTGGCTCAATTCCAGCTGGTTTAGCCTGTGACTTTAACCGAGTTGAAGTCGGAAGCGGCCTTGGTCACCGCGTCACCCGCGCACCTGGTTAGCAGAACACGTAAGCGTCGGGCGCGCCGCGGGCTCGCTATCGCGCGTTGGGGCAGGTCCAGTGTATGAGAGCCTCGGAGGTGCAACGCAAACTCACATGAAGCTGGAGCAGTAGCTGTTGTCGATTGAGGTAGAGTAAGTGTGCATCGGGGCGACGCCAGGACCCGGGGACGGGCTGGCGATGAGAGGAAGGAAGGACTCGAGAGACTGGAGGTTACGGATGTCCTGCGGCATGCATGTACGCACGGAACAGGCTCATGTGACCCTCAGCCTACCGCATACACGCACGGAAACCGTGACAGACTCGGACACATGTTAGCCTTGTGCGCGCACCTGGAACATTGTGTGCAGCGAAGATGTCAGATTTAGCAAAAAAACAAAAACTTTCCTCGAAGCGTTGCGTAATTCTGAGTAGTAAGAGCATGAATCCAAAGGGGGAGAAAATTGGTCAAGTGCGCATATGGTGAAATTCAGGTTTTTGAGTACCGCGCGCGCAATGCTAGCATGGCCTCACGCGTTTCCAGCGCGCCACACACGCGTGCCCGTGTCCACACGTGCGTGCATGCACTAGCTGTTGGCTGTCGATGGTGCAGCAGCTTCCACACCGACCGCCACACACCGACGGTGCGGGGCCGTCGGTGTGAGAAAGAGAAGGGAAGAACTTGGCTTCTCTGAGTTTCAGGTGTGCGACCAGATATGTAAACGCGGTCCGCAGGATATCCAGCATGACGGGTGCGTTGACGGGCGGCGAGCCAGGCGCGCAGATGATCCTCGACGGGGAAGTGATCGTCAAGGTCGAGGCTGTGCACTGCGCCGGCGGGTCGGGTTGTGGTCAGCCCATTTTTAACGAGACCAACGCCAAGTTCTATGCAGATCGTTACCCAGATCTCAAGGCTACCTATGGATATGACACTGTTCGACTCATTAAGCATTTCCAAGAACATGGAGATGGCGAGGGAAGAATTTTCAACTGCGAGACCGGATCCTCGGAGGAGCCCAGGCTCGAGGCGATTAGGTTCTTCTTGAGCTCCGGGAGAACCTCGCGCTGGTTTGGGCAACCGTTGTCCCAAGGACTGCTCGCAGTGCAGGTGTTTGAGGGTTCGAAGCAGAATCCAATCGTGGGGCTGAGACGTGCAGTCGGATGTACGGTCACCTCCTCCTTTGCTGAGGTTACGTTCACCTATACCGACGGGACCTCTCAGGTTCTGCGCCGCTCTCCCTGCCTCGCGCATCCTCGTGCTCTGTGCGGCTGCGCTGACTGCCCGGCCGTAGGACTTTGGATCCATGGTCTTGGAGCACGTCACGCTGCAGGACGGCACTGAGCTGCCGGGCATTCCCAGAGATTTCGAAATCTTTCGAACAGCAACTGCTCTGCTACAAAAGGTATTTTTTGGATTCAGCCTGAACAGCCCTCTGCAGCGTGGTCCCGTGCTTCGATGCATTCCATCATACGTTGCATCCCACGTTGCATTGTGACGGATCGTATCCTTTAGAATGGCACGCGCATGGATGCGGTGTATGCATAGGTGCGTGCCTGCATCGCTATCAATCGCCTCGTGTGTCCTGATGCGAAGTTGCGCTTCCTAACATTAGTGTTTTTTTGTGTGGGATTTTCCCAGGCGAGGGAGCTTCAGAGGAGACTCCCATGTCCATGGGAGGTCAGCAAACAGGAGAGAAAAATTAGGAAGGCTGCCTGACTGCTGACAAGTAGAGGAAGAGTGTCAGGCAGACAGATGCATGCAATTTTCGCGCGCATGTCAGTCTCTCACTGGCAAGCGCGCTTGGGCGCACGCGCAACACACGCACAGGAGCTGTGCCCCGTACTGCAGCAACTTACAACACCGGAGATGCAAGAGCTCAATTTCCCACAGCTGTGGTTCTTACTTAAAGACCTAGGTTTGGAAACACCTGCCCAAGGCACCCAGTGCCTCACCCAACATGAACATGACTATCTGAATTTTTCTGAGAATATGCGGATCTTCATGTTTATGCATTCGTGCGCATCTGTTTGCACGCGTGCGCGTCTTTTTATCTCGTTATGTCTGAGATTAATGACGAACTATTGCCTGCACTGCCGATGCTCCTCCGGATCCCCCTTATTTCGCAGGGGAATACTACTACCGAACAAACAACTTCCAAAAGGCGCACATCACACTTGAGGGCGTTCTCCGGTACGTAATTCTGCAAACGCATACTTGTGGCGATGCCCTGCCCCTGGTGACCAATTCAACAAATAACGACAGCACGTAAACTGCAAAACAGGCCGATGGTTAAGCCACATAGAAACCTTTTAAGTCGAGAATTCTACAGGAAAGGTACGTGTGCGACAATGAACCCATCTTCGGAAACTGAATCCAAGGCTCTGAATCAGTCAACCATCACGTCGCCATTCAGTGAATCAGTAACAATCACGTCGCCATTTGGTTTCTGGCACACATCTGGACAGCATGATGCAAGGATACCCTGAATGATTTTGCAAGAGTGTATAAATGTATGGTGATCCCTCAACACACCGCACACACGCGTGCAGACACGAACGCGCTCTCACACGAACACACCTACATGCCAGGCTGTGCGGAGGTGTGTGACAAGGTAGCGCGTATTTATCAGAAGTTGGGGCTTTACGAGAGGGCCAGCCACTACTTTCGGGTGATTTATTATCTCTAGAGCATGCATGTTGGGTGCTCTCACTTAGCATCTACTACTGTGACCACGGGCAATATGGTATCTACAGCTGTGACTACAGGCAATACGCTGTAAAGGACAGAGTACAACCTCGAGCGCAACACGCCTCTACTTGCTCTGTCTCTCTCTTTCTCTCGAGCGCACTTTCTCTCTCTCTCTCTCTCTGAAAGAGAGAGAGGAGAGAGATCCTTGTACTCTCTCTCTCTCTCTCTCTCTCTCTCTCTCTCTCCCTCTCTCTCTCTCACGAACGCACACGCGCGCGCACACACAATAGGCGTCCATTGCAAATGACCCCGCGTTTACTGAGGGTATGTTGGGATATGGAGTTCATTTATTCGGATACGGTTTCGCCAAAGAGGCTGTCGCTGTCATGGATGAATATATAAAGCACGGGTTTCTATCCTCCCACCCTCTGCTTGCACTGACACGCCCACTCAGTGCACTCATACATCACGTTCGAAGCTAGATGAAAGCTCAATCCTTGCTAATACTAGAAGATGCTTTCCTACACACGTCAGGGCCAAACTCACGTAATTGCGTGCATATGCAGGAGGTATTCGGGTGATGTATGGTCAAACAAGCTTCTGGCTCTCAATTATTTATGCGGCGGCGAGTTATCTGCGGAACAGGTGTTTGCTGAGCATCAGCGCTGGGGGGAAATCGTGAAGAAGGTTTATTCGGGTCACGTCATAACAGAACACGCCAATACCAAAGACCCAAATAGGCGTCTGAAAATAGGTTATGCTCACGTTCGCCTGAACGTAAACACATCTTATTCTGCACATAACATTCACATTCATGCAGAAATATACACGTCTCCACTTACATACATTCTTGGAACCAATGTGTACGCATTATGAACATACACATGCGCGCACATACACAAAGAAATATGTACGCAACGGGAGATAGAGTGAACAGAGCGGGATTCAACCTCTCATCATCCCATCAGTAGCATTCTACTCACTTGAAGTAGACCTCTCGCATATACCCTAAATTGAACCCAAACAGGATACCTATCACCAGATCTGTGTACGCACACAGTAGCGCTGTACTCAGAGGTTCTCTTGAAATACCGCAACAAAGAAAAGTATCACATCACCGTCTACTTTTGCCGCCATTCAAGTCACGAAGACAGGGATGCAGGTAATTTATGCACTAACTGCTTGATTCTTGTGGGTGCTCGTTTGCAGGATCTCGCGCACATGTATGTCACGCGCGAGCACGATGTACTCGTATACTCACCTACTCGCATACTCACAATGGCATAGGGCGGCTGGGAAAATACGTCGACAAGTGGGTCAATGTTTGGGGTTTGATGGGCGGCCAAGCGGCAAAGATAATAAGCGACGATCAAATCGATATTCTTGTTGAGCTCACGGGCCACACTGCCCACAATCGGTGCGGAAGATAAAGAGTGTTCTACTATTTGAGAGGGAGAGGAGGGGGAAACAGGGAGGGTAACGAACTGGAACTTGCAGACCGATTTGCACACTTCCCCCTGGTTTGATTCACTTGCATCCACTCATGCAGACACACTGACATACACTGATATTGTGACGCGTCTCTCTCTCGTTCGCTTGCTCGCTTGCTCGCTCGCGCGCGCGCGCTCTCTCTCTGTCTGCCTCTCTCGCTCTCTATCGCGCGCGCGCGCTTTCACCCTGTGTGCGGGTATGGGTGAGCGCATTCAGCCTGGACATCCTAGCATGCCGAGCTGCTCCAATTCAAGTCACTTGGATTGGATATCCCAACACAACAGGTACAGATAAATAGACGCCATGCTACGCACATTTTGACCACTTTGCACAGGTCCCGCCACTAAAAACCTGGAACAGACGATCATCAAAGACCATGAAAAATTCTATAGCCACCGCTACACTATCATTAGAGTTACATCTTAGTATCATTGTATGTAAGCTTCACTGTCGGATCAGCGCGCGCAATCATAATCAAATGCTCTCACAGCCTGATTTCAAATTCTGCCATTCTTGTGACTCATGCTGCCACTATCTCTCCAACAAATTAGGACTTGATTTCGTCCACTACAGGGTCACTGACCCGATCACTGATCCTATCGACACTTCCCAGCCCTTCTCGGTAAGTGAGCACAGGGGTGAGCGAGTGGCCGAAAAGCAACCGGAGGGTGAAGAACTATTCGATTTTGTTTTCCCTGGAGTGCTTCCCGGCACTCAAGTTGCTGAGTCGCACACGCTGACCACCGCTTGGGGTACACAGGAGAAGCTGATCAGACTTCCCGACAACTTCCTTTGCTTCATTCCGCACCCGGACACGCCACTTGTTGGGCCACCGCCCTTCGAATCCAATGGCTGGGTCACTTTTGGCAGGTATCCATCTGCGAAATGTATTTCTCTGCGCGTGCACACGCGTGCGTACATAGTGTGCACGTGAGAGAGTGTGTTTGTGCGCGTATTCAATGGTTATGAAAGGAGAGTCACCTCCAACGTACTGCTACTTCCACTGCTCCTGCCACCGCTGCTGTCATGTGCGTGCATGTGTGTTGAGTGTGTGTGTGTGTGTGTGTGTGTGTGCATGTCAGCTTCAATTCGTTGGGCAAGGTTCAGCAGGAGTGCTTTGATCTATGGGCGAGGGTGCTTCAAACTGTACCCGATTCGCGCATCTGCCTCAAGTCCAACGTCGCATTTTCGATGCCTTACATTAGCAATCTTTGGTACGGCACACATCGATACACGCGTGCACGCACATACACTCACGCATGTGTACGCTCTTCAGCCGAATTCGTGCAGTTGTTCGTTCATCTGTTGTATGATTGCGCATCTATGGCATCGCGATGCCTCAAGATTTGAATCCCTGATGCTGAAAACGCACATCTTAGCCAAGATCTGAGCGTGGATTGATTTGTGTGTGGGATATGCACAGGTACGAGAAATTCGAGTCCAAGGGTATTTCACGTGAGCGTGTGTTACTCATAGGTTACATGGACGGGCAGGTGTGTCTTATGTGGTGCACTTCGTGTGCTCCGTGTCTCGTGTGGTCCGTGTGCATACACACCCCGTATGCTGACGTGTGCACACACCTTCGCAGACGCGTATGCTGACGCGCGCACGCTTACACGCGCGGCCGTTACACACAGGACGGGCATCTAGCGGCGTATCATAAGGTGGATATTGCCCTGGACGCTTTTCCATACGGGGGTACCACTACTATCTCCGGTGCCACGGGGCTATGTGTAGGGTGTCGGTCGAGACTTGAAATTCAGGGTTCAGGCTGGTTAATGTGTAGGGTTTAGGCGGAGATATGGCTTTGCACCGGCTTCGGCAACTGTGCCTCTCAATAGTGTTGCAGATTGAACGCGAAATGTTCAGCCAGAACATATGAACTCGAGAACCGGAACAGAAGATTGGTAACACACCCCGCACACTTACGCATACTCTCTAGAGGCCATGATCATGGGAGTTCCGGTGGTGACACTAGCAGCACCAAAAGAGAAGCCGTTACACGCGTGGAATGTTGGTACGGGTATGAATACCACTGCTGGTCTGACGGACCTCATTGCGCATTCCGAAGATGAGGTGCGCAAATGTATACGCGTGTGTATATGTGCATGTATAGAAATGTTTATATGAATGTATATACGTATGCACGTTATACGTATGTATATGGAGAAGACATTTCAGAGGCATGTAGTGATTGCACGTATATTTGTATCTGTACATGCGTGTATGTACGCACACATACATGTGTGAAGGGGTCATGTTCACTTTCCAATTTTGGCTGTCAACCCAAAACAGTATGTTCAAATTGCGAAGACGCTAGCGGCTGACAAAGAGCGACTACGAGGATTTCGTGCCAACTTGCGTCAGCATTTTTTGGAGTCTCCATTGGGTGACGGCCCTCGGTATCAGCGTAACGTGGAGGCCATGTATCAGGTGATTGCAGTCAGTAGGTTGTTTACAGGGAGGGAGCCAGGGCAAGAGCGGGAGCGCTATAGACATATGAGACAGTGAGAGGAAGCTTTTGCGTGCAAGCGTTCTCATTCTTCCTGTTCTGTTCATGAGCTTGTGATCTTGCCTGTGCCCAATTGTTTTGCACATCGCTAAAACGATAATCCTGTTCATCAATGCTGGAAATGAAACGCGCTGAGAGCTGAGCCAACCAGTGACAAGTTCAACATGCCTCTGCACACACATGCTGGTGCCACACACACCCTGTTGCAGACAATGTGGGCTCAGTACTGTAGCGGCGATTGGCCTCCGAATCGGCCCTGAGAAAGCGAGGAGGGTTTATTCAACGCGAGGGGCGCTTCAAGCCAGCACCTTAGAGAAGCGCCTACTTCGGACTGTCAGCGAGGTTTACGCATTCGTGTTGTCATCGAATAAGTCTCGAAAGTCGCGCATCAGATCTTCAGCGCCCACCGTTGTCCAGAACAGTGAAAAGTGTTTGCTTCTCAACCCCCTCCCTCTGCTCTCTCCTCCACCGTTCCCTTGCCGCCACTGCCCTCACGCTGCTCTACTTTCTGCACGTCATGCTGTCGCACACTGCCTACACATGGGCGGGAACATCTACCAGGGCCTTCCACCGCCTGCTCCACCTCCATGGGATGGGAAGAGGCCTCCTCCGCCTCCTCTGTTTGCGAAGCGCGGAGCATGCTTGCCTGTCCACCGCATCAAATTGAAGCATCACGTCAGAAAACGCGTCATACACACATACGCACACGCACACGCAGACGCAAATGCAGAAGCAGACGCAGACGCAGACGCAGAAGCAGACGCACACTCACACGCACACGCACATGCCACCCCAAAGATTTCCGAATTTTTGTTCAAACCCCCCTCCACCGCGCTCGTTTCCTCTCATCCTCGCGCACACACGCACACTTTCGAATGTTGCCCACCGCGGGCTTTCAAACACAACAGGCGCGCAAGCATAGATCCGCAAGCTTGTGGATCATGAACGCGCGCACGAACAAACATATAGGTCCCCACCACGTGCTCTATTGGAGGCAAGGTTCAGAAGAGTGCCAAGTCCTCCTTTGGAATTTCCAGAAATTCCGCGGCGCTTGAGCTGCCACCAGAGAACGAGGAGCATTCCTATCACCATGGCCTGCCCACGACATCACAGCCTCGTCAGCCTCAAATGCCCTGTACCGACCCTGCTGGTGCACGCGAGAGCAGCACGCGAGCACGTGCATGCTCTCGCCTCGCCCATTCTCTTTCCCGCCCTCCTGCCCTCCCTCTCGCCCTTCCTCTCGACAGCCAGGCCCTGCCCTCCCCTGCTCTTGCGCGCATCACGGGTGTGCGGAAGTTGTGCATGAACTCGAGGCTCCACCTTTCGCTGGACTCTGCTGGGTCTATATGCAGAATGTGTTCTCTTTACTTAGTGTGTGTCGCTCTATACCGGTGTGCGGAAGTTGTCAAGGATGTACTCGAGGCTCCACCATTCGCTTGACTCAATAGGGTGGGGAACATCGAGATGAAAGAGCCACAGCACCTTGGATGCAACTAACAGCCCCACCCCGTGCGAGCCATCACCCATCAACTGTCGCTCAACGTGTGAGAGTCACAATCTCGGTTTGGTCCCTATCTTCTCTCCCTCTGTCACAATCTCCGTTTGACCTTTATTTGACAGCTGGTGCCCGCCAAAATCAAGCAGCAAAACAGAGGCAAAAGAGACCTGCTACCCAGGCAAAAGAAACCTACTACAGACACAAAAGAGACATTTACACTTTTACCTCGATGTCCTGCTGGTGCCCGCCAAGATCAAGGGGTACATAATGGACGAGGGATGGTGCCTTCAGTAATGTCTTGGAAACATTGTAGAGGTTCAGGCTCGTTGATCCTTTACTGCTAACTACCGCCACAAGCTTTTCGCCAACGGCCATCACCTTGACCGGCGCATTTCCTCCATCTGGGCCCTGTGCATACACAATACACACACCGGCACCGACACAGACAAAGACACAGACACAGACACGTACCCACACACATATATTTTGTCTCGCATCGGGGCCCTGTGTGATTTTCATTCACGCAGCGCGTAAGTGTAGTAGGTCTCTTTTGCCTCTATAGCAGGTCTCTTTTGCCTCTATAGTAGGGATCTTTTGCCCGGTTTTCATTCACGCAGCGCGTCAGGCGCTCGCGCGCATGCACACACACGCACGTACACACAACACACGAACACGGAGAGAGAGAGACAAACACAGACACACACACACACACATACACACACACACATCTATTTGTGTGTGTGTGTGTGTGTATGTATATGTATGTATGTATGTATGTATGTATGTATGTATGTATGTATGTATGTATGTATGTATGTATGTATGTATGTATGTATGTATGTATGTACGTCATTCACACACACACACACACACACACACACACACACACACACACGAGACCTGCATAACAGACACCTCATGCACCAAACTGCACGTGGGCACACCCTTTTCAAACGCCACCTTGAGCAACAGTAAGCGGCCATCAGAAGTGCCAACAACCAACGGCGTCAAACCCCCCTCGCCCAGCGGCGGATCCACAGCGAGGCTCTCAACCGTGAAATTCAGGGCAACTTTGGGCCGCTGTCCCGGCGCGCCTGGCGTTGCCGAGCAACTGTTTGTCAAAAAAGACCTAACACTCAAATAAAAGAGACGTAATGTGAAGGTTAAAAGAGACCTTGCGCCTGCCTCTTTCTGCGGTCGCCCTCCTCATCCTCGACAATCTCCCCAGCATCAACCCTCTTCTCTCTCTCCTCTTTCTCCCGTGCTCGGATCTCGCTTTGTTTGAGGAACCTGAAGCAGGTCACCTGCTGTGTGCGTGTGTGTGTGTGCAGTGTGTGTGTGTGTGTGTGTGTGTGTGTGTGTGTGTGTGCAGTGTGTTTGTGTTGGTGTGTGTGTGTTGGTGTGTGTGTGTTGGTGTGTGTGTATGTAGAGTGCGTGTGTGTGAGCATAGTGATTTTTTTTTTTGCAGGGGCAGGCAAGGCAGGCACGGAAGAGGGAATAACCGGGTGAATTTTGCGCTGACGTGTGTCGAAGATGGCGAGGTGCTTGTCTATGCTAAGAGCTACCCACATCTTGTTGACAGCATGTCCTCTGACAAAAAAATCTGAAATCTTAGTGCCCCACTATATTTTCCATGCTAAGTCACTGTACAGAGAACAAAAAGGACTTTCTTGTAAAAATCGTTGCCCAACTTGACCCTTTGGTGAAGACTGTACTTTTATTGGGCAACTATTTCCAGAAATATAGAAGTAGTTGCCCATAGAAATAACTATAGAAATAGTTGCCTAAAGAAATAACTATAGAAATAGCAGCCCAACTATAGAAATAGTTGCCCAACTTCTCCCTCTGCCGCGAGCTGGTGCGATAAAATGAGACCATTTCAAAAAGGTCCTCTGTACAGTGACTTGACATGGTTTGACATGGTAAAATATACTAGGGCACTGACATTTGAGAATGTTTGCCCAATTTGTGCGATTGCCCCCCCCCAATTTGGCTCTAGCTGGTGCGATGCAATAAGACTTGCGTTTTTCAAGTGCACGCTCAGGCGTCCAGAGGTGTCAGATACGAGGAGGTTGTAGGAGGACTTTCCGCGCGGTATCAATTCAAGCGACGCGATGGCCTTAGCGCCTTTTAGATCAACGCCAAAGTTTGCTGGGCCGAGGCCTTTCAAAAAAACAAATCCCCACAAGTCAATGCCCTCGTATGATCTTCTGTGCAAAGTCACTAGAGAGAGTACTTTTGAGATCAGCAATACCTTTTTTTTTTTAAACACTATTAAGTCTAGATATATGTATTTTGATTTTGTATTAAAAAAAATATAATACCGTCGAGGACTGGAGCAGTGCTGGGCGCGAACTCCCCGACAAGACGCACGAGCGGTCGCCAATCAAAGGCCCTCTTACTGTTGGCATTCTTTGAGTCCAGCGGCGGTTTGAGGCTGTGGCGAGGTGTCCGTGATATGGTGTGCATGCGGATGTCCCCCTGCGCGCCGCCAGTCACGACCGTGCACTCATGGTCATGCTGCTTCGACACGGTCATGGCCGTCACAGCAGTGTGTCCAGACGGCATCGAGAAAACTAAGCTCCCGTCCTTATCTACAATATGTAGCTGGCCCTTGACATCCCCCAGCAGCATGAGCTTGTTCATGGTGCGCCCGCGGGTCTCCATGTCCTTGAACGGCAGCCACCGCATCACCGACATCTTGGCCTTGACGGGCAGCTGAATCTTGCTCATGAAGCGCACCGGGTCTTCCGGGTCCGAGGCCGACCGGTTCGCCTGGACATGCAGGGCACCCGGCGCGAGCGCGTGTCAGATGGCGCCGCAGGGCGACCCACGCATGCTGCTGAGCCGAGAATTACCTTGCGGCGACGCCCCCTTCGCTCCTGGCGGTGACACTCGTGGTCGTTGGCGCTACAAGTCTGGGATTTAGCGGCCGCGTCGCCGAGCACGATCTTACGCAGTGCCTCGACTTGCCGCTCCTGTTCTGCCACCTCGCCCTTGAGCTGATCTAGGCGCTTGATGGCCTCGTCGGTGCCCCAGCTGCAGAGGGAGGTGTGGTAGCGCGTGTCAGATGGCGCCGCAGGGCGACCCACGCATGCTGCTGAGCCGAGAATTACCTTGCCTTTACGCCACCCCGCCCGCCGCGCACAGGCCAGGGCAGGCACGGAAATGCACCGCAGGCACGCAGGCGGCTAGTGCGCAATAACCGGTGGCCAAGCGTCCCGGGCAGGATGAAGCACGCCAACGCCAGCACGGCAGCGTGGGAAACTCTCTGCCTACGCATCGCCTTTCAAGTTTGCCCGGCTGTGCTGTCACGAAAAGTGTGAAGAGTGTGCGAGGCGGGAGCCGATGCCGATTTCTGCAGGCAGCCGCTACCACGATGAGCTCATTTCCACGGCGGTGCGTGCCGCTGCCCCGTCCCCGCCGTTGCCAGGCCGCGCCAGTGCGCGCATGCCTGGGCGCACGGATATGCCTGTCTGTGCCCGCCGCACGAGTGGCAGGCGATTCGATTGGGAGCGGCGCTGCGCACGTCTTTGCTGGCCGTCCAGGCGATCGCGATTGCAGGCGCATGCATGCTGAAGTGCACCCTGCGCAAACGTGCGAACGCAGAACAAGCTTGCCTGCCAGGGCAAGGGGATCCTTGCCGCGGATGAGAGCATTGCTACCATAGCAAAGCGCTTCGAGAGCATCAAATTAGAGAACACCGAGCTCAATCGTATCCGGTATCCTGCACACCTGCGCGTGTGGGTTCCCTGCATGTGGGTGATGGTCTTGGTGCACTTAGTGGTGGCGGTGGTTGGGAGGGGGCGCATGATTGCGAAATAGGCGTATTTCTCGACGCGATTGACCAGGAGTGGACTGATGTTGGTGTCGTGGCGAGCCTGGTGTTTTTGCTGCTCATGACGCGTGGGTGTCCTGGAATTAGGGTTTAGGTTTAGGACCCTAGAGACCAGTGAGACCCTAATCCCAAACTCTAAAAAATTTGCGGCTCATGTCGCGTGTGGGTGTCCTGGAACCAGATATCGGCAGATGCTTTTCTCGACGCCAGGGCTCTCGCAGTACATATCCGGCGTGATTGTGTATGACGAAACGCTGCGATCAAACTGCGTGGAAGGCATGGCTCCAGTGCGACATTTACAAGCTCAGGGCATCGTGGTCGGTATCAAGGTGGACAAGGGTCTCACGGTGATCCCAGGCACGGAGAGCGAAAATAGCACGCAGGGGCTGGATGGCCTCGGGGATCGATGTGCGGAATACTACAGAATGGGTGCACGCTTTGCAAAGTGGAGAGCAATCTACAGAATCTCTGCGACCACTCCGTCGGAGCGCGCTGTGCAGGAGAATTCGTGGGCGCTTGCTAGGTACGGCGCCATCTTACCAAATGGGCTGGTCCCTATAATAGAGCTCGTCTTATTTATTTATTTATTTATTTATTCATTCATTCATTGTGTTTTCTGGCTAGGTACGGCGCCATCTGCCAGGAGAATGGTCTGGTCCCCATAATAGAGCCAGAAGTCCTCATGGATGGCAGCCATGATATCGAACGCGCCGCCCAGGTCTCTTTTGCCTCTATAGTAGGTCTCTTTTGCCTCTATAGTAGGTCTCTTTTGCATCTATAGTAGGTCTCATTTACCTAAACCCTAAACCCTTGACCCTAATCTCTCTGACCCTGAACCCTCATCTTTAAATCCTCAATTGGGCAGGTGACGGAGCATGTGCAGGCATCCGTCTTCAAGGCGATGCACGAGCAGGGGTTGTTGCTGGAAGGTATTGTTTATGTATTGTGTGTGTGTGTGTGTGTGTGTGTGTGTGTGTGTGTGTGTGTGTGTGTGTGTGTGTGAACCATCCTACACGCGCGCAGACATCCACAGCGTGCATACGCTGCCGCCACCTACACCCACACCTATAATACACCCACTCCTATACCTTCACTCCCACCCACACTCCGCGCCCACTCCCACGCGCACACGCCCTCTCTCTCTCTCTTTCTCTCTCTCGCGCGCGCGCGCGCGTGCTCACTCCCCCTCTCTCGGATTGCACACTACTGAAGCCAACATGGTATCGGTCGTCATTTATTTATAATATTTTTTTTCCAGGCACACTACTGAAGCCGAACATGGTATCGGGGGGCTCCGAGAACCTGACCAAGCTGACAGAGATGGACATAGCTGCCTACACCATCCGCACCCTGCAGGTCTTGAGATGACTAATATTATTTGTATTACTTGTATTATTTTTATTATTTGTATTATACCAAGCTGACAGAGATACTAAACCCTAAACCCTAAACCCTAAACCCTAAACCCTAAACCCTAAACCCTAAACCCTAAACCCCGTAAGCAACACCCTTACTCACACCCCTAAAACCCCTCAAACTCATACTCACTTCACACTCAACCCCTCAAGTTAAGTAGCACGTTTCTCGGAGTCCGTGTGTGTGTGTGTGTGTGTGTGTGTGTGTGTGTGTGTGTGTGTGTGTGTGTGTGTTTGTGTGTTTGTGTGTGTGTGTGTGTGTGTGTTTGTGTGTGTGTGTGTGGCACGTGCGCGTGAGCGTGAGCGTTTTTTTTGTTGGGGTGGGTGCAGAGGACGGTGCCAGTGGCGGTGCCGGGTGTGGTATTTCTGAGCGGGGGCCAGTCAGAAGAACACGCCACTCTCAATTTGAATATGATGAACGCGATGCCCGCAAAGAAGCCATGGCGCCTGACTTTTTCCTTCGGCACAAATTTTCAAAAGTCGGGCGGGAAATCTAATAATAACAACCACAGTCACAAGTAAGAGTTCTTATTTGAGAAGCCATGGCGCCTCACCTTTTCCTTGGGCACAAATTCTCAAAAGTCAGTGTCAAAAGAGACCTACGACAGTGTCAAAAGAGACCTCTACTACAGTGTCAAAAGAGACCTAGGCTGCGCACCTGGCACAAATTCTCAAAAGTCGGCAGGGTGGGGGGGCCTACGAAATCTAATAATAACAAACACAGTCACTAATAAGAGTTGCTTATATGAAAAGCCATGGCGCCTCACCTTTTTCGTCCGGCAGAAATTCTCAAAAGTCTGGGCCCAACTAAATCTAATAGAATCTAATGATAACAAGCACAGTCACTAAAGGGTTTAGGGTTTAGGGTTTAGGGTTTAGGTAAGAGTTTCTGATATGAGAAGCCATGGCGCCTCACCTTTTTTCACCCTGCAGAAATTCTTAAAAGTACGCTCATTGGCGACTTTGTGTACAGTAAATGTACTAGGCACTGACTTTTGAGATTTTCTTTTTGGTCAGGGCGTGCACTGCAGCAGACCTGCCTAAACGTGTGGAAGGGGGACGACAAAAACATCGAGGCTGCCCAGCAGGCTTTCCTCGAACGGTGCCGCGTCAATGGCGAAGCGCAGGTGTTAAAAGAGACCTACTATAGAGGCAAAAGAGACCTACTACAGTAGCCCCATACGTACAAGGTCTCGAGCCTGAACCCTTAACCCCAACTCTGAACCCTCAACCCTAAAGCGAGCTCATCAACCTAACTAAACCCCAAACCCAAATCCTAAACCCTAAACCCTAAACTCTAAACTCTAATCGTACTCTGAACTCGAGACTTAAGCTTCACCTACAGCCTAAACTCTATACACTAGCCCCTAAACCTTTCATTAAAACCCAAACCTTTAATCCTAAACTCGCGCGCGCTCGCGCATGCTCTTTCTCTCGCTCGTTCGCTCACTCTCGCCCGCGCTCTCCCTCCCCCTCTCTCGCTCGCTTTCTCTCTCAAAACTCGAGAGGTTTAGGGTTTAGTGTTCAGGGCTCAGAGTTGGGGTTAAGATTTAACGCTCGCTTTAGGGTTTAGGGTTCAGCGTTGGGGTTAAGGGTTTAAGGGCCGAAACGTAGTGGCTCTTAGGGTTTAGGGGTTAGGGTTTAGGATTTAAGGTTTAGAGTTTAGGGATTGAGAAAAAGGGCTAGGTTCTTGAAAGGTCCCGACTCTGTCTTCTGTCGTGAAGCCTAACCCCTAAACTCAATCCTCAACTCTACACTCCAAAGCCTGCACCTGGACGCTCCATACTCTCTGTCTTCTGTCTATATGTATCTCCAAAGCGCTCCTCCCCTTCAAAGAAAAAAAACCTCTTTGTGTGTGGTAAAACCTCTGTGTGTATGGACTGAGCAGCTGGGCACTTACAAGGGGGGCAGCGGAGACACGACAAGTCTTTTCCAATCAAATTATGCCTATTGATGTAGTGTCTTTGTGTGTGTGTGTGTGTGTGTGTGAGAGAGAGAGAGAGAGAGAGAGAGAGAGAGAACACGCATAGAGTCTGCATGCGTGTAGCGTGAACGTGCGCAGAAGAAGGCGTTCGAGGTACAGGGTACACGCGCTGCACACACGCGGACGCGTAGTGCGTACAAAGTGTCAACATCAAGAGCCCTCATGCCCTCACAGCGTTACTCACTTCGGTGATAATAAAATAACAATTGTCAAGACTCGGAGCCTCTCACTCCTTGATTGTCAATAAAACTTCTCTCGCTCTCTCTCTCTCTCTGAAGCCCACGAACAGCGTCACCCACTTGATTGATTGATCAACCGATCAGAGCATTTCGCGCTTTCGAAATGCTCAACCGATCAGAGCATTTCGCGCTTGTCAGCATGTTCCTGCACATGATCCTCGGGGACCGGGCTATGCCTTCATCTCCTGTTCCTCCTCCTTCCACCCGTCCTCGTCCTCTTCGTCCTCCCCGTTAAAGTGAGGATTGTAGCCTGAGTGATACATACAAAGAGACATACTCATCACGTACAGTAGGGCTCATAGCCTATTAGAATTTGCACCAGCTGCTGTAGCTTCCTCACGCCGTTCCTGCTAGTGGTGTCCACCCGCTCGCAGGCCCTTGTCCATGGTCTGTGCAAGCTGCGCGTCGGGAGTTGTACGGACCTGCCACCATCGTGGAACTCCTTTTACTTCCGTCACCCTTGAGGCCCGGGCCCTGCCCACAGGGGCGGGTTCCCGCCCGTCGGTGCTGGGACCGGCTCCTCGGCCCGGCCACCGCCGCCTCGCCAGACCATCTTCCTGGCACGAGATGCTTTACAGTAGCGTCCTGAGATATAGAAACCACGGTTTTTGACCCAGCGTGTTTCTAAGGACACTCTGGTGAGCCAGCAATCCAGCCAGCCACTGAGCACTGTTTCTAAAACCATCAAGACGTCAAGAAACTGCCAATGTGACCCCAGCCAGCGAGTTTCTACTACCCTGTAGAAGAAACTCAAAAATAGCAAGAAACTGTGACTCTGGGTGGGAGACTACGGGGGGGGGGTCCGGGTAGGCCGCCCTTTTGGCGAACGCAGGAGGAGTCCTGTAAGGGGCTCGGCTCGGTGACCTTCAAAATAAACACTCAACACACACACTTTCCCTGGCTCAGCCACCTAAGGCAACGAGGGGGTTATTTTTCTCCCAGGGTTATGAAGGGAAATTTCCCCCCAAGATTATTTTCCCCTTTTTTTAGTCAGTCATCCGAAGCCCTGCGGCGATGGGGCTCTTTGGAAAATCTGGGCTGCAGGGGCTTCCCACGCGGTGGCTATTCAAATGGAAACCGAAATCATGGTAAGAATTTGTCTGAAGTGGGCAGGAGAGTGTTGTGGAGCCGGCGATCCCGGGTTTAGGGCAAGATGAACCAGCAACGCACTGCGAAGCAGAATACGGATTGAG
>Ga0315899_10003434_pt1 | contig 17268 bp, 12 predicted proteins | sample LakEriMetagenome_2_FD_203518 | JGI IMG/M metagenome (GOLD analysis project Ga0315899, IMG submission 203518) | Freshwater fungal communities from buoy surface, Lake Erie, Ohio, United States - Buoy 4 MA112 | ecosystem: Environmental > Aquatic > Freshwater > Lake | place: USA: Lake Erie, Ohio... | reverse complement strand
CACACACACACACACACACACACACACACACACACACACACACACACACACACACACACACACACACACACACACACACACACACACACACACACACACACACACACACACGCCAGACTCTCTCGACCCCCAGCGGCATACCCATCTCTCTTCGCCACACACGAACGTTCGACACTTTTGCAAACGCCGTCACGCCACACACAATACACGCGGCACAAACGGCCCAAACGGCAAATACGGCAACTTCAGCACAAACAGCACAAGCGGCACAAGCGGCATATACGGCACGTACGGGAAATTCAGCACAAACGGCGCATCCTGTGCCGCCTCCTTCTTGGCATCGCCTGCCGAACTGTCCCTACCCTGTCATCCTGTCCCTCTTCTGGGTGTGCCCTCTGAATGTGTGTGTGTGTGTGTGTGTGTGTGTGTGTGTAGATATATATACATGTGTGTTTTGTGTGTGTGTTTTGTGTGTGTTTTTTGTGTGTGTGTGTGTGTGCGTGTGTGTGTGTGTGTCTCAACCTCAACCCAAAACTATGCACCCTACACCCTGCACCTCACACATACACACTCCACCCCAAAACGTACATTCTAAAAACACCTACACCCCAACACGTACATCCTAAAAACACCTATACCCCAAAATGTACATCCTAAAAACACCTACACCCTAACTGTCACGTCGGCAAGTCCTGTGTGTGTGTGTGTGAGAGAGAGAGAGAGAGAGAGAGTATGTGTTTGAGAGTGTGTGTGAGTGTGTGTATAGATCCCCTTGCCGGGGTTTGACCTAAAGTAATATTCTATACTGAACCAAAATCAACTAAACTAACCCTATCGGCAGAGTGCTTTACTGTCTTTGGTTTAGTCTGGTTTAGTTTAGTTAACTAAACTAGACCTATCGTCAGAGCCTTTCATGTCTTTGGTGCTAGGCCTAGCAAGTCTTTTAGTTTAGCAGTGTTTTAGTTTAGCAGTGTTTTAGTTGACTGAGTGTTTTAGTTGAAACACTGCTAAACTAAAAGACTGCTAAACTAAAACACTGCTAAACCAAACCGCTGCTAAACTAAATCACTGCTAAACTAAACACTGCTAAACTAAAACACAACCAGCTGGACCTAACTAGACTAAAATACAACTAACAACCTAAACCACAACTAACAAGCTAAACCTCACAGAGTGCTTTGATATCTCTGGCGCTGGGCCTGCTAAGCGGAGGTGCGTTTGTGTGTGAGGGAGCGGGAAGAAGAGGAGGAGGAGGGTGAGAAAGAGGAGGAGGAAGAAGAGGGAGAAGGAAGAGGAGGAGAAGGGGAAAGAGGGGGAGGAGGAGGAACAATTGATTTGTACTCCATGGTGCTACTGTGTATGTGCGTGTGCGTGTGCGTGTGCGTGTGCGTGTGCGTGTGCGTGTGCGTGTGTGTGTGCATGTTCCGGTGGCTTTGATTTTCTCTGGAGCAAGTGGTGTGCGTTTGTTACTACTAAAGCTGCTTATTACTACTAAATCTGTTTATTACTACTAAAACTGTTTATTACTACTAAATCTGTTTATTACTACTAAATCTTGAACAAGACGTAATACACTCGAAAGTGTATTACGACAAGTATGTTGAAGCCTAATGCACTCTTAGACAAGTATGTTGCAGCGTAATACACTCTTAGAGTGTATTACGTCTTGGACAAATATGTTGCAGTGTTGCAGTGCAACATACTGTTGCAGTGCAACATACTTGTCCGCGCACTTACCCACCCTCGCACGCACGCAGCCCTGGCCACCCTGCTTCACCAAGTCATCACGTGGGACACATACAGAAAAGACGCTGTGGTTTTTGTGTTTTTTTCTCTCTCTCTCTCTCTCTCTCTCTCTCTCTCTCTCTCTCTCTCTCTCTCTCTCTCTCTCTCTCTCTCTCTCTCTCAGACACACACACAGTATAGGGAAACACGTGATACAAAACACACTATACACTACAGATACACATGTACACACCCATCCCACCCATCTACCCCACACACCCACATATCAGGGCTACCCGGTCAAATCAGACGGGAGCATCATGGCGAACGTCGACACAATTGGTGCAAAGATGGGGGTCTGGACAAGTAGTTTCAAAGCCCTTTCGTTCGTGCTTGCGCTGGGCAGCGCTGGCTACGGAATGGCTCATTGGCGCAAGATGCTCAGACAGAGTAACGAACTGCAGAGCGCGCTCAATACTGCAGCGTTCGTCGTTGGAAGCGCTCTGGGTGAGGGTAGAGGCAGTCTGGAGGGGCGTAAGCAGCTGGGCTTCCGGGTCTATCGCTACATTCAAGCTCTCCATCTCACTGTTTACCGCAAGCGGAGTGCTTGGTTCGAGTTGCTCACGCTGCCAGATTTCATCACGCTGGGCTTGCTGACGAGCTCGGAGGTGAGTATCATCCTCAAGGCACATTGCGACATGCCTCAGGACGTGCTGGCGTCCTCAGAGAGCCAGGTGCACGAGATGCTAGTGGCTTGGATCCTCAGGGAGGTTAGTCTTGGCCAGCACAGCGAGCTGGTGTGCAGCGGGGTACGGGCGGAGATTTTGAGCAGTGTTGCTGGTATTCGCAAAAAGGCTTCTTCTATGGAAAAGCAGTGGTCGATCGATGAGCCCAACGTGTGGACAGGGCTGGTGATGTGGGCAGGTCATTTGTTGGTGGTCGTGGTGGACCTGGCGATCGCAGTGGAATTCTTTTCCTATGCAGTTGGACCTTTCCAATGGCACGTTGTTGTGTCTGCAGTCGTGCTCTCGCTGCCCTGGCTGTGCGCTCATAGGCTTGTACACGACCTGATCCACCCCTCATGCAGCCAACTGGTGGATCCTGATTCCTGGATTTCAAGTTGTGAAAGAACAACGTTTTTCAACCTCCGATACGGCTTGGATGAATCAGTTGGAGCAAGAGCTGAAGCAACAAATGGTGAGCCACCATTTGGTGAGGATGATTTTTTACGTCTAACATGGCAAGACGAGGAGCGCCCTGCCGAATCAAACGCAATTCTGTATGCCACCATCGACTCCTTAACTCGCGAAACGTTAGAACACATTCACACCATTTCAAATGACTTCCAGCAGCAACGCGCTCTTCCTTTTATTCCTCCACCAGCACGTGCGGCGGTCTGTCACGGCGGCGGCAGCGGGGCGTTTGTCATTGCCTCGCAGCAGCAAAATTACATCTCCTATCCCCCGACGTCTCGGAATGATGCGCGAGGTGACAATAACACCGCGGAACCTTCAGCTGGCCTTCGGCGCGCCATGCCGCCCATCAGATGGTCCGCGCGCCAAGCCCTTGGCTCTGAGCGGGTAAAAGAGCAGGGCCTCTACTCTAGCCAACATGATGCGTGATGTAGTGGGATGACGAGGCATATGACGAGCATGGTCGGTTTGTGTTGAGATTCGATACATTCAAAATGTCTCTCACACGCGCGAGGACCACTTCTCGTGCTACCCCTGTCACCTACTCCATGCCCAGTGCCCACCTCATTGATAGCTTTCTTTTAATAACCCCTCTGACCGTATGGTGATGTGGAGTCCGTGCGCGGGCGCCGCCCAAGACCCCCCGTTATGGAAAGTTCCTATGTACGTCACGGAAAATTCCTAAAAAGGCTCCCCCCTCCCAGCGGCGGGGTCACCCTGAAGAGGCGTTGTACTTACCGACCTTCAGTCATCTATTTGATTGTCAATAAACTTCTCTCTCTCTCTCTCTCTCTCTCCTCTGCTACATTGTAGACTGGCGCAGGAACCTTGGGCAATTAGGCACGCAACGACTACGCTACAGACCTCGCACTTACGAGCAGCAGCCCGGAGGGGAAACCTTCTGCACATCGCCGACATGCATGGGGGGCTCTAGGGCGGGGTTGGACGATCTTACCCCACCTGTCGTGCCAGGGGGTGATGAGATCGATCCAAGTCCTAAGATGAGCGGTGGATACCGAAACCCCCCGTCCCCTGGACGACCCGCCCGGGGCGGGGGCGGGAGGTTGCGAAGTACGTCCATCCACAAGTCCAGTACCATGCACCGGCTCCCGCCCCGGCTGCCCAAGTGCGAACGAAGTACCGCTCGGTGTGTGTTGAGTGTTTAATTGGAAAACAAAAGAAACCAACTCTCTTTAAGGTCACCGAGCCGAGTTCCGTACCGTACAGTCATGGTGCCCAAGGTGACATATGAGTCAGTGGAGGTGCCCTACCAAGAGCTTCTGTATGGTTTCGAAGGCAAGGTGATCGAGACTGCCTCTAAGGCCGAGAGTCCCTCGAAGGGCGGCCCCCCGTGCCCGCCCTGGGGCGTCTCCGAGGAGCGAGCCGCTAGGTCATTCGGGCGGACACGTTGATAGAATACACAAATTTCTCCTCCGACTGATGCCATCAACCTTTCCTCTCCTCCCCACGTGCGACCCGGGTAGACATGCGAAATTCTGGAGTCGCTATCCCCTCCAGGAGGGGATTGCGAGGGGGAGGGGGAGCAGGAGGAGGAGGAGGATTCATTCGTATTCAATGATACTATAGAGGGGATTGCGACTCCGGAATTTGGAGGGGATCGCGACTCCGGAATTTCGCATGTCCCTCCTTGGAGGGGGGGTGAGAGCGCGCTACCAGCTTTGGAGGGGCAGGAGAGCAGAAGTATACACGTGTAGCTCCGTCCCACCCGCCTGGAGTGAAGCTGAAAAGTAGCCCTTCCTGCCACTTGCCTGTCCTCCAGATTGGATCATGGCGAAGATTTTCTGGTAGCCCGCAGGCGACGCGTTGCCGGGGTGGATGAGCGTCTGGAAGTTCTTTCCCTTGTCATACACCATCATGGGCGCCCCTACCGTGGGCGGCGTCTGAATCTTGGCGATAAAACTCGCCCCCTCCCCCGCTGGCACTGATAGCGGTTGGAACATATCCAGCCTGTCCAAGTTTTGGCGGCTGGCGTCGAGATGCGCGAGGACTTCCCTCGACGCCGCGTGATAAGACCACGTGTTCAAGTAGCGCGCTCCCATGCCCTCGAGGATTGGATCATGACGGCCCACGCGCACGATCACTGTGTCTGCATCTGCAGCTCGCTCCTGCGGCGACTTGCACACCTTCTTGTGCGCCTTCCAGTCCGCCACCTGACAAGATTTCCCGCAATACCACACGCTCGAACACCGCGTGCACTTGAGCCTGGGGTTGGGTGCGCCGCACACGCACACGTGCTCATTCTCCTTCTGCCCAGCCTCGTGGCTCATAATCTTTTTCTTGAGCGGCACGATGAAGGAGGCGGTAAACGTCGGCGGGGGCTTATTCTTGACCAGCCACTCAGGCGCGAGCAGCTTGGCGTTGTACTCGAGCAAGATTTTCAGGGCCTCCACCTCCTTCCGGTCCGTTGTCGCGCCACTCATCCCCTCGGTCTCACCGGGGATACGCGCCCCCACCTCCTTGGCCTTAGCGAGCCCTTGGCCAAGTTTCTGCATTTTTTCCGTGAACTTCGGGTCCGTCACGCTGTTGACCTGATACCACACGATGAGAGTTTAGGGTTCAGGGGTTAGGGTCTAGGATTTATGGTTTGTGCTAGGTTTTGTGGCTTATATGGTCTATGCTTTGGGGTTTTGGGTTTAGGGCTCCAGGCTCAGGGCTGTCGACCTGATACCAGACGAGGAGGATCGGCTTCTCGGGTGTCCCCGCCCGCCCCTCGACACACGCACCTGCCTCATACGCGCCAAGGCAGAGGATGCACAGGCCGATGCTCTGCGCCTCATCCTGCACGTGCACGGGTTTAGTTTAGTTTAGTTTAGTTTAGGGCACATGTAGAGCAGTGTTTAGTTTAGTTCACCTGGAAGCCGCCGTCGAGAGTAGCAACGTTCTGGTTGAGGAAGAGGATGGAGGCGGATTAGTTTAGTTTAGTTTAGGGCACATGTAGAGCAGTGTTTAGTGTAGTTCACCTGGAAGCCGCCGTCGAGAGTAGCGACGTTCTGGTTGAGGGAGATGATATTTTTAATATCACTAAAATTCCTTCAGCCTGGCATCTGTCGGCTTCAGGATGGGGCGCAGAGCATCAGCAAAAGAGAGCAACAGAGACCTGCACGAGTTTGGCCCGGCATTTGTCGGCTTCAAACATAGTAGCGATCGCGAGGTGCGTCTCCCGCACGTGAAAGCTGAGGTCCGCGTCAATGGACGGGCGGCGGTTTCCCTGCGTCTCCAGCTTCTCTTGCAGCGAAAATGTTGCCGTAAAGGCCTGAGCGAGCGGGCCCCGCCCGCCCCACTCGGCGCGGGGGGCCGCATCCACAATGGCGGGCAGTCGCGCAGGGTCGAGATTCTGCAGGCCCTCATCGTGCGCGCCGAGCTTCTTGGCCCGGATGCGCATAGGCTCGGGCTGCGGCACTGAGACACCCATCTCGCTGTTGAGAGGGCGGAAGTCCATGCCGCAAGCGCCACAGGTCTCGAGGCGGTGCGCGCGGCACACGACGGCACCGGTGTCGAGGTAGTCGATTTCTGAGTCGGCCTCGGCCTCGAGCGAAAAGTTTTCGGGCTTGAGCGAGAGCTCCCTCCCGCCCTCGTCGAGGATCACGCAAAAGCGGCCCCCGTCGACCGCGCCCTTGACGGTGCCCAAGCAGCTGTTGAACTCGGGCTTCTTCTCCAGCCCGCGCACGCGTACACGCGCGCCGCGTGCGGTCGCGCGAGCACTCATCTGCCCCGCACTAGACGAGCGAAAGAACCTACTGGCCGGTCCTCGCGAAAATGGCGTACTCGGGCTCCATCGCCGGCGGCATCAGCCGCACCGTTGAGGCTTACTCCTGAGAAACGTCTCCTTGTTGAAGCATCTCCCCTCGCCTGTAGGTTCCTGCTTTCAAGCTTCACCTTCGTGGTTCGTGGGAAACCACGAACTTGCCCAAGTGCCAGAATGGCCAGAACAGGAACACGGGGGGAAGAGATGGTTGGCGCGGGGGTGATCGCGCTCGCGGTGTGCGGTGTTCTTGTGATGGCGGCTACGGGCGTTAGCCCGGCGCCGGCGCGGCTCTCGTTGGAGGGCACTACCAAGTTTTACACGTCGGCCGATGCCATCGGCTGGCCTCATGTATACATGGCCTACATTGAGTCGCACCCCGGGGCCTCGCCCGAGGCGTTTTTCGCGGCCGAGGCCACGCGAGCCGCGGCCGCAGCTGCAGCGGTGGGTGCCACCGCCGCCCGGGCGCCCCGCGCGCAGCAACTTGTCTTTGTCAACTCGGACCTTTTTGCGGGGCATCAGGGCCTTCCGAGCCAGTACCAGTCTGGGGGGTCGTGGATGGACGGATCGCGCGGAACGGAGCACCTCCCGCACTCGCTGCTCAAGACGCTGCAGCAGCGTGAGGCGGCGGCGGGTATTCAGGGCGACGAGGAAGGAGCCAGAAACTTTCAGAGCGGGGAGGGCCTCGACATGGAGAACGGGGGCAAGCCCGTACCGCCGGTGCAGGCGTGGTAGATGGGCTTGGCAAGCGCACCCGCGGGACGAGGACGAGGACAGATGCTGGGGCTTCGTTGTTATTCCTTGCTGTGGGCCCCACACGTGCACACTCGACATACTCCAAGAACGTCTGAGGTCACGGTGGCAGCTCTGATAATAAACACAGTGGTGAAGGACTGGACTCCAGGTCGACTCGGGCTATCAGGGGGTAGGAATTCCTGGTATCCGTTTAAAGATTCTTCACAGAGAGGGAGGCAGGGAGTGAGAGAAGCGGTAGAGACTCAGAGAGAGACAAGGGCGTCGCCCGTTGAGTCTGGGAGTGCTTTTACGCATGGCGTTCAGAACTAGAGGCCGGCGAGCGGCTTGATGCCGCTGCGGCTTCAATAGTTGTAGGTGACGTCCCAATTGACGCCAGGCCCGAACGAGTTCTCCTGGTGGTAACTTCCCACGGTGCCGTCGTCGTGCACCACCCCGGTGCCCCGTCCGTTGCTGAAGATGTACGCCTCCTTGCCCACGGCCTCCGAGTTGACGGGCGCTGGGTAATTGTAGGCGCTGCTCGAGGGGTAAAACTGGCTCGGGAAGTAGTTGTACACGGGCGTGGCCGGGCTCGGCACGTAGCCCCAGTCGCTGCCGTCCGACTCCATTGGCCCCACGTTGATCATTGCATAGTTGGGAGTGTACCCGCCTGTCGAAGGTCCGGTCAGTGTCTTGTACCCCGTGTCTGTGTAGCGCCACCACTGATCGGAGACGGGGTCCGGCTGCTGTTGCGGGGTGCCAGGCGGGCCGTACACAAAGTTGCTGTTGTACTGGATGCCGCCCTGGGGGTCCGCCATGCCGCGCACGTTGATCGTTGTGTACACCCCATTGTCCGGCTGGATCCACAGCTGCTGCTGCTGCTGACGGTGCTTCTGCCTCTTGCTTCCCGCGTCCTTGAACAACCGCTTGGCCTGGGCGAGCTGCTTGGCCTTGCGCAGGAGCGCCGCCTTATTCTGGTTGAACCCCTTGAACTGCACCCCCTTGTGATGGAACAGCTGCTCCGCCGACAGAGGCTTCCATGCCGCGTGAGTTCTGGCGCGCTTCACCGCGAGCTGCTGTAGGCGTGCGCGGTCCCGCGTCGACTGCCCGGTGCCGTCGCCCTTGCCCAGGAAGGCGTTGTCGGTGCCAAAGTCGCCGAAGCTCGGCAGTTTGACCGCATGCGCCTCCACGCCATGACGCTGCGGATCCACAAACTGGTACCCGAGGTCCAGGGCCTCCGTGCGCGTTGCGGGCAGCCGCCCAACGTGAACGACCGCGACCAGCACACACAGCGCTGTGATGCCCGAGGTTGCCGACGCCGCCAGCCTGCCCACAGAAGACACCGCACCGCGCAGTTCAGCAGGCGGGTAGCGCAAAACAGCACAAAAGCACACACAGCACACACAAGCAGCACACACTGTGTGCTGCACTGTGGTGAAGACCCTTCCTCACCTCGCCAACATCCCTCCCCAACAAGTGTCTGTTGGTTTGTGCAACGAACTCAGATGGGCTGCGCGCGAACTTGGAACTGCGACCTAAGTGCACTTCGCGTGCACTTGGGTGCACTTCGCGGCGCCGCCGTTCTGCGGGCCGCGAAGCGGCTGGTGCCACGGCGGGCACCGCCGTTCTGCGAGCCGCATAGGGCGCTCAGGTGCCCACGAGCCCCAAGGCAGTGACGATAAATGCAGTGCCACCTGCGGTCCGCCCGCTGGCCCGGGGCGCTTCTCCTGTCCGCCGTCGTGCTGTCCGCACTCGCCGAAGCAGCAGCGGCAGGAACAGCAGCAGAACCTGGATATTCAACATGGGAGAGGCCTGTGGGGGCGCCTGCCAGCGGAGCAAATGCCTCTGAGAACGCGATGAATGCCTCGGGACCCGCGATCTTGTCGTGCGGCACTGGCTCCGACTGCGCCACGGGCGCTGTAAACTCTTCGTCCGCCAATGGCACAAACACCTCCCCGTCGGCAGCTCCTTGCGGCGCGGGCTCGACGACGGGGCCGGCGGGCGCGTGCGTGCCATGCGATGCTGGTCTGTACAAAGACCTGCCAGGAACAGGGCAGTGCTACCAGTGCCCCGCAGGTTCGAGCTCGCGGACGGGCAGCTTCGATCAGGCAAACTGTACATGCCTTCCCGGCCACACCGGGCCGGCGGGCGGGCCATGCGTGCCGTGCGCGGCGGGAGAGTACAAGAGCACAAACGGCTCCGCCGCGTGTTCTCTGTGCGCGGGGGGCACGTTTTCGGGAGCTATCGCAGGCGATTCCGACACGGTGTGCGTGAGTTGTCCGAATCATTCATCTTCGCCCCGTGGGAGCAGCCACGTGTCGAACTGCACTTGCGAGGCGGGTTACGCGGGGCCAGGCGGAGGAGCATGCGCGCAGTGTCCCGCTGGCACGTACAAGCGTTCGGATGGCTCGGGCCCGTGCGCAAATTGCGCGCGCGGCAAATATTCGTCGAGTCTCGCGCAGACCGCGTGCACGGCGTGCCCGGCAGATCAGACGTTTTCTCCAGAAGGCAGCGCAGATGTCGCGGCATGCCAGTGCCAGCCAGGTTCTTGGCGCCACACAAGGGACTGGACGCCGCGCGGGCTGGCCGGCTTTCACGAGAATGCAGGCTACACGGACGGCATCGGTTCCCACGCACGATTTGAGGCCCCGAGTGGCGTAGCCTTCAACCCAGCTGGGACGCAGGTTGCAGTATCTGTCGGGAAGCGGATCTCGGGAGAAAGTTGCGGGATTCGCCTCGTGGACGTTTCTTCTAGAGGCACCAGCACCATCGTGATTTCCCCGCCTGGCTTCCAAGACGGCACTGGATCCAATGCCAGATTTGGGCTTCCAAGCGGCCTTGCCTTCAGCCCTGACGGAAAGCGGCTTGTGGTTGCTGATGAGAGAAACAATGCGATTCGGATCGTTGAGATATCTGAGCGCGTGGTCACTACGCTGGCGGGAGGTGGAGGTGGAACTGGGCAGGCAGGAATCGCTGATGGGACGAGAGCTCTGTTCTACTCGCCGGTTGGTGTAGTATGGACGACAGGGGGTCATGTGATAGTGTCTGAAGTAGGAGCGCATAAAATTCGGATCATCGATGTAATAACAGGTGTCACTAACACGCTGGCTGGCGCCGCAATGCCGGGAAGCCAGGATGGTAGAGGCCAACAGGCGCACTTTAACCAGCCACGTCTCTTAACCCTCATACGCGATGAAAGCAGCGTGCTTGTAGCAGACTCGGGAAACGGCCAGGTACGTCAAGTTTCCATTCCCCACGGTGACACGACGACGCTCCGGAATTCGGAAGGCGAATCTAACCTTTTTAATAACCCCTACGGCGTTTCCGTCTCACCGGACGGACGTTTGTTGGCTGTCAGCGAGTACGGGGGCGCCAGTGTCGAGGTGATGGACCTAGAAACTGGCACCCATGACCAAGTCTTGCTGATTCGCAACTACTTCTCCTCCCAGCGGCCGGGGAGCGTGTATGGCATTGCATGGTCTCCCCGAGGCCCTGAACTAGTGATCACGACCATCCAAGTCGAGACGCTGCATGTCCTCACGGGCCCTGGATGTGAAATGTGCTGGGCGGGGTCATTCTTTATTAACAAAACGGGCACGGAACTGGCGGAGACAAACAATTACAAGGCATCCATGTGCGGCTGGTGTCCGCTGCACACTTGGTCGCCGATCGGAAGCACTAGCATCTATGATTGTAGGTGTCAAAAAGGGTACACAGGGCCAGATGGAGAAGCGTGCCAAAGTTGTCAGCCGGGGACATACAAGAGTACTGTGGGTTCGGCAAGTTGTTTTCGCTGTTCGAACCATAGTTGGTCATCCAACTCCGCAAGCACCAGCATCGCGAGTTGTATCTGTAATGCTGGTTTCGTGGCGTCCGACCAAGGGGTGTGCTCTGCGTGTCCAGCCGGCACATATCAACATGTGAATAGCTCTGGGTGTATTCCGTGTTCAAGAGGCAAATACTCAACCGCGTTGGCCGCGATCTCTGAGTCAACGTGTATGGCCTGCCCTCCACACTCGTCCTCAACTTTTGCTACCGGCAGCCCCACTGGGTGCACTTGCGAAGCGGGATTTGAGGGACCCGACCAAGGATTTCTGGGAGTTGAGAATGAGAGTTGTGTGGCATGTGCGCCCGGGACATTCAAACTGGACAACAGTTCAAGCGCGTGCGCTTCGTGTGCGCCAGGAACGTTTAAAGAGAACAGCGGGTCAGGGACGTGCGAGTTGTGTCCGGCCAACTCCTCCTCAGACAGTGCAGGGAGCATGTCAATGTCCGCATGCAGGTGCAATGCAGGATACTCGGGCATGGCACCATCCTGCCTGGCGTGTGAAGCTGGATATTACAAACAGTCATCGGGGTCATCAGACTGTGTGTCTTGTCAAGAGGGTGCCCACACGAGTGATGTCGCTGCGGTTTCAGGGGCTGCATGCAAATGTGGTGCAGGACGCTACCGACTTGCCGGGGGTTTGGAGAGCGGCTATGTGAGGACAGTGGGCCTGGAATTGGGTGCCGGTGTTTGGCTGCGAATGTACAGTGGATTTGCCGTGATGCCAGACGGCTTGAGTGTTGTGGCACTGACAAACACTGGTTGTATTGTTTCGATCCTACTTGCAACCAGTGTCGCACGGGGACTCATCTGCCTTCCTGGGTCCGATTTTTACGGGAGCGCTGTTGCTGCCATACCGCCCGATGGCTCTTCCTTTGTGGTTGGGCACCAGATGGAAAGTCTTGTCTACATTATCAATGCCAGTCTGCATATGCGTATAATCGGTGCGACATATGCTCTCCCGTCCCAGGAAGCTCGGATATGCCGTGCGTCTCCAGGCTTGACGGATTCAGATGGGTCAGCAACAGAGGCCCGATTCAACAAACCCACAGACCTGACAGTCACTGCCGACGGATCCACTGTATTTGTTGCCGATCGATGCAACGCAGCGATTCGACGTATTGATGTGAAAACGGGACAGGTGGACACTGTGGTACGGACAGTAAGGGACAGGCAGACAAATCAGGTACTAGCAAGTGGGCCAGGGTATGCGCCTTTTTGGATGCCGCAAAACATTGGTTTGGCCCCCAATGGGACGATACTGATAGTTGTAGACGACGTTGGCGCTGTCTACAAGGTCGAGCTACGCACTAGAGACACTACCTTCATCGCCGGTTCAACGAGTTGGTATCCGGCTTTCGGGTATGGCGGGTATCAAGATGGTTTCGGTACCGCGGCCCGTTTTTTTGCACCTGCTGGAGTCGCGATCTCTCCTGACGGCGAGACAGCCTACATCGCTGACTCCTACAATCATCGAATTCGCAATTTGAACATAGCGTCTGGACAGGTTGGCACTTTCGTCGGATCTGGGGCCTCAGGCGGCAAATTTGGTGGAATCAAAGATGGCTCCCCGACGACTGCTGAATTCAATGACATCATGCGCATTGCGTTTGTTCCAGATGGAAGTGCTTTGCTTGTCGCACAGTATCCGCTCGTGCAGTATCCAACAATTGGGGGACACCATTGGGTCAACTTTTTGAGCGTAGTTGGAGTTCGTGCGACCGGGCAGTGCGCTGCTTGTCCCGCGGGAACATTCTCAACTTCTGGTGGAACAGGAACCCAGTGCAGTGTTTGTCCGCAGAATTCACGATCTTTGCCGTACAGCACTCGGTTAGGCGATTGTGTTTGTGACCGTGGGTACACAGGGCCAGATGGTGGCATCTGTTCACCATGTGCGGCGGGAAAGTTCAAAGACCTGATTGGGAATCACTCTTGCCTCCCATGCAGCGCTCATGCTGACTCACAAACTGGAGCGAGCAAGTGTTACTGTATCATGGGACACTATGAGGCGAACGCAGGAGTGTGCACACCTTGTGGTGCCGGATCCTACAACGATATCAACGGTAGTGTGGTCTGTGAACGATGTTCTGCGGGCAAGTACTCAAATGCAACAGCGGCGACAGAATGCCTCGCGTGTCCCCTGCATTCGGTCTCGGGGCAGGGGAGCAGCTATATTTCGAACTGCACTTGCAGTGAGGGGTACTCGGGGTCAGACGGCGGTGAGTGTGAGGCGTGTGCTGCAGGAACGTACAAGGACGTCAATGGGAGCGATCAGTGTACACTTTGCGCGCCAGGCACGTATTTCGCCGGCGTTGCTGCGACAGGATGCCTCGCATGTCCCTCGCATTCGTTCTCGGGTCAGGGGAGCAGCAATATTTCGAACTGTATTTGCAACGAGGGGTACTCGGGGCCAGACGAATACGGTGGCCCATGTTCTGAGTTCAGCCGCGGTGGGGGCACGTCAACGTCGATGAGTAGCAGCAGCACGGCCGTGGCGTCATCGACGACAGCGGATTCATCGAGCACGCCCTTGCGAACCTCGAGTACAACACCGCACCCTCGAGAATTGTCTTCCAGCACTACGACGCTGACAACGTCAGCATCTGCGACGAGCAGCAGCAGCACCACCAGCAAGCTTGAGGAATCATCTAGTACGCCTGCGCCGACATCAAGTACGACTTCGCATCCTGTTGCCGGTTCCTCCAGCACTGCGTCGGCTACGACGTTAGCATCGACAACGAGCAGCAGCAGCACGCCATCGCCAAGTACGAGTACACCAGTTCCTACCTCATCCAGCACGGTGACGGCGACGACGTCGTCTAGCGCAGCAGAACTGTCTGCCTTCTTTTCTACCACACCAGCCCCCACCTTCACTTCCCCCACTCATACTTTCTCGACTCCTACGCCAGCGCAGCGTGGGGACACCGTCAGTATTGTCTTTGCCCTTGCGCTGAGCCTGGAAGCGTTCACATTAGACAAGCAGATCGCGTTTAAGAATGCTCTTGCCATTGCCGCTAATTTGTCACCTGCAGACGTTGCCATAGAAAAGATTGAGGCGTCCCAGTCGAGTCGCAGAAGCCTGCTGGCAGAGGGAATCCGCGTGGAGGTCAGCATCAAGGTAACCGGTGCTGAGGCTTTTGGAAACGATCCGGCTTCGACCTTGAAGCTTGACAAGTTCAACAAGGAGTTGATCGACCTGGGGTTACCGGCTGCTACCGTGATAGTTGAATATGGAAATGTGACGCCAAGCACGACAGCGGATTCATCGAGCACGCCCTTGCGAACCTCGAGCACAACACCGCACCCCCGAGAAGTGCCTTCCAGCACTACGACGGTGACGACGTCAGCATCTGCGACGAGCAGCAGCAGCACCACCAGCAAGCTTGAGGAATCATCTAGTACGCCTGCGCCGACATCAAGTACGACTTCGCATCCTGTTGCCGGTTCCTCCAGCACTGCGTCGGCTACGACGTCAGCATCCCTAATTGCAGGGTTGCTGGTGGGCGCTGGTTTGGTCTTGGGGCTTGGTTTGGCAGGGTTCTTCGTGGTTCGCTGGAAGTGGAAGAAGACGCTACCCAAGAGTGACGAGACACAAGCACCTGTCGTCGGGCAGTCACGTAGCCTGCGATTTGAAGATGGCGTGAGTAGCGTGGCTTATAATAGTGAAGATGATGGTGCGTCATCGCACGAATCAGATGAGTCAGATCGGATTTGTTCGGCCAGACAAGGAAATACGAGGCATAACCGTGCCGAAAACGAGTCTTTCGAGAGCCTCTTTATGGATGTAGAGGGAGTCCAGAAACGTCGCGAGCATTTGCGTGCAACAATGCAGCAGGCCCGTACAACGCGGAAAGAGCAAGTCGATGCAGTGTCGTCATCTGACGAAGAGAAGAAGTCGGGCGACGTCGCCTCCGATGAAAGAGACATGCACAGGATAGATGCACACATTCAAGGCTTGTATACGAGTAGGGTCTTTTCAGGTGAAGCTGGGGAGAAAGAATTGCTTGCAGTTAAAGCCACGACGCGGAAAATGAGACAGTTCTGGGAGCGCTTGGCCATGGGCCTATCGCCTCGTGTCTTTTCATCCAAAGTTGGCGAGAAAGACCAGAAGAAGGTAGGAGCGACGACGCGGAAAATGAGACGGTTCTTGAAGCGCTTGACCAAGAGCCTGCAGCATCATTCTCACTCGCCGAACGCGCCGGACGAAGTCAACATAGATGTTAAGGTCGAGTTGCAGAACGGAGCACTGCAGGCTGATTTTGTAACGGCAGACGCAGGTGGGGTGCTGCATCACGTGGACATCAGCATTGCAAATGGCAATGTGCATCAGGGTCTGTATTCGTGGTATACACGAGTTGACCTGGGCCAGGACCAAACTATCCCTAATGACAGCTCGGGAAGCGGCAGCCTGCAACAAGGCCGCCCCTTGCAAACCGCGCCGACCCTGATTGATCATGTCCTGACAAAACTTGAGAGCCCCCGTCATCACGTATAATCACCCACACCAGTTTCAAGAAACGTGGACTGTTAGCGAGAGCGTCCAATCATGAACGGTAAGCGGCCTTCGCTGTTCACTTTGGTGTGTGTAAGAACGAGAAAGAGAAAGAGGAAGAGGAAGAGAAAGATGCAAAGAGCAAGTTTTTTTATTTTTTATTATTGTATAATATGTAGAATAAATCTGTGCTATTCAAGGACCCTTATCTGATGGGCGCGGGCGTACGTTTTGTGTTGTCCTAATTTCAAAAACTGAACTTCATATCGCTTCACCTCTCTTCTCCCGTTTAGATTGGCTTGACTGCAAGTCAACGGCTGACTTCTCCTGCGTCAAAGGAGAAGTACTTCTCCGGCGTCAAAAGGAACGCTATTGCTTCCATCGTCTTCGGACCACAGTGGCCACGTCCGACACACATAATAATATCGTTTCTGACGGCCAACCTCTTCACGCCTGTGATGACCACCAGTGATGGATTCTTGTCCCTTATCGTGGTGCAGAAGCCTGTCACCGTCCAAGCCGACGCCCAGGACCCCGCGGTATCAAAGCACAGTTGCGAATAATCTCTCTCTCTCTCTCTCTCTCACACACACACACTGGCACTGAATCACGGCTAGATGCCGTAGCCAAGGGCAGTGGGCATGCGGTTCGTGTCAGCGTATCCGACGAATGAGCCATTGGCCAGCACCATCACTGCCTCCAAATAGTCTGAGGTAGTGCTTGTAGACTTAAATGAGATGGGCCTGCCCCTGGCTCTCAGCACGCTCATCAGATATGCATTCTCGCTCTGCCAGCAAGAGGGAGAGTGAGAGAGGGAGAGGGAGAGGGAGAGGGAGAGGGAGAGGGAGAGGGAGAGGGAGAGGGAGAGGGAGGGACAAAGGACAGAAGATGATCAGCGCAAGGGAAAACTGCGTGTCTCCGGGCCGAACCCCTAAGCACTAAACCCTAAACTCTAAACCTGGGCTTCAAACCCCAACACACACGCAGAAGCAACACTGGGCAATACTCGGACATTCGAATGAATGTTCCCTTTACGTTTGAAATAAACATCCAATTCCCCCAACACAGGGCGCGCGTCTCAATCTCTGTGCACACACACGTGCACACCATGCACATGCATGCATACAAACACATACACACACACCAGAGGATTGGAGCAGCGACACTTTTGGCGCGTCTCAATCTCCAGATCGCCATTGCGCGCGATGGCTGACAAACAAGACTCAAAAGTCATTGCCCCAGTACAGTTACTACGTGAAATCACAATATCAAGTACTTTTGAGAACTTTTGCCGCGCGGCGCATCGATGGCCTCTTTAAGCCCCATCCCAAAGTCGATGACGGCCAGAATCGCTCCGAGGACCTGCAAGGTGATTATTGTTTGTTCAATGATACTATAGAGGGACCAGGTTTAGTGCACTCCATGCATAGTTCTCCCTGGCGCGTAGCAAACGCTCTATTTGGATTGTCAATAAACTTCTCTCTCTCTCTCTCTCTCTCTCTCTCTCTCTCTCTCTCTCACACACTCCCACACACAC
>Ga0315899_10003432_pt1 | contig 17269 bp, 10 predicted proteins | sample LakEriMetagenome_2_FD_203518 | JGI IMG/M metagenome (GOLD analysis project Ga0315899, IMG submission 203518) | Freshwater fungal communities from buoy surface, Lake Erie, Ohio, United States - Buoy 4 MA112 | ecosystem: Environmental > Aquatic > Freshwater > Lake | place: USA: Lake Erie, Ohio... | reverse complement strand
TTACAAAGTCAGCATCGGCATACAGTGGGGCGTGGTCGTTTCCGACGATCATTGGAATTCGATGGCCCGCCATGGCACCTGCAAAGGTGAGTTCGCTTAGGCCCTCTGGCAGCGGCATCACCGCGCTGAGAGTCATAGCGGGGGAACCGCCGACGGAGATCGCTACTTGGAATGGCTTGTTAGCATTCAAGCATGCTTGATGATGGACACCGATGCCACGATGCAATTGATAATGCAGACCCACTTGTTCATTAGGTTGAAATTCGTTTCCTGTTAATTGGATTCGATACATGCCGAGGTTGGCCTTCATCAGGCTGGTTTCTGTCCCCATGCTTAGAACTTGCGGAAGCGTCACGAATGCACCGCCATCGTCGGGCCACGATACCAAATGAGGAAGGTCGGTTAGTTTGATCGACTGGGATAAGACTGGCCCCCTTTTTACGGACTTCGGAAGCATGGACCACGCGGTCCATGGAGCCGAGGCGTATCGGAGCGGTTTTTTGAAAAAAGCATTAGGGTCGATTTTCAGTTCTATCGCGCGGCGAACACGCTCGATCGTTTTTCGGAACAGGAAGCGAGCTTGTTCGAGGGAGCCGAAGAGATTGCTAGCCATGGGAAATCGGCAGCCGATAACATTCGAGAATAGCAGGGCTGGACCACCTCGTTGGTAGACGCGGCGCTGAATCTCAGCCAGTTCCAGGTGGGGCGAGAGAGGGTCGGTAATTTCAATCAGCTTGCCATGTTGGCGTAGATCCTCAACGACATCTCGGGTACTGCGATGGTTCATGGGTTGGTATAAGTGCGAGTCATAAGCAGCATTCGTTGTGAAGTCCAACAGTCCTTTCAAGATATCGGGTCTGCCCTTAGAATTTCGGCGAATTGCAGGGAAGCCTCCCGAACATCCGATACTTTTTACGCCTCAATAACAAATATCATGGAAAAACGCGTTTATAACTTTTCTGCTGGTCCGGCAGTATTGCCTGTTCCGGTTTTGGAACGAATACGGGACGAGATGCTTTGTTTGCCAGGTTGTGGAGCGTCCGTGATGGAGATTTCCCACCGTAGCAAGCAGTTTATAGCGATTCAAGAAGCCGCAAAGCAGCGGATCATACGTTTGTTGGGTATTCCAGACAGCTATGACGTGTTGTTTTTGCAGGGAGGTTCCCGACTGCAATTTTCTATGATTCCTATGAATTTGCTCAATGGGCAAGCCGGACCTGCACAATATGTCCTTACCGGATCGTGGGGGAAATATGCGTTGGCCGAGGCGAAGAAGGAGGGGGCGACAGAGGTCATTTTCGATGCGTCTGCAACGAATTACGATCGATTGCCAGTGGCTGGGGAGCTCGCGGTTCGCTCCGATGCGGCTTATGTGCATGTAACGAGCAATGAGACCATCCAAGGGGTTCAATTTCCTCAGGATCTCGATTTGCCCGCACCGGTAGTTTGCGACTCTTCTTCCGACATATTCTACCGACCGCTCGATATCACCAATTATGGACTGCTATATGCTTGTGCACAAAAGAACGCGGGTCCTGCTGGAGTAACGGTGGTAGTTATCCGCAAGGATTTGCTGGAACGGTCGAGCGATCAGTTGCCTGGTTATCTCAACTTCAAAAACCATTCCAAAGAAGATTCGATGTGGAATACGCCCCCTACGTTTGCGGTTTATGTACTAGGGCTGGTTACAGAGTGGCTGGAATCCACGGTGGGTGGGTTGGGAGCCATGTATGAAATCAACAAGAAAAAGGCTGCCCTCGTCTACGATGTCGTAGATCAGTTTCCCGCACTTTACACTGGTCATGCCAGGAAAGCGGATAGATCCTTGATGAATGTCACGTTTAAGCTTCCGAGCGAAGAGATCGAGTCAGCTTTCCTAAAGCAGGCACAAACCCACAACTTGGATTCGCTCAAGGGGCACCGGAGTGTGGGTGGTATACGGGCCAGCCTTTATAACGCGATGCCGATCGAGGGGGCACAAGCCCTGGCCTCGTTCATGTCAGACTTCGCCAAAAAGAACAGTTAGTCATTTCAAGTCTATCTTAGAACCCGAAAAAACAATCGATCATTCCGATTTACCGCATACTCTCCAGAAGTTTTCCAAATGGCCTATCGAATTTTAGTTCTCGATCCTATCGCTCAAGAAGGGTTCGATCTTCTCAACGCAGAGCCCGGATTTGAATATGAGGTTCGAACGGGGCTTAAAGGTGAAGAGCTTCGCAAGTCACTCAACGAGTTTGACGGGGCAATTGTCAGAAGTGGGGTCAAGATAACGGCCGAGTCGTTGGAGGGAAACAAGCGACTTAGGGCAATTGTTCGGGCAGGGGTTGGGACCGACAACATCGACAAGGTTGCCGCGACTCGCCTTGGAATTGTCGTCATGAACACGCCTGCGGGGAACACCTTAAGTACAGCAGAGCATACCTTTGCCTTGATGTTAGCGTTGTCACGTTCCATTGCTCCTGCGTACCAGAGTCTGTGCGATGGCAAGTGGGACAGAAAGTCTTTTATGGGGACTCAACTAGCCGACAAAGTCCTCGGTATTATTGGGATGGGGCGAATTGGAAGAGAGGTTGCAACGCGTGCCATTGCCTTTGGTATGCGAGTATTGGCTTATGATCCGTTTCTGTCAGATGAGCAAGCTAGCAAGCTAGGAGTGGAAAAGGTCAATGTCGTTCAAGATCTGTTACCGAGGGTAGACTATTTAACGGTCCATACCCCTCTCACAGATGAAACCAAGTATTTGGTGAATACCAAGCAGCTAGGGTTACTTAGAAAGGGAATCCGTCTTGTTAACTGTGCTCGGGGTGGCATTTATGAAGAAGCCGCATTGATTGAAGGTCTAAGCCAAGGCATCATTGGTGGTGTAGCGCTCGATGTTTTTGAAGAGGAGCCATGTACCAACAGCCCATTGTTTAAGATGCCGGGCGTTATTTGTACTCCTCATCTCGGAGCGAGTACGGAAGAAGCGCAGACGCAAGTGGCCATCGAAGGGATTCAACTGCTTATCAACTTTTTCAAGACTGGTGAAATCCGTCACGCAGTCAATGTTGCCGCATTAGATCCCAAGACATTGGACTCACTGCGAGGTTATCTCGATGCAGTCTACCGTCTCGGCATGCTCATGTCGCAATGGCATGAAGGAAGCATTAGCGCCTGCCAATTGAACTATCGAGGCGAAGTCGCTGATAAAGACACCAAGTTGCTAACGGCTGCATTCTGTGCGGGGCTTATGGAACGCGCGATGCCCGACGAGGTAAACATTATTAACGCCGAAATGTTGCTTAGGGAGCGGAGCATTGATTTGACGGAAAACAAGACGCGTGAGCTTGGGGCTTTCAGTTCATCGATAACGGCAGAGTTAAGTGGTGGTGGCAACAAGGTCAAGGCTGGCGTCACGGTCTTTGGCAACAATATGCCACGGTTGATTTCGATCAATGATTATCGACTTGAGGCCTATTTGGATGGGCATTTGCTGTTCTTTACCCACACGGATGTTCCCGGGATAATTGGGCGTGTTGGGACGGTGTTCGGTCAGCATCAGGTCAACATTGGGCAAATGTCCGTAGGGCGAGCCAATCAGCAACCGGGGGGGCATGCCATTGGAGTCTTGAATCTAGATGGTGTCCCGCCTCGCATTGCATTGGACCAGCTCATGGCGATTCAATCGATTGAAAAGATTCACATGATTGAGTTACCGGCTCATGGTCAATTGCCCGAGTGGTTGCAGTAGTCGTTTGTTGGTCTTTTCGCAAACGACCAATCAATCGTGTTGGTTGAGTTTGGCTTTGATTGCCTCTAGGCGGTTTGCCAGTTCCGTCTCAAAGCCTCGGTGCACTGGAGTGTAATAGGTGCGATCAACACCGAGGTAGTCTTGGGCTGCGATTCCATCTTCGGAATCGTGCGAGTATTGATAACTTATCGCGTTGCCCAATTTTGCGGCTCCCGGGTAGTGTCCATCTCGTAGGTGCCTAGGTACAGGGATAACGGTTCCTTCGCGAACGTCGCGCCGAGCATTGGCAATAGCTGTTGTTGCCGAATTACTTTTGGGAGCTAATGCCAGGTAGATGGTAGCCTGAGATAGAGTGAGTTGGCACTCGGGCAGTCCGATGAATTCGCAGGCTTGCATGGCAGCGACGGCGATCGAAAGAGATTGTGGGTCGGCGTTACCGACATCTTCGCTTGCGAATATCACTAAACGGCGGCAGATAAATCTAATATCTTCACCAGATTCCAAAGCCCGTGCGAGCCAATACAGAGCTGCATCGACATCGCTGCCTCGGATACTCTTGATTAAGGCGCTTGCTATGTCGTAGTGTTGCTGGCCGGTGGGATCGAATTGCAGAACTTTTTTCTGCATACTTTCTTTCATGTCATCGACATCTACTTTGATCGGGCGATTGGGCGATGAGAGGACCGCTAATTCGAGAGCGCCCAGGGCGCGTCTCGCATCACCCTCGGCCATTTTGGCGCAAAAGTCGAGAGCGGCATCGGTGACCGTTGCAGAGTAGATTCCCAAACCACGGGTTTTGTCAGCCAGGGCTCTCAATAAGATCGATCGAATGTCTGATTCGGTTAAGAGTTCGAGTTCAAAGATTTGCGAACGACTCAGCAGGGCGCCGTTTACTGAAAAAAATGGGTTGCTAGTCGTAGCACCGACCAAAGTCACGATCCCTTGTTCGACATCGGGCAGTAAAGCGTCCTGTTGCGTTTTATTGAAGCGATGAATCTCGTCGATAAAAAGGATCGGGCGAATGCCGGTTACAGAGACCTCATCTTTGGCCCATTCCAGAGCTTCTCGCAGTTCTTTGATGCCACTCGTTACGGCGTTCAGTTGTTTAAATTTTCCGTTGGTTTCTTTCGCGAGCAGGAACGCCAGGGTCGTTTTGCCCGTGCCTGGAGGTCCGAAGAGGAGAATAGATTGCAGTCGTTTTGCATCGATGAGGCGACGAAGAAGTTTACCTTGGGCCAGGATGTGGCCTTGGCCAACAAACTCGGCCAGTGTGCCCGGTCGCATTCGGGCCGCGAGAGGTTGTGTTTTTTGCTGGTTTTCTTTTTCGACGTGGGCAAATAGATCCATGCTGACTCCTGTGGTCGATACATTAACATCAATCCGTTACCTGAACCACTCCCGCTAATAGAAAGCGAATGGGTTGAGAAGGAGCGATTTCAACGGAAGAGATATAGGATTTCGACTCAGGGCTAGTGAAAATAGGATCGCTGGCTTATCATGTGCCCAGGCTCAACGAATATATCTGCTCGTGCCTCAGTTGTCCCCCGTATCGCGGAGCGCGAGCAAACCTCCAGCAATAAGGGTAGTGAATTTTGATCCGTCAAAGAACGCCAGGATTTTTGGCACTGGAAGACGGCACTGTTTTCGAGGGTTATTCTATTGGAGCCGAGGGTGAGAGAGACGGCGAGGTCGTTTTTAACACGTCTCTTACAGGCTATCAGGAGATTCTTACCGACCCCAGTTATCGTGGCCAGATTGTGACGATGACTTATCCGATGATAGGCAATGTCGGAGTCAATTTGGAGGACCTGGAATCAGCCGCTCCGAAGATTGCAGGCTTTATCGTAAGAGAGAATAGCCGAATCTATAGCAACTATCGAGCGAAAGATTCGTTGACCGACTATCTTGTTCGAAACAATATCGTGGCTATTGCGGGGATTGATACGCGGGCATTAGTTCGTCGCATTCGGGATCGAGGTGCTCAAAAGGGAATCATCTCTACCATCGATCAGAATCATGAGTCGTTAATTGCTAAAGCAAAGTCGAGCCCGGGGTTGGTGGGGCGTGATTTAGTGAAAGAGGTCATGCCATCGGAAGCGATTAAGTGGAGCGAGGCGCTGCACGAGTTTTCTTCGAAGGGGGATGAGTCCTCGGTCACGGGCGCGGTGCCTCATGTTGTGTGTCTTGACTTCGGTATGAAATGGAATATTCCTAGGCATTTAGCGTTCCGCGGAAATCGAGTCACAATTTTGCCTGGCAGTTCCAGTGCTGAAGAAGTCTTGGCACACAACCCGGACGGTGTCTTTTTAAGCAATGGACCTGGCGATCCCGAGCCGTTGACCTATGCGATAGAGACGATCAGGAATTTACTTGGAAAGAAACCAGTATTCGGTATTTGTCTCGGGCATCAATTGTTGTCACTCGCATCGGGTGCGAAGACCTTTAAGCTCAAGTTTGGGCATCGTGGTGCGAATCAACCGGTTTTGAACTGCGTTTCAGGACAAGTTGAGATAACGTCGCAGAACCACGGATTCGCAGTTGATGAATCCACATTGCCCGACTGTTTAGAGATCACTCACCGCAATCTGAATGATAACACCATCGCCGGGGTGAGGCATCGACATTGCGATGCCTTTAGCGTTCAGTATCACCCTGAGGCGTCGGCAGGGCCGCATGACAGTAGCTATCTGTTCGACCAGTTTCAGAAGTCGCTCAACGCGTCAGTCAACGGGTAGCCAACGGTATGCTTGCGAAAAGGGTAATACCGTGTCTTGATGTCCATCAAGGGCGAGTGGTTAAAGGAACTAATTTTTTGAATCTGCGGGATGCCGGTGATCCCGTACAGATCGCGCAGCGTTATGAAGCTGAGGGGGCGGACGAGCTGGTTTTTTTGGATATCACAGCCAGTCATGAGGATCGCGGAATTATGCTGGATGTCGTCCGGAGGACCGCCGAACAAATTTTTATGCCGTTGACGGTCGGTGGAGGCATACGAACTCTGGATGACATACGGGCTTTGCTCCAAGCGGGTTGTGACAAAGTGTCCATCAATTCTACGGCGTGCAAGGATCCCAATTTTGTGCGGCAGGCGGCCGAGCGCTTCGGGTCGCAATGTATTGTCGTGAACATTGATCCCAAACGCGTTATCAGAGATGGAAAAGAGTTTTGGGAGGTTCACATTAATGGAGGGCGGCTCCCGACCGGACTCGAAGCGGTCCAATGGGCACGACGTGTTGAGGAGCTCGGGGCTGGGGAAATCGTGCTAACTAGCATGGATCGGGACGGTACGAAAGACGGCTACGACCTGCCAATTACCTCGGCCGTAAGCGAGGCAGTCGAGATCCCGGTTGTTGCCAGTGGGGGGGCCGGAGCGCCGATCCATCTCGTAGACGCCATTAAAATCGGCAAAGCTGATGCAGTCCTCGCGGCTAGCATCTTTCATTTCGGGGAGTACTCCATTGCTGAGACCAAGAAATTGATGGCGGAGCACGGAATACCAGTCCGACTTTAGAAAGTCGTCGGCAGAAAGTCTCAACAGACCGAAGATTGTTAGTGGGGAAATCCGCCGTTCTAGACTAAAATAAGGCTGCGGATGATAGTTCACCCCTCTTTTCTAGTTTGAGACGAAATGGCAATCGCGGAAGCTCGTAATCATTCTCAACCCAGTGCACCAGCGTCTAACGCGGATGAGTTAGCAGCCTCGCTCCTCGTGAAAAAAGAGGAACTGGAGGTTGACAAGTTGTTCAAGGCATGCGTGAAGTTGCAGGGGAGCGATTTGCACCTCAAGGTTGGAACTCCCCCAATTGTTCGAGTCAAAGGTGATCTCAAGCCTTTGAATAGACCACCTATCGATGTTGAAGAGATGGTGCGTCTGTTGATCCCCATGCTCGACGACCGAAATCGACGTATCTTTGAAGAAGAAGGGGGGGCTGACTTTTCCTACACCGTCAATGTTGACGGTGAAAACTGGCGATTCCGGGTCAACATGCTCAAGCAGCTTGGTCGACCCGGGTTAGTTGCTCGACGTATTAACAACTTTATTCCCAACTTCGAAGGGTTGTTCCTGCCACCCATTCTGGAGGATTTATGCAAATTCGACCAAGGGATGATTTTGCTCGCAGGGGTGACTGGATCCGGAAAGAGTACGACGATTGCGTCGATGTTGAATTGGATCAATCGCAACTATCGAAAGCATATTCTGACTTTGGAGGATCCGATCGAGTTCGTGTACACCGAAGACAAGTGTTTGATCAACCAGCGAGAAGTCGGTACCGACGTTAAGAACTTTGAAATCGCGATGAAGCACGCGGTGCGGGAAGACCCAGACATTATCCTCGTCGGTGAAATGCGGGATCAAGAAACGTTTATGACGGCCATCCATGCGGCCGAAACAGGTCACTTGGTTTTCGGAACGATTCACGCGTCAACGGCCCCATCCACCATCGGTCGTATTCTTGACTTGTTCCCTGAAGAGCTTCATGGAGCTATCCGAAATGCGATGGCATTTAATATGAAGGGGATTGTCGCTCAGAAGCTTTTGCCATCGATTCGCGAGGGAGTTAGCCGAGTACCGACTTGCGAAATCATGACGTTTACTCCGATGATTCGCAAACTCATTTTGGAAGGGAAGGATCAAAAGCTAGCGGACGCAATTCGCATCGGCGCAGCCGAAGGTATGCAAGACTTTACCATGTCGCTCAAGCAATTGATTGACGATAACTTGATCGATCGACCGACAGCTTTTGAAGTGGCTCCGAACCCGGATGCATTGAAGATGGCCTTGAAGGGCATCAACGTTAGCCAGCCTGGCATTATCTAATCCCTCTGCCATCTTTGAATTTTTCTAGACTGTAAAAATATGATCTTCGGACGAAAGAAATCGAAAGTAAAGAAGGACGACGCTGCTTCCAGCGATGGACAGCTTGTAGCTCCTGCGATTGAGATTAAGCAAATGGGTGTCTCTCGGGAAGAAGCCCAGGGATTGACGATCGCAGCCAGGCAGCTACCCGGCTATCCTTTAGCCCTCATAGTGATTGTCAATGCAATTGCCGGCAGAGCGGATCGAATCTTGATGGATTTCTCTGCTCAAGGCGCCGTGGTTCGTTATCGGATCGATGGTGTATGGGAGACATTGCCTCCGATGGATCGACCGACGGCTGATGCCGCGTTGGTCGCTATGAAAAAGCTTCTTGGATTAAATCCAGCGGAACGACGAGCGAAACAAGATGCAAAGTTTGCTACTAATTTCCAGAAGATAGATTGGGTTGTTTCGTTTTCTAGTTTCGGTGTTCCGAATGGTGAGCGCGTGTTGGTCTCGATTGACACTAAAAAGCCGACCCTGAAAACGCTCGAAGATCTCGGCATGCGCGAGTCGATGATTAAGGACTTTTTGTCATTTACGAATGGTAATCAGGGGCTAGTGGTCATTAGCGCCCCACCAACGAATGGGTTACCAACCCTTTGGAGAGTTGCTCTAGAAAATACCGATAAGTTCGTCCGAGACTTTGTGAGTCTTGAGGATAAAAACGAACCAGAGCCAGAGATCATTAACGTAACACCATTCCCATATGATTCGAAAACGGAGCCACCGTTAGCGACTCTTTCCAAGCTACTACTCAAGCAGCCCGACGTGCTCGTTTTACCATCATTGGTGAATGATGATGTCGTGGAAACCGTGGTTGATCAAGTGTCTTTGCAGCATCGTCACGCGATTACTCGAATCGTCGCTTCCGATTGTGTAGATGCTTTACTTCAAGAGTTACGACTTTATCCAAAGCAAGCCAAAAATATTCTCAAGATTACATCCTCCGTTCTGTGCGGACGTTTGGTGCGACGACTTTGCGACAAGTGCAAGCAACCCTATCAACCAAACCCGCAGTTACTACAAAAATTGGGGGTTCCACCAGGTCGAATCACCAAGCTTTATAACCCTACCATTCCTCCTCCTCCAGAACAGCGAGTGGACGCCAATGGGAAGCCGATTGAAATCGAGATCTGCAAAAAATGCAATGGTCGCGGCTACTATGGGCGTATGGCTATTTTCGAGTTGTTAAAGGTTGACGACGAAATTCGAAAGGCGGTTATCAAGTATGCTAACGAGCCTGACAAGATCCGAGCATTCGCCAAACAGCGTAATCATTTGAGCTTTCAAGACGAAGGGATCGCAGCCTGTGCTGTCGGCAATACATCTCTGCAAGAAGTTCAAAAGATGTTGTCGGGTAAGTAAGTCACATCGCGGCATCTTTTGAGGTCGTCGTTTCCTATCGTCGACTTGGGAGGGGTACGTTTGGCTTATTCTGTCTCTGATTCTTGCCACATTCCTGACAATCTTTTCTGATTGGGAGCGAATCTGTAGCATTCAAATTAGTAGTGGCAACCGGTAAACCAAAAGCGATGGACGCGGACTTTGATTCATTTCGCCCTTATTTGACCGTATTAGCTCGCGGCCAGATACCTGCTGCCATGCAGGCTAGGTTGGATGCATCCGATATCGTTCAAGAAACCTTGTTGGAAGCTTTTCGGAAACGGGAGCAGTATCGTGGGGCCGATGATCCTAGGCAAATTGCAGCTTGGCTTCGGCAGTTGTTGTCTTGTAATCTGATCGATGCATTACGAGCGCAGAGGAGGGAGTCACGGGACGTCAATCGCGAGCAATCCATTGTTCAATCTGTCGACGAGTCATCCATGGGGCTTGAGCATCTCTTGACGATAGATCAGTCAACACCGAGCCAGATTCTTGAGAGACGATTTCGGGCTTTAGAGGTAGCGAGAGCGATCGAGGAGCTGCCGGAGCAACAGCGCGATGCTATTATGTATCGCTATTTCCAGAAATCGACCCTGGAACAGATCGCAGTTCAAATGGAGAAATCAAAACCCGCCGTTGCTGGTTTATTAAAACGCGGCTTGGAGTCGCTCAGGGAACGGTTCCGGAGGGAAGAGGCATGAGCCAACCCGGCGAATCATCCAACGCATATGAAGATGCCCTAGAAAAAGCGATTGCAGAGTATTTGGAGCGGGTCGACGAGGGGAGTGCTTTTGATACGGAGGAATGGCTAGGACGGCATTCCTCAATAAGGGCAGAATTGGAAGAGTTCCTCGAAACAGAAAGGGAGTTTGATGCCGCCTTTCCGTCAAAGTCCTCAAATAATCTTACGGCACTTGATGAAACCTGGGAGATGCCAGCATCTTCTGTCGACATGCCGGCAGGTACGCCGAGCAGGCCGTCGAAGCCGGGATGGACGGGAGTACGATCTCAAGTTGGCCCTTACAAACTGAGTCGTCTGTTAGGAGCGGGAGGCATGGGGCGGGTGTATGAAGCCGTCGACCCCACCGGAAATCTAGTTGCAGTAAAGGTCCTCTCGCAACAGTGGAGTCGTTCGCCCGAATCATTGCAGCGGTTCAAGCTGGAAGGAAAAATCGCTAGCGCAATCAATCACCCACGATGTGTTTTCGTGAAAGCAGCAGACGAAGACAATGGTCTTCCCTACATTGTCATGGAACTCATGACGGGTAGGACACTCAAAGATCTCAGCCAAGAATCAGGGCCCATGCCTGTCAACAAGGCCATCCAAGCCATTATGGATGTGCTAGACGGACTAGAGGAGGCTCATGCGCATGGAATGATCCACCGCGATATTAAGCCTGGCAATTGTTACCTCGAAACAAATGGTCGGGTGAAGCTCGGCGATTTTGGATTAGCACGCTCTGTAGACGATAGTTCGGAATTGACGCGTACGGGTGATTTTGTAGGTACTCCACTTTTTGCTTCTCCTGAACAAGTCAAAGGTCTTCCAATCGATGTGCGAACAGATATCTACTCTGTTTGTGCAACACTCTATTTTTTACTCGCAGCTCAAGCACCATTTGCCGGTTCAACTCCGACTAATGTTATAGCTAAGATCGTCTCAGAAGATCCCATTTCGCTTCGAAAGCTAAATCCTCAAGTGCCCATACTTTTGGAGCGAATCGTAATGAGAGGGTTAAGCCGTGATCGAAAACTTAGATTCCAGAGCGTTACGGAACTTAAACAATCGCTCGAGCCGTTTGTTCGAGGCCGACATGCAATTGCTGCCTGGGGCCGTCGCTTTGCCGCGTACTGTATCGACGGCGCCATTACGGCGTTAATCAGCGCGATTGTTTTTCAGTTTCTTCCCGTCACGGACGTGAACGCTATGCTTTCGTGGGACATGTATTTAGGTGTACTTGTACCGATCATTGGTTATTACCTGATCTTTGAAGGAATCGGGATTGCTTCTGTCGGGAAATTGGCACTGAGGCTTCAAATTGCGGACCGCGTTACAGGAGAAAGACCTCACCGCGCGAAAGTGATTCTCAGAACTTTTACTGCTATGTTGTTCATGGGTTTCGGCTCTGATCTTTTGATCTATGCCACCTTGGATCCTAACAATACGGAGACTAATAACATCGTTAAATGGATGGCATTGCAGTGGATTGGGTATCTAATTTCTTATTCCCTTATACTAACGCCTCTTCTATTCACCAAGCGATACCGGTTACTAATTCATGACTGGATGACGGGTACTATGGTGATTGATCGTCCCAGGAAATCTCCTCAGCAGCAGCTTGCGAAAGCAGCCTCCGAATACAAAGCACCCTTGCTCTCCTCTGATGCATATCCGAATAAAATTGGAGAGTTTACGATACACGGCGTCATCTCCTCATCACCAGAATCCGTCATTCTGTCTGCCCGTGATGAAAGACTGAATCGACTGGTATGGATATGGTTACGAAATTTAGATCAACCCGAGTTATCTCCAACGCGACGACAATGCGATCGCGCAACTCGATTGCGATGGTTAGCAAACGGACAGTTAGATCGATTGCAGTGGGACGCATTTCTAGCTCCCGCCGGTGCTCCTCTCAAACACTGGACCGCCCCAGATTCACCACTAACTTGGAAAGAATCCCGGGGGATATTACGACAGGTTGCCACGGAAATTGAAGAAAGTAATTGGGACGAACTTCCGTTGTTTATAAGCTCGCTTGACCAGCTATGGTTAGACTCGCGAGGGCGGCTAGTCTTAGTCGATTGGTCGACATCATTGGCACCCACCAAGAATAAAACTGTTCTGCCAACCAATGAGCATATCAAAGGTGTGTTGTGCGAAACTGCGAGGCTCTGTCTTTGTGGTAAGAGTTTGCCCATTGAGGGAGACCATCCTCCGGTTCCGGCCTTGGTTCCCATTCATGTTCGCGAGCTATTGGCAGGTTTGGCGCAGCCAGGTTCGCGCATGGCGAAGGGAAGAGAGGATCAGGATTTGGCATTTTCCGCAGCGCAGTTCGTCGAGGCGATTGACGCGCAAAGCCATAAACCAATTCAGCCGAACTATGAAAGTCGGTTACTTGGCCTAGGAGTCGTCGTGACTCCCGCATTACTCTTGGTGGGAATAATGTTCGTTTTATCAAGAATGAGTAATGTTCTTATACTAGAAAAGATATCTGATCAAATCGTTGCACCGGCGATAGTTCAGTGGTTGCTTGACGAGGATCACGGCAACGGATTGATCGATGCATCGGAGGGCGGTGATATTCCCTCAAGGGTGGAATTGCAATCATGGTTGTCCGAGCAGCCCAGTCAGCTGCCAGAGCACCTAAAAAATTACCAGAAACGATTTGCAGGTTTGAATTCGTTTTCAAGAATGTTGGCCACAGAGCTCAAGATGGTCGAGGATCCTGTTGAGCAACTCGAAAAGATCTCCATCGATGGGTCTGAAAGTAAATTGGTCGTCCTAAACTGGAAAGGGGATGGAGATCGAACCGAGTTCGAAATGAAAACATTGACTACACTCGTTCGCTCCCCCAAGAACATAAAAGCAGAGGAACTGATACGTATTGGGGCACTGGGCCTGACTATCGTTACAGTTAGCCCCTATTTAATCTGGATTGGATGGGCTGGAGTTACGGGCGGTGGCTTGGCGTTTTGGCTCTCGGGACTTCGAATTGTGAAATCGGATGGAGCTCCTGCCAGCTGGTTACTTCGGTTCGCCCGTCTAGTCGTCGCGGCGGTGCCGTTTCTTCTACTCCAAACCTTCATAACTTGTAACGATTTACTTAATCCGGATGGACTCTGGATGTCGCAGATCGCCCATCAGTTAATGCTTTGGCTTTTCTTAGTTTATGCCATTCTGATTGTTGCCTTTCCTCGGCGAGCGCCGCACGACTGGTTGCTCGGGACACATCTCGTCACAAAATAGTTTTGCGAGAATACGCAGGGTGCGAAAAAAATTCTATTTTTAGCGCTCTCATTTTGGTTTGACGACGGCTACTACATTGAGGCGAGGCATTTTTTGTCTCGTAAGTGTGTCTATTGTTGAGCGCAGGACCATGAGAACCCCAGTTATTCAAGCGATTGATGTTGGCAAAGCTTTCCGTACCACGAGAGCAGTGGACGGCGTTTCTTTTGAGGTTCGACGCGGCGAGATTTTTGCCTTGTTAGGGCCCAATGGAGCTGGAAAATCCACCCTCGTCCGCATGATGATCGGTATGATTCCTGCTGATCAAGGAGCCATTCGATGGCTCGATGACAATGGAAAGCAGATGGAATTAAATCCCTCGCAGATTGGATATTTGCCCGAGGATCGAGGGCTCTACAAGGACCAAAAGGTTGGTCGCATTTTGGAGTACTTTGGACAATTGCGGGGATTGACGATTAAGGATTCTTCCGAGGCAGTTTTACATTGGGCTGAGCGACTGGAAATCTCGCAATACTTGAACCAAAAATTGGAGACGCTCAGCAAAGGGAATCAGCAAAAGGTTCAGGTGGCAGCTGCTGTGTTACACAATCCGAGGGTCGCGTTTCTTGACGAACCGTTTTCTGGTTTAGATCCGATTAACCAGGAGTTGATGATTGCGTTGATCCGAAGGCTTAGGGATGACGGCACTACCGTTTTACTCAGTGCTCATCAGCTAGAGTTAGTGGAGAGGTTAGCGGATAGAGTCCTATTGCTTGCTCGTGGCAAGCAAATCGTCTCGGGAACCATCAATGAAGTTAAATCAGGTGAATACGGAGCATACTCGTTAAGGATTACCTTTTCTGAACCCATTCGGGAGCAAGATCTACAGGCATGGTCAAACGATTCTGGTCTCATTAATTGCGTGCTGAGCGACGGTCGTTACCTGAAACTGACGTTAAGGGACCGATCGGATGCGCATCACTATCTGCAACGAGCATCTTGTCTAGGCGATGTAGCAGATTTTCGTGGTGGTTATCTGTCTCTTCATGAAATCTATCTCAATGCAGTTAGCGGGCAGAGCAAGTCTGGCAAGCAGCAATTGTTGTCGGTTTGATCCATAGTTTTTTCGATAGTCCATTTTCACATAATCCCTAAACATACGACAGCGTTACCATAATGAATTGGCTTAAGACTTGTTTTACCGTCGCCCGTTGGGAATTCTTCCGTTATTTCAAATGGAAAGACCAGCTGATCGGTCTGTGTTCGTTATTGATCGGAGCTGCCATAGGATTCGGTGCTGTTCATCTCGCCAAATCTTCCAACAAAATAGAATTGGCGATTCTCGGCTCGAGCGATTCATTTTCTTTACCTGACAACGGAAAGTTAGCGAGAGCAGAAGGAACGTACGATGAGTCGGGGTGGAAAGAACTAGTTCAAGAGGGCAAGGTCGATGGTCTTTTGAAAATGACTCGAAATCCAGGAGAGCCGTTCCAATCGGAGTTGATTGTTCGAAAGGAGCCTGCTTGGCTAGAAGAATTACGTCCTATTGTTGAAGCCGAAAAATTGAAATGGGAAATTGATGAAGCACAAATAGCAGCCGTCACGGTTGCGAGAGTATTAACCCCGGCCACCATTCAAGTGACCTCACTTTCGGAAGGAGATGCCTCGAAAGTTGATCGCATAATTGCTTATGGAATGCTCATCGCGATGTTAATGACCAGTTGGATTGGTTTAGCATACATGATGACGGGGATCACCGGAGAGAAGCAAATGCGAGTCACGGAACAGATTGTCAGCGCGATACGGCCTCAAATGTGGATTGATGGCAAGCTCATCGGTATTACTGCTGCCGCCATAGGCTCGTTAGGTTTTCTATTCATCACGAGTATTATCTGTATCCCAGTCGCGTGGATGGTGGGATTCGAGTTTTCTCTTCCTGACTCGATTAAGCGTTGGGATCTGCTACCGCTATTGTTGGTTTACTATATTGGCGGCGTTTTTTTCTGGAATTGCTTTTACGCTGGCGTCACCTCGGTAATCAACGACCCGAATACATCGTCGCGAACATCGTTATTATTCCTGCCGATTTTGCCAATGATGGCTTCGACGCTAGTGATGTCGCAACCAGATGGAACTATGATGAGGATTCTTAGCATCGTGCCCGGTTCTTCATCAACCGCAATGCCAATCCGGTTGATTTTGGGGGAGGTGCATCTGTGGGAGCTGTTGTTGAGCGTGGTGATGCTCGCGCAAGGTGTATTCGTTCTTCGCGTTCTGGCCGGCCGTGTGTTTGCGGCCGGGATTATGTTGTATGGTAAAGAGCCCGGATGGGTTGATGTAATTCAGTGGGCCGTGACAAGAAAAATTGATGCGAATGGACTGCCAATACTAACCATCTTTGCAATTGTTATTGGTGCATCGCCACTATTTCAAGCTCGAGTTTACTCCCAGGAAAATCAACCAGCGGTAACGGTTACTCTCGACCGACAATTGCAATTGGATTCGTTCGACATGGTATGGCAAACGATTAAAGATGTTCACTGGGACGAAGATCGCGTTGGTGAAAGATGGGATAAGCTTCGAGAGGAATTACGCCCTCAAATTGAAAAAGCGAAGTCAATCGAGGAAGTCCGTAATGTTCTTGAAAAGCTACTTGGCCAATTAGGCCAATCGCACTGTGAAATTATTCCAATCGACTCATACGAGATTGTAGAAGAGCAATCTCGCATGGGAGGAGAAGGGTACAGCGGGTTGATCATTCGTTACGTTGAGAACGAACTAGTTGTAAGCCAAGTCCAGGTTAATTCGCCAGCGAGCCGTGCCGGAATCGAAGTTGGCTGGGTGTTACAGAGTATTCGTAGAAAAAGCGATCCCAATATCGGTAACGAAGCTGAAGATGTAGTGATTTCAGCTGCGGATCTAATCCATCGGACCAAGAAAAGTGTTGAAAATCAAGTGACCCGGTTTGATACAGCCCTTGGGTTGGCCGCAACAGGTTTGACATCTGGTTCTATTGGTGAAGCGATCGATCTCACATTCGTGGACAATCAAGATCGCCAGCAAACGATCGCCCTGATACTAGAAAAAGGGAATGGCGTCCCCACACGGATGGGACATCTTCCCCTTATCAATGTCGATTATCAATCGAGGCTGCTTTCTGAGAATGTTGGTTATATTTCCTTTAATGCATTTTTCGATCCGGCTCGACTTATGAAGGAGTTTCAGCAAGCACTTACCGTAGACTTTATCCAATCTAAGGGGCTAATCATTGATATGCGAGGCAATATGGGGGGAATGGTTTTGCTGACCATGGGAATGAGTGGCTGGTTCGCCGATGAGCGTG
>Ga0315899_10003431_pt1 | contig 17271 bp, 14 predicted proteins | sample LakEriMetagenome_2_FD_203518 | JGI IMG/M metagenome (GOLD analysis project Ga0315899, IMG submission 203518) | Freshwater fungal communities from buoy surface, Lake Erie, Ohio, United States - Buoy 4 MA112 | ecosystem: Environmental > Aquatic > Freshwater > Lake | place: USA: Lake Erie, Ohio... | reverse complement strand
TTGACATCACGCTTTACACCCGTAATGCGGCAGATTGCGAATGCAACAAGACGATCGTTAAGTCGGTTCGCAATAGCATGGGTACCACAGGCATAGGCGAAGGCAAGATTAAACTGTATCCGAACCCCAGCAATGGTTTGGTGAATGTAGAATCGGGCAGCCGTATACAGAAGATATCGGTATACAATGTGTTGGGCGAAGCAGTAGAAGCATCAGTAACCCTGAAGGGCAATCAGGCAGAAATGCGCATGCAGAATCTGGCTGAAGGAGTTTACCTGGTAAAAATCACCACTGAACAGGGCGTGGTTACCCGCAGCGTAAGCATCAACCGATAAGAATTACAATCGATTGGTTTTCAAAGCGCAGGCATTTGCCTGCGCTTTTTTTTAAAAATTTAATGATATTTAATTAATCCATTTGCTTTTTTAAGTAATAGTGCCCATTTTTGAAGTAAAATGCATAAAACCAACAATATATGAAAAGACTACTACACAAACTACTGATTTTACTCGTGTTTTCGGTGCTTTCAGCGTTTACAGCCCATGCTCAGTTGAGGGTTGTTCGCTACAGCGAAAACTTTAATGCGGGAACCACGTATTGTCCCGGATCTGCCAATTACGACAACTGGGTAAGCTTCAGGCGTGGACTGGATACTTCCAGCATTAAATTTGAATCCGTAATCATTAAGGGTGATAATAATGCCACTGCTGTTACCGGCAGAACTTGCTCTGACAAATTCAGCGTTCGTCGCCTGGCAGATGCCATCAAAAACGGAACTGCCTACAATGTTACCTGTGGAGGAAATACTTGGGATATTAGCGGTGCAGGTACCTGCGTTGCTACCGGTTGTGCAATAGGTTCCGATCAGGTGGCTATCTCTGTGGTAGGTGCAGGTACTTACTGCTCGTGCCGCAACCCCGCCTGGAGTCTTAATGCTGCCATTGGCAACCAAAACTGGGGCGGAATTGCAACTGCCAATTGTCCACCTCCAACGCAGCGCATTACCCTCGAATTTACCCGTCCGGGCATCGCCCGCGATATGGGTTGTACAGGTATCAGTCCTTTAGACCAGTGTACCTATACCCAAAATATTAACGCAACGTTTACCAGTGGTTCTTCTGTAGATATCAATGATTTTGAATATTATGTAAAGGTTAACTCAACAACTTACGGACCTTACAAGACATTTACAAATCTCAAACTGGATAGTTCTAAAACCATTACCGTATACAATAATTTCACATTCACACGCAACACCCTTTATACCATCAGGGTTTGGTCTGCCAACCCCAACGGATTGGTTGATGGAGATGTTAAAAATGATACTTTTACCCGTGTGTTTGATTTCCGTGGAACCCTTGCGGTTCCTTCCACTGGTGATACCACCCTGTGTGGAAGTCAGAAAGCCCTATTATCTGCCACTCCCGGTTCACTCCAGGACTCTCTGGTGTGGTTTTCGGACCGCGGAGCTTCCAACGTGGTGGGCTATGGCCGCAAAGTGTTATCACCATTTTTGATTTCCGGAAACACCTACAAATTCTATGTAGGATCTTACAATGGCCTTAACGTTGTAAAAGTGGGCATTGGTGGTGGAACCAATGGTCAAAATGGTGCGATGTTTGATATTCGCGCTAAAGCCGGCGACCTAAAAATAGATAGCATGCATTTTCAATGCTGGGCTGCTCCCGGAACTACGGTTGCCGCTGATGTTTACCTGAGAACCGGTTCATACACTGATCCGGGTGCTGCATCCACAGCCACTATGTGGACCAAAATCTGGAGCGGAAATGTTACCAGTATGGGTACTACCACTTATACAACCCACATTCCCGTTACTTATACATTAAAATCAGGTGTGCAGTATGCGGTTTACGTAAATACGCCTTCAGAAACATTGGGGTATGCTACCGGAAGTTCGACCATTAATACGCCCGAAGTAACCATCGTTGGTGGTTATGGCATTGCGGGTACTTTTAGTGGTACCTTTAATCCCCGAACTTTTAATGGTGCGGTATTCTACACCAAACCCATTTGTCCCTCTGCATTGGATAGCACAGAAATAAAGGTGAATCCTGCGCCCTTTGGAGCGAAAATGCTTCCCGGTACTCCCCATGTTACTTCCCCTGAGCGCAGCGGTACCGGTGGTATGGGCTCGCCACGAGTAGTGGCCATGGGTGATACCCTGGCTTGGAACCTTGCATCTCCAACCGGCTATAACGACGCAGACCATGGAACAACCTGGAAAATTACCAATACATCATTAACAACCAAATCAGGAAGAGCACTGACCGGTTATTCCTGGACTGACCCTTCAGCTACAGCAGCCGGCAGATTTGTGTATACCCCTGCAACTACAGAGATAGACAGTCAGTTAATCGGTAAAATCACGTTCCAGGATATCGGCAAAAACAATTGCGACAGTTCTGTAGTGTTCTACATGTATGTAGCACCTCTCCCTGAGCCGGACTTTACCCGTACTAAGGTTACCTGTGAAGGTGATGCAGTGGAGTTTGTCAATAAATCCAAGATTGCCAGTGGATTCTTGGATCATATGTGGTACTTCGGCGACGGAGACAGCAGTGAAGCACTAGATCCCGTGCACTTCTACCCCAAAGGTGGTATATACTATGTAACCTACAAGGCAATTTCAAGTATCTATGGCTATGAGCGTATTAAGCGCGATACCATTACAGTGAGCCCGCTTCCCAACGTAAACTTCCGCATACTGAATGTGTGTGAAGGCAAAACCCACCAGTTTGTAAATACTTCAACAGGCCTGGGTACCCTTACCTATAAGTGGAATTTCGGCGTAACACCCGGCACCAATGCGACCAGCAAGGATGCTACCTATAAGTACAGCAAAGCCGGCCAGTACAATGTAACATTGACGGTAGAAGACAACGGTTGTCCGGCTACCCGCACCAAAACGGCCTATCTGTTCCATACCCCCGTATCAGATTTCTCATACCCCAGCAATCCTGGCCAGAAGTTCTGTAGCAATGTACCGGTACAGTTTACCAACAAGAGCACGCTGGTGAGCGGTATCCTGGGTCAAACCTGGAGCTTCGGTGATGGTGAAGTAGGAACCGTAAAGAATCCGCTTCATCAGTTTAAGACAGGAGCCAGCTACAACGTACGTTTGATATCCATTACGGAATTTGGATGCGCAGATACTGCAGAGAAAAACATCAACATTGGCAGTGCGCCGGTAGTAAGCTGGAGCAACGGACAGGTATGTGATCAGACCCCGACTCAGTTTACCAATGGCACGGCGCCTATCAGCGGATTTGCATCTGCTCCAAAATGGAGCTTTGGCGATGGCAGCACCTCAACATCAGACAATCCCGCGCATCAGTTCACCACGCTGGGTCCAAAAACAGTGAAGCTGGTGGTGAGTGTAAATAATGGCTGTAGTGACAGTGTAACCAAAACACTCAACGTAGGAACGCAGGCCATTGCAGATTTTAGCGCACAGAGCACATGCTCGGGTAAGCCGGTACAGTTTGACAACAAGTCAACAGTGAAACAGGGCGACATGGTTTATGAATGGGATTTTGGAGACGGATCAGCATTGTCAGGTGATGCAGACCCTGTTCATACGTATAATGTAACGAATTCATTTGCACCGAATGTAACGCTTAAGGTTACGGTAGGGGCATGTGAATCGGTGGTGAAGAAGCCCCTGCAGGTGTATGAACTGCCCAACTGTAACTTCACGGTAACCGATGACTGGACTCCCGGCGATGGATATAGAACCATAAAAGTACAGGCGGCCAATACGGGCTATCCGTTCTATCGCTTCAAGTTCTCGGATGGTGGATCGATTAACGCAGCAAGCGGCGTGTATCAGTTCCCATACGAGGGAGACTTTGACATCACGCTTTACACCCGTAATGCGGCAGATTGCGAATGCAACAAGACGATCGTTAAGTCGGTTCGCAATAGCATGGGTACCACAGGCATAGGCGAAGGCAAGATTAAACTGTATCCGAACCCTAGCAATGGTATGGTGAATGTAGAATCGGGCAGCCGTATACAGAAGATATCGGTATACAATGTGTTGGGCGAAGCAGTAGAAGCGTCAGTAACCCTGAAAGGCAATCAGGCAGAAATGCACATGCAGAATCTGGCTGAGGGTGTTTACCTGGTAAAAATCACCACCGAACAGGGCGTGGTTACCCGCAGCGTAAGCATCAACCGATAAGCAAATTATATTTCACATAATCGAAAGCCCTGCCTTGCTGCAGGGCTTTCTTTTTTGTTACTTTGAATCCAAGCATCATGATAAGAACCGATATCGCAGATTTACGAAAAGAATATACCCGGGCGTTTTTAAATCCTCACGACCTGCCTGAAAATCCGTTACAGGCATTTTCCAATTGGTTTGACTTTGCCATGCATGAAAATGTATACGAGCCCAATGCCATGGTGCTTTCCACAGTTTTAGGTAATCGACCGTCTTCAAGGGTGGTACTACTGAAGGGTATTTCTGAGGGTGGATTGGTTTTTTACACCAATTACAACAGCAAAAAGGGCAGGGAGTTGCTGGAAAATCCCTTTGCATGCCTCAACTTTCACTGGGCCCAGCTGGAGCGGCAGGTTAGAATAGAAGGGAAGGTGGAAAAAGTAACTGCTCAGGAGAGTGACGTTTATTTTCAAAGTCGCCCGCGTTTGAGTCAGGCAGGAGCTGTGGTTTCAGATCAAAGTAGTATCATTGATTCGCGTGAAGAACTGGATGAAGCCATGAAACAGCTGATGGATCATGATAATGACAAGCTGCTGGTTCGCCCTTCCCACTGGGGTGGCTTTAGATTAATACCTGACTATCTGGAATTCTGGCAGGGCAGGCCGGGAAGGGTACATGACCGAATTGCCTACTCACAGTCTGCCGACGGTAGCTGGTCCAAATGCAGATTAAGTCCATAAAAAAGGCCCGATAAGGGCCTTTCTTACAGTGTTTTTGAGATTGTAAATATTATTTTACCGTTGCAATCAAGTGTTAGGTTCTTTAAAATTTTCCATCAGTTCTGCCGCAATACCGGTATAGCTGAAACCGCCATCGTGAAACAGGTTTTGCATGGTTACCATGCGGGTGTAGTCACTAAACATTGAAACACAGTAATCTGCGCAGCTTTTGGCATCTGCATTTCCTAATGGACTCATGGTGTCGGCATAGTTGAAGAATGCGTCAAAACCACCAACACCGCTGCCGGCAGTAGTTTTGGTAGGACTTTGAGAAATGGTGTTTACCCTCACTTTTTTATGCTTGCCAAAATGGTAGCCGAAGCTGCGCGCAATGCTCTCCAGTAAAGATTTTGCCTCTGCCATTTCACTGTAATCCGGAAATACACGCTGGGCGGCGATGTAAGTCAGGCCCACAATGCTGCCCCATTCTGCCATGGCATCCTGTTTCCATAGGGTTTGCATCAGTCGGTGAAACGACATCGCAGAGATATCTAATGTCTGATGCATATAATCGTAATTGAGTTCGGTGTAGGGGATTTTCTTGCGAACATTTAAGCTCATACCTACGCTATGAAGCACGAAATCCAGTTTTCCACCCAGTTTTTCCATGCTCTGACTAACCAACATTTCAAGGTCTTCCATTTTGGTTACATCTGCATAAATGAGTGGTGCATTCAGTTTATTGGCCAGTTCTTCGGTTTGTCCCACACGCGCTGCCACAGGTGCATTGGTCAGAACGATTTGAGCCCCCTCGGCATGGCAACGCTCTGCTACCTGCCAGGCGATCGAATTTTCATTTAGTGCGCCAAAAACAATACCGCGCTTGCCTTTTAAAATTTGATTTCCCATAATGTTGGGCCAAAGGTAAAACATTTATCCGAATTAAACCTTGGAGTACTTCATTGCATCATATCATCAAAGAAAGTAAATAATTATGAAGAATTACATCATGCTCGGTTTGGGATTTATGGTAATTAACGCCGCTGTTTCGCAGCCAAAAAATCCCTGTGCAATGCTAGATCAAAACTATCGGTGGATGCAGGATAGTCTGTCTTTAACGCCTGTACAAAAGGAAAAAATTATTGGATATAAAAACAGTGCCTGTGCCGGAATGGCTGAGGCGAGAAAGGCTAAAAAGGGTAATAAAGATTCCGCCAGGGCAGCGATGGGCCGCATTATGAAAAACTACAGAAAACAGGTAATGCAGGTATTGGATAACAATCAAAAGGAACGGCTTAAACAATATAATCAAAACAACAAAATGGGTAAAGTGAATGATAAGCCGAAAATACGTTCAACTTCTATGGAGAGGGCAGATCTGCGCACAGCAATGTTGAAAGAAAATTTGCAGCTTACACCGGTTCAGGTGACAGCTGTAACGAGCATAAATAAAGAGCAGGCAGCTTTGCTGGAAGCACATCGAAACAAATGGAGTGGTAAATTGAAGGATTCAATCGCCGTAGTAGAAAGACAAGTCCTGAAAAAGGCATATCACCAAAAAATCACCTCTGTTTTAACTGTGAAGCAGCAGGAAAAGTACAAGGAAATAATCACTGCACAGAGAGCAGTCCGCAAGTCAGAAAACGGATGACCAGGTGTTCAGAGATTTCCAAAACGATGTCAACATTGACATCGTTTTGTTTTTTTTAAGTTGAATACCTATTTTTACATAATGAAGCGTTTGTATGCATTTATTGTTTACGCGGCGATATTTACGGGTCTGAGTGCCCAGCTGCAGTCTGTTGAGGGAATTCGCATCCGATCAGGTCAGGCAGAGAACAAGCCCTTTGACATAGGCAGAAGAAGTGCTTTAAAGCCGACTGCGTGCAAAACAGATACAAGTTATTTTGTTCAGTATGGCAATAAGGGGTATCGATTTGTTACCCTAAGAAGCGGCAGTAGTTTGGGTCAGTTTTATGGGGCTCCTCAGGAGCTGACGATTTCAGGATTTCGCCTGTTTGCCGTTGCCAATTCAGTCAGCCCGGCACGTCCTGTTTTTATAAAACTTCGATGCCACCTTTACAAGGCAGGTGCTGATTCTTTACCCACCGGTCTTCCCCTGGCGAGTGATACGGTTACGGTAGATACGATCATGAGGTCTAATGTTTTCCTTACTGATGTGCAGTTTGACGCCAAATTTAAAAATCCGGTAACCCTCAATTATAATTATATCCTTGTAGTGGATTGTGACAGCACTACCGTTACTGCAAGTATGATTACCAGTGACTGGACGTTGGGTGACGGGCGAAAACGAAACCTCGGTTGTGGCAGTGTCAGTGGAAAATGGTACCGCAATTTGCAGCTCAATATCGGCGGGGTATCTTTCGATGCAGACGCGCAACTGTTGCCGTTTGTTAAGTACAATTTCGGTACAGATTTTACCATCAATAATAACTGCTATCCCACAGTAGATACAGTGCGCTTTCAAAATCAGCTGAAAAATAATGTATCGGGTCACCCATACTACAATTATTACAACTACTATAATCTGAATCAGTTCTCCCACCGCTGGTCTTATGACGGCAGTTTTGGAAGTACCTACATCGTTGACGGCAAGTATAAACCGGCCACCAAGAAAAATTTTAACGTGCAGCTCATTTCCATGGTCTATCAGTATAGGTCAGGCACATGCTATGATACCAGCGTGAAAACAGTGTATTTCAAGCCCGCAAATCCGACGTTAAAAAGGGCTGCCAACCTCTGCCGGGGGGATACAGGCAGCATTGATGTTTCGTCTGATCCCGGCGTGGCGATTAAATGGTACCGCAAACTTAACGATACTGCCTTTTATACAGGCAACAGCTATCCTGTTATCAATGCCCAGAACAATGATTCATTTTGGGTCAGGGCAGAAAATGGTCCGTGTAATTCGGGATATGTGAAGATTAATGTAACCGTAAATGATTACCCCAATGACCCTACCACCCAGGATGCCTACGTTTGCCTGGGTGCGGCCGCCAATTTACAGGCAAAAACCAATATAGGTCAAATTGATTGGTTTACAGAGGTTACCGGTGGGAAAAGTGTACTTACAGGAAATATTTTTCAATCTGCCGCACTGTTCTCAGATACTTCATTTTTTGTTCAGGCAAGTAACAAAGGATGTTTGAATAAAGGCGGGCGGGTGAAGGTCACGGCATTTGTAAGCAATAATTACGCACCGCAGAAACCGGATGTTGTGTCTGATACATTTGCCTGTTACAGCGCCGGTCAATCTTTTACCCTTAGCGCTTCGGGAAATGATACCCTACGCTGGTATAATCAACCCATAGGCGGCACACCCATTGCTTTTGGAACTGATTATACGTTTGTACCAACGGGCAGGGGAACCTACGATTATTTTGTAGAGGTATGGAATGGTATCTGTGCCAGCAGCCGTGAGCATTCAACCTTACACGTATATCAGCCGCCGTCAGTTTCGGGTAAAACCAATCCTACGGTTTGTTTTGGTGATTCCGTTTCTTTTGCCATCAGTTTGCCATGGGGAACCCTAAAATGGTATGATCAATCTGATTTGCAGGTGCCTGTTTATACAGGCACGAATCCTGTTTTTCAAAATCTGCAGTCAAACAAAACCTATTATCTAAAGGTATCGGAAGAACAATGTGAGGCCCCTAATTTTGACAGTGTTAAAGTCACTGTGAACGTGCCTCCCGTTCCTTCATTGGTTAAATCAGACCCGGTTTGCTCCAAAGGAGCAGGGCTATTTCAGGTTAATGTGGCCGGTGGTAACGTTTGGTGGTACTATGAGGATACATCGTCCACTGCGTTTTCTAAGGGAAGTCAGATTGTAACCGGATCATTGTTGTCTCCCGTTACGTATTTTTATGCCACAGAAAAAAATGGTTGTTATAGTGCACGGAAACCTCTTACGATTGCTGTTAAACCACGTCCAACTGCAGGATTTACATGGCAGCTGCGCTGGCAGCGAACCCTTGTTTGTACTCCTATAACAACGGCCGGACTCACTTTTGAGTGGAACTGGGGTGATGGTAGCAAAACCACCGGATTGCCGGGTACCCATCAGTATGCTACGGAGGGCAACTACACGGTTAAACTGGTGGTAACGAGCAGCAGTAATGGCTGCAGGGACACAGCAGATATTCCGGTATTGATTAGCCATGTGGGTACTACCAAAAGCCCCAAGGTGAATATAGAGGCCTATCCTGTTCCTGTTGCTGCCGGTACAGACTGGTTTGTAGCCGTGCCCCAGGGTAAGCAATATACCTACACTGTTTACACCCTGGCGGGGGCTGTTTGCTTTGGCGGACAAACCTCAGACGGGCGCATTCCGATACCCACAGGAATTGCAGCAGGTGCCTATTTTGTGAATCTGAATTCCGGACAAGCGTCGTTTTCAGCCAAAATGCTGGTAACCGAACCCTGACAATAGCCGATGTATGTGGCTAAACCGGAATGATGCAGGGCGTCTTGCCGAGCAGTTTTCAGCGGCTTTATTGCTATTGCTTTCGTTTTGGGTGGTGGGTTACCGATTGGATGCCGTCCCCATGTATTTGTGGGATGAAAGCAGGCAGGCGAATAATGCGCTGGAGATGCTGTACTCTGGAAATATCAGCTATTCCACCTACAATGGCCTTCCTGATTTCTGGAATACCAAGCCCCATCTACTCATTCTTTTGCAGTGGTTGTGCATGAAGTTGCTGGGACCGGGTTTGCTGGCACTGCGCCTGCCCTCGGCGATAGCTGCCTACATCCTTCTCTGTTCGGGTTTTGTGTTTTTAAAAAGAAGATACGGTTTTAGTCCGGCGGCCGCATGGATCACAGTAATGCTGGGTTGCGGCGGATTTAACACCTACCATGTTGCACGAACCGGCGACTACGATGCATTGCTCACCCTGTTTGTATTTCTGGCTTCATTGTCGTGGTTAAAATATTTAGAAAATCAGGATAACCGAAAAACACTCATCAGCATGACGATTTGGTTCACCGCGGCATTGCTCACCAAAGGGATCGCTGCTGCCATGTGGCTGCCCGTCTGGTTTGCTATGGGTTATGCGGCCAAACCCCATGTATCGCTTAAAATCGGCAGGGTGGTTGGGTTGGGACTTATTCCATTATTAGCCGTAGTTGGCTATTACGGATTGCACGAATGGCTTACGCCGGGTTATATACAGGCGGTGCTGGAAAATGAGTTTTCCGGGCGCTACCTGCGGCCCAATGAAGGTCATAATACTCATTGGTACTATTATCCGGTCGTTCTGTGGCGTGATTATTTTATGGCTTTCATTGTCCTGCTAATCACAGCAGCATTTGTCATCAGATCTGCGGCCCATAAGCAAGTTTATTTTAGGATATTAATGGGTGTTGTTGTATTTCTGATTATCCTGAGTTTGTCGGCAACCCGCATTTATTGGTATGTTGCACCCGCCATCCCACTGATGGCCGTTTTGGTTGTATTACCGCTGGCTGATAATCCAAATCGGTTTTTTCAGGCAAGCTGGAAAGTTGTCATAGCCGCCATTTTCGTGGTCGGATTTTTTAGTAACTATCGGCAATATACCACTTGCGAAGGCGTGAGTGCCGCACAGGTACTAATGAAGGCAGAAAAAATGGGTGCACTTCCTTATGCGGCAACATGGCATGTGGGACAATACCATCCCGTAGAGAAATATTACGCTGCTGTTTTGCGAGATGGGGGCCTCCATTTAAACATTAGCACTAGGTATGATTACAAACCCCAGGATACGCTTATTGTGAGCAATATGGCGCATTTAGATACGTTAAACAGGCGGTTTTTTATGCGTCAGCACCATTACCCAACCCATGAAATGCCAATTTGGGTAATGGTGGTAGACAGCGTGAGAAGTCGCTAGAGTTCAAATTCCCGGCTGTGAATGATGTTGGTGCCGTCATCCAGCACCAGTATCTGGTATTTGCCTTTGCTTAAACCCGAAACCGGAAAAGACAATGGCAATGTTTGTTTTCCGGGGTGTTGTGCTTTGTTTTCGAGCAGGGTTCTGATAATCATGCCATTGGTGTTTTTAACAATAACCGTTACCGATGTGCCTGTGGTTAGCGTGTAATCAATTTTGCCGGAAAGGGTAGAGGCCTTGTCCGAAAAAACCATTCCGGGAACATCTTTATAGCTGATATAATACCAGGGCATTTTAATGCCGGCCAGTTCAGCGGTAAGGGCCCTTAATTCGGCATTTTCCTGTCTATCGCCTTCGTGCACGCTACTTAGGTTGTGTTTGTCTGATAATACCCAGATGGAGTTTTGCACTGCTGTACTCGAAAAGTTGTTTTTGCTGATAAACTGAGCCAGCTTCACCAAAGCAGCAGAGGCCATTGCCCCTACCTTGAAGGAGTGCCCTTTGGTGGGTGAACGGTCTTTTTTCTGGCAGCAAAAGGCATAGAGTTTTCCTATAAAAGTCTGGCCGGCAGCCAGCGTAATGGTTTGATCTTTCACAATAAGCATATCCTGATCAGAAACGGTATCCGCCTCCAGCCGTCTGCCCGGCTCTACCTCTATGGTCAGGGCACTGCCGGTATTGTTTTTTATCTTCATTTCAATGCAATATTCCTGGTGTCCGCCGGAGGATCTGAAAAGGGCTTTGACCTTGCCGGTCTCAATAAGTTTCTGGATAGATTCGGCAGAGAGTGGTCCTGCGGTAAATAAAAAGAGGATGGAATAAACAATGATTTTCATAATGGTATTTTTTTTGTAACGCCGCTATTCCCGTATTTATTGTGTATTATTTGGCTGAGGCCTGTTTTATTTTATAACTTTGCATGGCTATTAAACTTCCCCGACCATGTTATTGCACAACAGAGTGAACCGGGAGGAGCTGAAGGCACGTATGCTGGCTGATAAGCGGCCTTATACCACCATCTCCTTCTACCGTTATTACCCCATTGAAAATCCTCAGATATTCAGAGATACCCTATACCTGTCTTTAAAACAAATAGAAGTAGTGGGCAGGGTTTACATTGCGGAAGAAGGAATTAATGCCCAGATTGCGCTTCCATCAGAACGTTTATCAGAATTCAAAGCAGTGTTGGGAGGTATAGGTTTTTTAAGTGATATCCGACTTAATATCGCCATTGAGGAAACCCAGCTGGGTTTTTATAAGCTGGATGTGAAGTTAAGAAATAAAATAGTGGCAGATGGAATTGAAGATCCTACCTTCAAACCTGAAGCAACTGGCAATTACCTGGAGGCGGGTGACTGGAATGCGATGTTGGCAGACCCGGATACTGTGGTGATTGACATGCGAAATCATTATGAGAGCGAGGTTGGCCGTTTTGAAAATGCCAGATGCCCTCAGTCTGATACATTCAGGGAAGAATTACAGGGTGTAATTGATGAATTTCAGCAGGAAAAAGAAAAACGGATTTTGATGTATTGCACGGGTGGTATTCGCTGTGAAAAAGCCAGTGCCTGGATGAAGCACAATGGATTTAATGAGGTTTATCACTTAAAGGGAGGAATCATTCATTATGTAAATCAGGTAAAAGACAAGGGACTGGAAAATAAATTTCATGGTGTGAATTTTGTGTTTGACCAGCGCTTGCACGAGCGTGTGAGCGAAGAAATAATTGCTTGCTGCCATCAGTGCGGTGAACCGGCAGATACCCATGTTAACTGCGCCAATACGGGCTGTCATATTTTATTTATTCAGTGCAGCAAATGCGCGGAGAAGCATGATGGCTGTTGCAGTGACGTATGCAATTCTGTGATAAAATTGCCAATACAGGAGCAGATTGCCTGGCGGAAAAACAGACCCAAGCCGGCTATTTTTTCAAAGGGAAGATTTCAGACGCCACAATAAAATTGTTAGGGAAACGTTTATTTTATTGCACAATATTGACAATGTGGACAAAGATACGGGTGCCTCTAACCCAAATAACCCTTCAGGTGAATTTATATTCGCAGCCAAAAATTCGGCACATCTTTTGATTTCGAGACAGAGACACATGACAGAATCACGCACTTTTACAAAGGCATTACTGCCCATTTTAATATTATTAGGTTTCGGCTTTCAGCCATTGATGGCCCAGGAGTGGGGAACAGACCTCAGAAGCCCGGGCGAAGCAGACAGCACAGCTACCGATTCGACAGCTCCTGCCGTGGGTGGCTGGGGAGAACCGGAGGGGACTCCTGATGTTCAGGTAAAGCCACGGGTGCCTTACAAGCGTTTTGTTCCTCCTTATGACTCTCTCAGGGAAATTATATATTATTCCGGTGTAATTGAAGACGAGAATTGTGAAACCTGCGGCGCCGACAGCTTGTATTGGCGAACCATTAATTTTTTGACCCGAAAATTCGGGAAAGAAAAAATGAAGGACAAAACATGGGTTTTGGAGAATGTGGTAGGTAATAAGATTGTAATGAAGATTACTGTTCCCATGATGGTTCAGACCAACGCATACAACAAGCGGCAATCAGGAATGATTGAATATCGCATGGCCATTCGCTTTCAGGAAAGTCGCTTCAAATATCAATTTGGTAATTTCGTGCATGTGGAGGTGGAGCGTGGTGCCGAGGCCCGCATGATTCGCACATACCATGAATACTACATGCGTGTGAAGAAGGGGTATCAAAATACGGATATCTATCTGCTGGCGGCAGACCGCGATGTGAAGGAGTTTGTTGAAGGATTGAAACGCGCCCTTCGCGGACCCTATCAACCTGACGAGGAAGACTGGTAGTATTTATACTGTCGTAGAATATTCCGTTGCTGATTTGAAAGATAATTTTCAGGTCAGTTAAAAAAGTTTGGGGATAACTTGTTTTCGCAAATATTTTTGGCTATTTTTGCAACCCCAAAAATAAAAGGAAACGCACAACGTGAATCCGTTAAGTACTTACAAAACTGTATCGGCCAACAAGGCAACTGTCAACAAACGCTGGTTTGTTGTGGACGCTGATGGCCAGAATCTGGGCCGTATCGCATCAAGGATTGCCTTTGTATTGCGCGGCAAAAACAAACCCGATTTTACACCGCACGTTGACTGCGGAGACAATGTAATCGTTATCAACGCCGAGAAAATTCAGCTTTCGGGCAACAAGATGGGCAATAAAGAATATCTGCGCCACACCGGTTTCCCCGGTGGCCAGCGTTCTACGCTTGCCAAAAATGTTAGGCCTGTGAAGCTGATTGAAATGGCAGTAAAGGGAATGCTCCCCAAAAATCGTCTCGCCAGCAGGTTGTTTACCAATCTGTATGTCTACGAAGGCACAGAGCATCCTCATGAAGCACAAAAACCTGAAAATCTGAAATTCGAAATCTGAGCCAACCTATGCAAAACACCTCAGGAAGAAGAAAAGCCGCGGTAGCCCGCGTTTATCTCAAAGAAGGAAACGGTAAAATCACCATCAATCACCGCGAGTTCGAAACCTATTTTCCGTTGCCCTGGCACCGGACTTCTATTTCGAGCCCACTATCGGTGACCGATAATGACGGAAAATTTGATATCAATGTGAATGTGCGCGGAGGCGGCATCAGCGGACAGGCAGAAGCCATCCGTCTGGGTATCGCCAAGGCACTCACCGATTTGAACGCCGAATTCAAGCCCGCCCTCAGGGCTGCCGGTTTCATGACCCGCGACTCTCGCGTTGTTGAACGTAAGAAAAGCGGTCAGAAAAAAGCCCGTAAACGTTTCCAATTCTCTAAGCGTTAATACAAGAACATGGCCTATACCCAACAAGATCTTCTGGATGCCGGTGTACACTTCGGTCACCTAACCCGCAAGTGGAATCCCAAAATGGCTCCCTATATTTTTATGGAGCAAAATGGTATCCATATCATTGATTTGAAGAAAACCGAAGCCAAACTGGAAGAAGCCAAAGCCGCCATTCGCAATATTGCTAAGTCGGGTCGCAGAATTCTGTTTGTAGCCACCAAAAAACAAGCTCAGGAAATCGTTGCTGAACACGCTAAGCGTGCCAACATGCCTTACGTTACCGAGCGCTGGCTGGGTGGTATGCTCACCAATTTCCAAACCGTTCGCCGCAGCATCAAGCGTATGCAAAATATTGATAAAATGGCCACTGACGGCACTTTCGAACGTATCAACAAAAAAGAGCGTTTGATGCTTGATCGTGAAAAAGCCAAGTTGTCCAGAATGCTGGGTGGAATTGAGGATATGAGCAAGTTGCCCGGTGCAATTCTGATGATTGACGTAAAGCGTGAGCACATTGCTGTGGCTGAAAGCCATCGTTTGGGTATCCCAAGCTTTGGTCTCGTTGATACCAACTCAGATCCAACCATCGTTGATTTTGCTATCCCGGGCAATGATGATGCTTCAAAAAGCATTAATCTGATTATTTCCGAGCTGGCAGATGCTATCATCGAGGGAATGCAGGAACGCCGCCGCGAGAAGCCGGAAGAAGATGCGCCTGAAACTAAAGAGGCAGTTGCTTCTGAAGCATAATCAGCGTTTTAGATACTACTAACCCATTACTTAATAATAAACGAACCATGAGCATTAGTGCAGCTGATGTAAATAAATTGCGCCAAATGACCGGAGCCGGTCTGATGGATTGCAAAAAGGCCCTCACCGAAACCAATGGTGACTTTGAAGCCGCTATGGATTACCTCCGTAAAAAAGGTGCCAAGATTTCAGCCAACAGGGCTGATCGCGAAGCATCTGAAGGTGCAGTGATTGCTGTAACTTCCGGTGATGCCAAAAAAGGCGCAGTCATCAAGTTGACCTGCGAAACAGATTTTGTTGGAAAGAATGAAGCATTTGTGGCCTTCGCCAAAGAAATCGCTGAAGCTGCTTTGAATTCAGAGCCCGCTTCATTGGAAGACCTCAAAAACCTGAGTATCGTTGGTGGAACCATCGCTGCCCGTCTATTGGATGAAGTAGCTAAGATTGGCGAAAAAATCGACGTTACGGCTTATGCCCTGGTAAAAGGGGAAAATGTGGTATCTTACATACACGGTGCCAATCGCATTGGTGTGCTTGTAGAGTTAAACAATACGCCTTCTGAGTCTAACACCGCAGCAGGAAAGGACGTGGCCATGCAGATTGCTGCCATGAATCCTATCGCTGTCGACAAGTCTGACGTATCTGCTGACGTAGTTGCCCGCGAAATGGAAATTGGTCGCGAACAAGCCCGCGCTGAAGGTAAGCCGGAAGCCATTCTGGATAAAATTGCTCAGGGTAAGGTTGATAAGTTCTATAAGGAAAGCACCCTGTTAAATCAGGAATTCGTAAAGGACAACAGCAAATCAGTTGCCAAGATGCTAACAGATGTTGAGCCAGGTTTGACTGTTAAACAATTCAAAAGAATTCAATTAGGATAATCAGATATCAAAAAAAATCCCCCAAATTTGGGGGATTTTTTTTGCACCCATAAAAGAACAAACATGAAATATAAACGCGTACTTCTTAAATTGAGTGGTGAAAGCCTTCAGGGTGATCAGCAGTATGGGATTGACCCTAAAATGCTGGAGCAATATGCCCTGGAAGTGAAAAAAGCCGCAGCGCTGGGCGTAGAGATAGCCGTTGTTATCGGTGGAGGAAATATATTCCGTGGACTAAAAGGAGCTCAGGGCGGTGTTGTAGACCGCGCTACCGGTGATTATATGGGTATGCTTGCTACCATGATCAATGCCATGGCTTTGCAGGGTGCGTTTGAAAAAGCCGGATTGGTTACCCGCTTACTTTCAGCCATCAAAATGGAGCAAATTTCAGAGCCGTTCATTCGCAGAAGGGCGATGAGACATTTGGAAAAAGGCAGGGTAGTAATTTTTGGCGCCGGAACGGGAAATCCGTATTTCACTACAGATACTGCAGCGTCATTGAGGGCCGTGGAAATTGAAGCCGATGTGGTTATCAAGGGAACCCGCGTGGATGGTATTTACTCTGCGGATCCTGAAAAAGTTCCTGATGCGAAAAAATTTGATAGCATTTCTTTTAAAGATGTGTATGATCTAGGGCTGGAAGTGATGGATCTCACTGCAATTACCCTGTGCCAGGAGAACAAAAAACCCATCATTGTTTTTGATATGAACAAACCCGGTAATTTTAGCCGTTTACTGGGTGGTGAAGCTGTGGGTACATTGGTACACGGCGAATAATATACCGACAGCGTTATTCGTTGTATGGGTATGAAAAACATTGTTTTTTTCTTTATCTCTTTGTTGCTTTTCTGCTGTCAGGGGAACGAGGCTCATAAAAAGCAGATAGTCGCAAAAGATTCCTCTATAACGGCCCTTTTGCCTTTAGGCGAAATACCTGATTCTCGTGTGCAACTGATGGCCCGTGAGCTACAACAGTTTTATGGTATGAAAGTGATCGTAATGCCCCGGAGTGCGATGCCTGAAGAAGGGA
>Ga0315899_10003430_pt1 | contig 17272 bp, 22 predicted proteins | sample LakEriMetagenome_2_FD_203518 | JGI IMG/M metagenome (GOLD analysis project Ga0315899, IMG submission 203518) | Freshwater fungal communities from buoy surface, Lake Erie, Ohio, United States - Buoy 4 MA112 | ecosystem: Environmental > Aquatic > Freshwater > Lake | place: USA: Lake Erie, Ohio... | reverse complement strand
CCGGCAGTCCGGGCTTTACTCGCAGTATTTATATTCCTAGCGCGAGAAATCAGAATAATCGTTACGAAAATAATTATGGTAATCGCAACCTCGATTATTACCGTCATCAAAATTATCGCGGCGATCGCAATTTAACCATTATTAACGGCGGTCAAAACTGCTTTAACTGCCGTGTCAATGACTCAAATTACCGTCGCAGCAATAATAATGGCGATCGCCGCGACGGAACCTTCATTTTCGAGCGCGATGACTAAGTTAAGGGCTGGAAATCAGCTTAGAAAATCCCCATAAACATCACTAACATAAAAATAGTCAGGAGGATTAAAATAACAGTATAAAATTCTAGCCAAGGTTCATGGTTAATTAGATCTAAATATTTATTTATTTTTTTATCTTTATCCTCTGGATGCCAAATCATCGGTTTCATAACTACCTCCCTCAATCTCTACAAAATCTATAAAACTCTTACTGACATTATTATATCACGGCAATTATTTTGGCTTCTTTGTATCATAAAAATCTTGGTAATAATCGGCAATTCAGAGATTTTTAAGCCTGATCGCCAGATTTTTCTAGCCAGAATAGATAGCAAGGAAAACCGGGTTAACGGTCGGATAATCGCGGTTAATTTGTTGTTTTAGTTTTGTCAAAGCAGTCATAGGATTATCAGAATGACCGGGTAAATATAGTTAGCCCCATCAGCCAACACGGCAAAACGGAAGAGTTCGCCATTACCTCAAGCCACTTCATGACCCGCCGCTTCAATGGATTGCTTGAGTTCCGCCTCACTTAACCGACTGGACACCGTCACCACCTTTGTGGGCACATCGACGGAAACTTCCGCCGCCCCATCATGGTTGTGGATGGCTTTGGTCACTGCTTCAGCACAGGCTTCACAGGCGATCGTGGGAACCGTCAATTGAATCGTCATGGTTTTTCCGAGAGTTGATTATTTTTGACCCGATTCCTATTTTAGGGCGATCGCCCCATCCAGCTTGCTCCGGCAATCCGCCCCTAATCCCTCCTAGACAACGTTTCCGCTCTTAAATTTAGATAAATTTTCAAAAAGATTGACAATTCCTGCCAAAAGTGCAATATTGATAGTTTGTGTGAACTTTCGTTTAATAAAAGCTCTTGGCTAACGTTATTGTGATCGGCGCTCAATGGGGCGACGAAGGGAAAGGTAAAATTACTGACTTACTGAGTCGCTCCGCCGACGTAGTAGTGCGTCCCCAGGGGGGCGTCAACGCTGGACATACGATCGTTGTTCAGGGTCAAACCTTTAAACTCCACCTTATTCCTTCCGGTATTCTCTACCCAGAGACTGAGTGCATTATTGGTTCGGGAACAGTTATTGACCCCAAAATTTTGCTAGAAGAATTCGATCAGCTCGAAGCCTTTGATGTTTCCCTCGATCGCCTCTATATTTCCCAGACTGCCCATGTGACCATGCCTTTTCATCGCTTGTTGGATCAAGCCTCAGAGGAAAAGCGGGGAGACCACAAAATCGGCACCACGGGACGGGGCATTGGTCCCACCTATGCGGACAAGTCGGAACGCACCGGCATTCGGGTCATCGATTTGATGAATCCTGACAGCCTGCGGAAAAAGCTACTGTGGACGATCGAATATAAAAACGTCATTTTAGATAAGCTCTACGATCTGCCCCCCTTAGATCCAGAAGTGGTGATTGCGGAATATTCTGTCTATGCCGATCGCCTGCGATCCCATGTGGTGGACAGTTCCCTTAAAATTTACGAAGCAATTCACCAACGCAAAAATATTTTATTTGAAGGGGCCCAGGGAACCTTACTGGATCTCGACCATGGCACTTATCCCTATGTCACCTCTTCTAACCCCATTGCCGGGGGCGCTTGCGTGGGGGCGGGCATTGGCCCGACCATGATTGATCGGGTGATTGGGGTGGCAAAGGCCTATACCACACGGGTGGGAGAAGGGCCATTTCCGACCGAACTCGATGGTGACCTCAATCAACATTTGTGCGATCGGGGCGCGGAATTTGGGACAACGACCGGGCGGCGGCGACGCTGTGGCTGGTTTGATGGCGTCATTGGTCGCTATGCAGTACGGATCAATGGGCTAGATTGTTTGGCGATCACCAAGCTGGATGTTTTGGATGAAATGTCCGAAATTAAAGTCTGTGTCGCCTACGAACTCGATGGGCAAACCTGTGATCATTTTCCTGGTAATGCAGCCGAGTTCGCCCGTTGTCAACCGATTTACAAAACTCTCCCCGGTTGGCAACAATCCACGGAAAATTGTCGCAATCTTGATGAGTTGCCGATCCAAGCCCTGGATTACCTCAAATTCCTCGCCGAATTGATGGAAGTGCCGATCGCCATTGTTTCCTTGGGTGCAAGTCGAGACCAAACCATCATTGTGGAAGACCCCATCCACGGGCCAAAACGAGCCTTATTGAAGGCTAACGGTGACCCTGTTGAGTCTTAGTCACCCAGCTTTTTTCTTTTATTAACCCCTATTTTTTTAGAGTCTCCCATGTCCCTATCTATTGAATGTCAAGCACGCCCCGAAAATATTAATCCCAGAGCCTTGCGTCGGGACGGTTTAATTCCTGCCACCCTCTACGGCCATAACGGTGCTGAGTCGATTTCCCTCGTGGTTGATCACAAAACGGCCATCACCATGCTACGGAAGGTCACGGTCAAAGAAACCCCCATCGACGTAAAAATCCCCCATCTATCCTGGGAAGGTCAAGCGGTTGTTCAAGAAATTCAATCCCATCCTTGGCGGCGCAATCTTTATCACCTCGCTTTTTTTGCCGGTAAAAAATAAGGGCATCAATCCATGGTGAATTGAAGGGCAATCCATGGCGATCGCCGAGAGATCTACTAAAGAGTGCGTCGTTTAGGTAAACCATTCCGTGTTAACCTCCTTCATTAAGTAAGGGGGTTTTTGCTTAATTTTTTAAATTTCATCTTGTTGATCAAGTTGCTTGCTCTCGCTCATCCCCAACTATTATTCATCAAAATATTTAAGTGAACTTTTCCGATGGCACAACCCATTAAACCCTTTTTCTTTGACATTACCGACGATGAAATCGAGTTTTTTCTCAGTGAAGCCCGTCAAATTCTTAAATCTGGCAGCCTAATTTTAGGTAAGCACACCAGCGAATTTGAACAAGCCTTTGCAAAATTTGTCGGCACTAAACACGCCATTTCCGTCAACAGCGGCACCTCGGGGCTAGAAATTCTCTTGCGGATTAAACAGGCCGAAAACACCACGATCCTCGTTCCCACCAACACCAACTTTGCCACCGTAGCCACCGTTTTACGGGTTAACAGCGACGTGCAATATTTGGACATGGATCCCAAAACCTTTGCCCCTTCCTTAGCGATGGTTAAAGCGGCTGTGGAAAATAAATCCTACACTAAACCCCTCTCTGGTGTGTTTTGGGTACATATTGGCGGTGTAATTTCTCCCGAATTTCCCGCAGTGGTTGAATATTGCCACCAAAAAGGGCTTTACGTTTGGGAAGATACCGCCCACGCCCACGGTAGCCAAATTAATAGCATTCAAGCGGGGAATTTGGCCGATGGGGCGTCTTTTTCGTTCTTTCCTACCAAAGTAATGACCACCTTTGAAGGGGGCATGATCACCCTTAATGATGACGAGGAAGATGTTTTAGCCCGTTCGTTCCGCAATCAGGGCAAACGAGGTATGAACTTCGGCGGACTCCATACCGACTTTGGTAACAGCACTCGGATGACGGAAATCCATGCGTTATTGGGGCAAATTCAACTAGCCAAACTGCCCCAAATGCTTGCGACCCGCCAACAAGCCTATGAGTTGATTACTGCACCTTTACGGGAAGCTGGCATTGAGTTCGTATCCACCGATCACATGGATAGTGCCAGTCAGTATAAGTTAATGGTTTTATTGCCGGAAAATAAAACGGCGGATCAAGTTAAAGCCGCTTTAGCCGCAGAAGACATTATCTTGGGGGGAACCGTTTACGAAATCCCTTGCCATTTACAACCTGTTTTCAACGGTGTCTGTGAGGGACAATCTTTCCCCAATGCGGAAACTTGGTGTCCCCGCCATATTTGTCCGCCTCTAACGTCTGGTACGACAGCGGCAGAGGCTCAACGGGTGGGTGAGGCGCTAGTGCGTCATCTCACTGAATAGGACGGCACTTTTATTTGGTTCTGTCCGTCTTTCTTGAACTAAAGCGGCGGAAATGAAGGGACTTCGATACCGCCGTTTTTTGTATCCTCCCCCTGGAACTTTTATTGCCATTGAGTTTGAAAACTTTCGACCGGTGGCCGATCAAAATTTTTAAGCTTATTTTGGTTTGTTGTTAATGCTGCCTTTCCTAACGTCTTTCCTACTCGCCCAAACTAACCCGATCGCCATTCCTGTTATCCCTGCCCCTGTATTCACCCAACCGACATTACCTAATAATGGACCTAGCAGTGACGATCCCCAGGAAGTAAAGGTTAGTCAATCGGTGCGGCCATTACCAGGAAAACTCGATAGCATTCCTGTCCTCAACAGCAACAACCCCGAATTGATTTTTAACGAAGGCATCATCATTTCCACCCTGCCTTCAATCGATATGGGTTATCCCTATGCCCATCTCAATCACCCCTTTAAAGGCCGCTTTGATGTCTTTGCCCACCACGTTGTGCAAGCCTCTCCCCAGGGTAGAACCCTATATTTGGGGATTTTATTATTTAACGGTAGTAAAAAAGACGCCACGGTAGAAATTTTGCAAGGGGCTAGTTCCCTTACCTCCCCAGATGCACTGTTTATTGACCTGCCCCCCGTCGTGGAAAATGCCGATGGGTCTGTTTTTGCGGGGCCCGGTAGTCGGGTGACCAATGATGTCCTCAGGGGAAAACGTCAGGGTAATTATCCCGCCCAAATCGTGATTCCGTCCGGCCAGAGTCGGATGTTAATTAGCCAACCCTTGCCCGTCAATTACACTCCCAAACCCGGTCAAGCGCCGCCGTTGAAGCTACCCCGTAATGGTTTTTCTGCCTATTTTCGCCTGAATACTAACACGCCGATTTATGCAGCTAGTATGGCTATGTATGCCCCCCAGAAGAATGGCGGCCCAGAGCGGCAACCTACTTTACAGGACTGGCAAACATTATTGAAAACTGCCAACTTAATGGGGCCCCGTGATCGCATTCCCCGCAATAGTCAGCGTCGTATTTATAGCCGAGTGGCAGGGGTTTCTCTGGGTTCTCAATGGAAAGCAACCCTGACTGATCTCAATAATGCCCAACAATTAACGATTCCCCAATCAGGACAGGCGTTTTCTTATCCAATTAGTACATTGGAGGGCGGAAAAATGGGAACGAATCAAAATCAAGCGGCCCAAATGGCCGTACGATATCCCGACACAGCCTATGAAGCCCACGGCAATTATGGGGTGCAATATAGTTTGACTCTGCCTTTGGTAAATCCAACTCGCCAAGCCCAAACGGTTAACTTAACAGTGGAAACGCCACTAAAATTCAATGATCCTCAGTCGCAGTTAACGTTTCTAGTCCCGCCGGCTAAAAATATTTTTTTCCGGGGTACGGTGCAATTTCGTTATACCGATGACCAAGGGAAAGCCCAAACTCGTTACTATCATTTAGTCCAACGTAAGGGACAACGGGGCGAAGATTTGGTGACGTTAACCCTGAAACCAGGGGAACGGCGTAATGTGCAAGTGGACTTACTGTATCCTCCCGATGCGACGCCGCCCCAACTGTTAACCGTCCGAACTCGTTAGAATTATCACGAAATATTACAAACTATTACAAAGCTAGTGTGATTGGGATCGCAATGCCTGAGAATGGTTTGGGCAGGTTGCTCGCTGGGGTTAGCCGGTTAACGGTTTTGTCCAGTATGAGATCATGCCTCGGTTGATAAGATCAGCTTAAAATTATTCTCAACGTTTAAATCTTTACGGAGGAATCCATCCATGAGTATCGTCACGAAATCGATCGTGAATGCTGATGCAGAAGCCCGCTATTTAAGCCCGGGTGAACTGGATCGTATTAAAGCTTTTGTTACCGGCGGCGCTGCCCGTCTTCGCATCGCTGAAACCCTCACCGGTTCCCGCGAAACCATCGTCAAACAAGCTGGCGATCGCCTTTTCCAAAAGCGTCCTGACATCGTTTCTCCCGGTGGCAATGCCTACGGTGAAGAAATGACCGCGACCTGTTTACGCGACATGGACTACTATCTCCGCCTCGTAACTTACGGGGTTGTATCCGGTGACGTTACTCCCATCGAAGAAATCGGTTTGGTTGGCGTACGGGAAATGTACCGTTCCCTCGGTACCCCCATCGAAGCCGTTGCTCAAAGTGTCCGCGAAATGAAAGAAGTCGCCTCTGGTTTAATGTCCTCCGATGATGCGGCGGAAGCCTCTGCCTACTTCGACTTCGTTATCGGTGCAATGAGCTAGGTGAATAAACCCAGCTTATTTAAGCGTTGACTCAGAATATTCAACTCTTTTAGCAATTGTTCACATTTGAGTAAGATTTAAGGAAATCAAAACTATGCAAGACGCAATTACGGCTGTAATCAACTCTGCCGACGTTCAAGGCAAGTACCTCGACAGTTCTGCCATTGACAAATTAAAAAGCTATTTCGCCAGTGGTGAACTCCGGGTTCGCGCAGCTAGCGTGATCAGCGCCAACGCTTCCACCATCGTTAAAGAAGCTGTGGCCAAATCCTTGTTGTACTCCGACGTAACCCGTCCCGGTGGCAACATGTACACCACCCGTCGTTATGCGGCTTGTATCCGTGATTTGGACTACTACCTCCGCTATGCTACCTATGCCATGTTGGCTGGTGATGCTTCCATCCTCGACGAGCGCGTGCTCAACGGTTTGAAAGAAACCTACAACTCCTTGGGTGTACCCATCTCCTCTACCGTTCAAGCGATTCAAGCCATTAAAGGCGTGACTGCTAGCTTGGTGGGTGCGGATGCTGGTAAAGAAATGGGCGTTTACCTCGACTATATCTGCTCTGGCTTAAGCTAGTGGATTAATCCCCCCTATAGGCAAGACCTAGCCAGATCCGATTTGATGGACTGCCTGGCGATCGCCGCAGAATTGGAGCGGGATGTCTCAAGTGAGTGCAGGAAGAATTAAAACGAATCTGAGCCAAAACTCGAACGTGTCTTAATTTGCCGGTATTGACTTTCGACTCCCGTTCTCCCTTATTATTTCGATTTTTTAAAGAAACGTTTAGGAGAGCCACACCCCATGCGGATGTTTAGAATTACGGCTTGTGTTCCTAGCCAGACCCGGATTCGGACACAACGGGAATTACAAAATACTTATTTTACAAAGTTAGTTCCTTACGATAATTGGTTCCGTGAGCAGCAACGCATCATGAAAATGGGCGGCAAAATCGTTAAGGTTGAATTAGCAACCGGTAAGCCTGGCACTAATGCGGGCCTTGCTTAAGCCTTAATTTTGTTTTAGCTTATCAATGTTGAATGGCAATTATGAATCATTTTGAGGTCAGCAATGGCCTCTTTTTTATGGTTATGGGAAAAAGAACTTGCTAGGATTGCGAAGGACTCATTTGGATCAAATGCTTGTGATAGTTGAATCAGTGCGGCACAGGTTACGGACAAGGGAATTTGGTGCTTATCGAACTTTTGTGTCCTTAATTCTTTGTGTTATTTGCCTTAATTTAACGGCCTGTAGTCTGCCGATTGCCCCAGTCCAAGCAGAGCCCCGTTTGTTTCCCGATTTATCCCTAGAATTTGTTAGCAGTTATACCCTCCCAGACCAAAGCTTAGAGGAATTACGGATCGGCGGTTTATCGGGGTTGGTTTACGATCGCCGCCAGGACTGGTATTACGCAGTCAGTGATGATCGGCGATCGCCCCGTTTTTACACGTTGGCTATTCCCGTAAATCCCAAGGGCCAGGGGGGAGAGATAAACAAGATAGAAGTGAAAAGCGTTACCCTCCTAAAAACCCCAGACGGCCAACCCTACGCCCCCCAGACCCTCGATCCGGAAGGCATTGCCCTGTCCCCCCGCAACAGTTTATATATCAGTAGTGAAGGGGTAAGGCAGAACCAAAGCGCCCCCATGATTGGTGAATTTAATCCCCAAACTGGCCAATTATTAGCAGAACTGCCGATTCCCCGTCGCTTTTTGCCGGAGTCGAATCCGGTCAAGGGAATTCGGGATAATCTCGGTTTTGAACCCTTAACCATTGCCGCAACTAGTGTGTTACCCGATGATCCCTTTCGCTTATTTGTTGCCACGGAAAGCGCCCTCGCCCAGGATATTAATCCCGAAACGCCCCCCAATGATGCGCCCATTCGTTGGTTACATTACCTGATTAATTTTGTTGGGCCTCCCGTTCTGGTCAGCGAAAGTCTCTATCGCCTTGATCCGGCCCCAGCAGGAACCTTGATCCACGGCTTGAGTGAAATTTTGGCATTGCCCAAAGAAGGCTATTTTCTCAGTTTGGAACGAACCTTTGGTTTAACGGGGTTTGGCGCAAAAATTTTTCAGGTGGTTAATGGGAATGCCACGGATACCTCAAATGTTAAAAGTTTTCAGGCGGGAACCCAAAATCTGGCCCCGATGCGAAAACAATTATTGCTGGATCTCGGCCAGTTAGACCTTGAGCTAGATAATTTGGAAGGCTTAACGTTAGGCCCTCGGTTAGCCGATGGTTCCCAGAGTTTATTAGCCATTAGTGATAATAATTTCAGCCCCGATCAGGCAACCCAAATCTTACTATTTCGCCTCAAGGGACTGTAACGGTTCGGCGATCGCCTCTAGAATCGGATCAATCGTCCCAGTTAACCATTTCGCAAACCGACGGGCGAGGGGAGGCACATAAACCAAGGGATGGGTAAAGCCCGTGAATAAGCTTAATCCTGGCAAGCTAGGAATGTCACCGATTAAAGGTAAAGCAGTATGACTAAAGGCGACGAGGCAATGGTGGCAGGTGGTGGGTAAGGGGGCAACATTCGGCAAAATAGCGGCGATCGCCCTTTGTAATTTTTGTTCGGCCAAGGCAAGATCGGGACGATAGTGGGGGGAGGTAACAAGCTGACTAATTTGTCCCAAAAATAAATGGCCGTCGAGGAACTGCACCGCCCCCGCCTCTAATACCGTGGCTAAACAATGATTGTTGGGCTGTAGCCAATCGGCTTGGGTGGCCAAGGCTTCTAGGTTGGGTCGTTGTTGTAAATCCGCCGGCATGACCACACAGCGCAACTTTTCAGCAGTATAGGCCGTTTGCAGCATCGTCGCATGGGTGAAATGATAGGGAGCTAATAGAGCCCGGCTTTGTCCCCCTGTCGCAATAATGACTCGCCTAGCAAACACTTCTTGGTTGTCAGTTTTAGCTCCGACAATGGTTGATTTTTTTTGAATTAACTGTTCAACTGTGGCGATCCTAATTTCCCCGCCCCGGCGTTGGAAAGCAGTCAAATAGGCTTGAACGGTTTTACCGGCATGGACATGGCCCTGACCCACCACAAAGGCCCCTTGAATGGCAGCGAGATTGAGTTGGGGTTCCAGGGCGATCGCCGTTAACGGATCAATGTATTGGGGCGGAGTTACACAGGCTTGTAATTGCTGTTTGATGGACTGAAGATCATCGCCGGGACGCAGATAGAGCAATAAATCCAATTCTCGATATTCTGTGTCACCGCCCAATTCCTGACTGAGATGAGTCCAACGGTGACGGCTTTCGTAACACAGTTGTCGCTGGAGGGGGGTGGTTCCGGCCCAATAAATAATGCCGCCATAACTCAACGTCGTGGCATTAATCGGTTGGGGCGATTTTTCCAATAACAACACCCGCTGCCCCTGATTTTGCAATTCATAGGCGATCGCTGCCCCCGTAATCCCTGCCCCTACCACAATGGCATCGTAAGTCCGCATCACCAACCCGTCCTACCTTTGATGTGTCATCCTCTACAGCTTAATCATCTCAGTCAAGGATTTCCAACGAAAAATGACTTTGAACCTAGAGCGTGTTGATCTGGGGGTAGTGATAGTGGCCGTTATCCAAGGCTAACCATTCGGGTAAATCATCAATCGTGAGCCCCTGCAACTGGGACAACAATGCCGCACTATCCAACAATAAACTTTCCGTATTCACCCCTTGATAGGTAGGACGGAAGGTTTTTAAACGACGAATGCCTTCCCCCAACAACGTCACCGCCCCCTGCCAATTGTGGTTAGACAGATGGTAATGGGCGACGGCAATTTGCAAAATACCTTGGTAGAAATTCTTATCGATGGGCTCGCATTGCAGCCAAACCGCTTCTAGGGTGTCGTGGCAGCCATAGAAATTTTGTTGATTAAATTGGGCAATGCCCAGGGCCAGTCCGTCTTGATTATTCATGGCACTCAAGGCGATCGCGCCAACTTACTTGACCTAGCTCATGCTGGCTTTAACTTCGGCCAACACTTCAAAGGAAATATCCTGTTCTTCCCCTGCAAAATCATTGTCCGGAGTTAGGAAAAGCATACAGTGACATTCCTTGCGTTCCCGCATGGGGACACAGGGACAATTCCAAAAGGTGTTTTTAACTTCCGCTTCTTTATCTTCATAGTGCCGACAGGGACACAGGGGCGCGCCTAATTCTTCTTTGTGCCGAGCTAAGCCTTCAATGACAACGGCAGTAACAGACAAATCACTGCAAAAATAGGTATCCGTTCGTTTGGCATACTGTTCTGCAAAATTTTTCATTGCGGTCAGTGTTTTGTCATTGTTGGCATTACTGCTTGTCATAGAACTGAAAAGGTTAGGTTAACAGCGGAATAAATAAAGTTTTGCTTATTCGTGATCCTTATCTTGCCATATTTTGGAGCAGCACCAAAAACTTACGCAGTACCCCAATCGTTACCCCTGGTAACTCTAAATGAGGGGTTAAGCCAACGTCTTTGATTTCCAAAAAGGCTTTAATGGCCGTGGGATTGAGAGCCGCTAAACGACGACCGATCGCCGGGGGAGTGAACTGGGCGTATTCTCCCCAAAGAATGGCCGTGGGAATAGTCAGTTGGGGCATAAATTGAGCCAAGTCAAAACATAAATCCCCCCGCACAAAGGACAAGGCCGCATATTCCGCTTGGGGTTGGGTGGCGGAGGCCAGGTACGCATCAATAATTTCGGGATAAATACGACTGGATTGGGCGAATTGCCGTTTTTCAAGAAAGTTCATGATTCCCGCACTGTTAGCAATGCCGGTGGTGTAAATAATGCGGTCTAAAATTGGCACGCTCACCAATTGGGCAAAAAAGTTACTGCGGTAATCTTCGCCAAAGTCCGACAATCCTGTGGGGGTAGACAGAATTAAGCCCGCAAATAGTTCTGGGTACTCAATGGCTGTCCGCACGGCGATCGCCGCCACCAGAGAAGACGCAATCACCGTGGGCGGAGTCGGGCAGGTTTGGCTCAAAAATTCCTTAATCACTTGAACATAATCCTGGGGCGTGTAATTACGTTCCGGGTGATCAGACCGTCCCCATCCCAAAAGATCCGGGGCTAAAACTCGATAATCCGGGGCAAAAGCTGGATAAACCTTCGACCATTCATAGGCCGATGATCCCCCCCCAAAGCCGTGGAGAAATACCAACGTCGGACGATTTTCCAAACTTTGACTCGCTTGATCAGGATCAACCCAAGGTTCCCCCGTCGGGGAATAGTAAACAATAGCTCCCAAGGAAGTCACAAGGGAATTGCGGGTAACACCGAGGGGTTCAATCATTGTGGCTCCGTTGTATTGATAGGGTTAGGTAAATAGCAAAAAAACAACTTGGCGATCGGCAGTGGATGATCATGATTTAACCTCAATCGCATCGTCAAGTTAAATCATGTTTTGCAACTTAGTCGAAAGTCATTCTATAAAAACCGATCCAGTGCCGCTTTCAATTCTGCCAATTCCTGCTCAATATTGCCCTCCGCCGCTGCCCTCGTAATGCACTCATTCATGTGATCATCCAAAATTAAGCGTGCGACCCGATCCAGCGCCCCCCGAATCGCCGCCACCTGAATCAACACCTCTGGACAAGGACGATTTTCCGACACCATCGTTTTAACCCCCCGGATATGACCTTCAATGCGAGACAGCCGATTGATGACTTTACGTAGGGATTCTTCGCTGTGGACATGGGGATGGGCGTGGTGATGACGGGCAGCAGGATGGGGAGTGGGTTGGACGCTCATTCGTTCACTAATCAGGACAAAACTGTTCAGGCGGTCAGGCAGTCGGCATTTCAGTTTTCACTAATTCTATCGACATCTCACCCGTAAGGGTTAGCTATGACAAGTAAAATCGAGCCAAACCAAAGGCTAACAAACTACTCCCGACGGGAACTGTTAAGTTATCAATGCCCCAACGGGAAAAGGTTTCTAATCCTGTACTGACCACCGCCACGATCACCGCAATGATCACAATTTGCCCCGAAAAGCCAAAATGAATCGTTAATAAACTACTGGTAATCCCAAACCCAATCATCGCCATGGTGCCACTGCCTTCCCAGCTTTTCTTAGAATCCAATACTTTGTAGGGATGTTTGCCCCACCGTTGCCCTACCAAGGCTGCAAGTCCGTCTCCCCAGGCCATAACCAAAATGCCGATCGCCGCAAAGACGGGTTGTCCCAGGGTAAAAAAGCCACCCACTAATCCCCCAATACTGATGGCGTAAAACAGAGTGCCATAACTATGCCGTCCCACACTTTCCAAACTCGGTAAAATCGGGAATTGATAGGACACAATGGCAATGACTGCGGCCAGTATTCCGGCGATCGCCCCCACCCAACCCGGAATTTCTAACCACCAAGCAATCAGAACCACTTGCCCCGCACCGATATGAACAATTTTGCGGGTCACTTCCGCCGGACTTGGAGAAAGACGATTAAGTAATTCCGCCGTTAACACCAGACTGAGTAAGTAAACACTTGCTAAACCAATGGCAAACCACAATTGGGGCATTTCGGTCATCTCAAGCAAAAACTGGGCAAAAATAGGCAATAAATGATGTAGCAAAATGTTCTAATAATCAGGCATAGTATCCCCAAAATTATAGGATAGGTTGTTAGGGAAAAATTATTTAGGAAAATAATCAGGATCCAACACTTGTTCAGGACTAAAGGGACAATCAGCAGGAAAGGTTGTTAGGGGCAAATTGGTTTCATTAACCGCAGAACGAATCGCTTTTTGATAACATTCGGGGAGATCTTCATTCACATAGGGACGCAGGCTGGGACTATCCTTGAGCACCAGTTCAATTTCGTTTCTTTGAGTATTAATTATTGAAATCCAACTTCGGGTTTGCTTTTTCGGTTGATATTGATACTTTAATAGATGCATTAGCAAAACAATCAATCGGCTTCTGATTTCGCGCTTATCACTGCGTCCCATGGATTCGATCTCATCTATTAAGTTTTCGCGGTCTAAATCTCGGAGATTACCACTTTTGAGTTGATTAATGGTTTGTTCGATCCACAAATTAAAGTCAGTGTCATAGAGGGTTCGGGTCACGGTGTCCATGGTTAATTCTCCCTCGTATTCAATGATTTTTAAGGTTTAAAGATTTCGCAAACTGTTCTAATATTCGGGCGCAGTATCCCCAAAATTATAGGATAGGCTGTTAGGTGTTGTTTTCTCCTGTCCCCCATGTCCTCTATTTCTACGATGCCCTTAGATGGCTTGACCCCGTCCCAGACAATTATCCATCCAGTTCAGGATCTGCCCCTAGACCAACAAACGGCGATCGCCATCTAAGCAAACCAGCGGTGTGATAAGGTTTTAAACCGAGAAATTATTCAGATGATCGAGTTAAAGCAATGCATTTACTCATTCCAGCAGCAGGTTCCGGCAAACGTATGGGCAGTAGCCAAAATAAATTGCTGTTGGAGTTACTCAACAAACCCCTACTGAGTTGGACCCTAAAAGCCGCCGCCGCCGCCCAGACCATTGAATGGATTGGCATTATTGGGCAGCCCTATGATTTTGATGCCTTTACCCACTTATTGAATTCCTTAGCCTTAGCTAAACCCGTTGCTTTAATTGTCGGGGGGGAAACTCGCCAAGTCTCGGTTTTTAATGGTTTGCAAGCCCTACCCCCAGGGGCAAAATCCGTGTTAATCCATGATGGAGCGAGATGTTTGGCTACCGCTGACTTATTTGATCGCTGTACGGAGGCTTTAAATACCTGTCAGGGGTTAATCGCCGCCATTCCGGTCAAAGATACTATTAAAGTCGTCGATGATCACGGTTGGATTGAAGCGACCCCTGATCGCCGTCAGTTATGGGCCGCCCAAACCCCCCAAGGCTTTGAAGTAGCATTATTGAAAACCTGCCATCAATGGGGCAAAGAACAGGACTGGGAAGTGACCGACGATGCGGCGTTATTAGAAAAATGTGGCCATCCCGTCAAAATTGTCCCCGGCGAAGAAACCAATCTGAAAATTACCACCCCCGTCGATTTGGCGATCGCCGAGTTTATCCTGCGTCAACGCTTTGATTCTAGTCTTAATTAAAAACTTAAGCTATATGTATTTGAATTTTTAGTATTGCTGTCGATTGCCTGCCGCCAACAACGTCCGATGATCATGGCTAAAAAAACGCTACCCGTTTCTCAATTTCACCCCAATTTCATTTCATTTTGTCATACTAAAGATAAGAAGACAAAATAAAATTTGAGTACTAAAATGCGTCATCCTCTTTGGCTTTATGGATTGATCGGACTGCTTATCAGTGGTTCTGCGGCAGGCGTAGCCCTGACTTTCCGCAATCAATCTCCCACCGTGTTAGCCCAACATTCTATGCAGATGGGGTGGACAGACCAGAGTTTTATCGAAATGATGATTCCCCACCATCAAGATGCAATAGCGATGGCAGAAATGGCCTTGAAGAAAGCCCAGCATCCCGAACTTAAAACGTTTGCCCGGGCAATTATCAAAGACCAGGGGCGGGAAATTAAAGAAATGAAGACTTGGTATCAACAGTGGTTTGGTCAAGCGGTTCCTCCCCTCTCAAGCCAAGGCATGATGGGAATGCACCAAGGTCACGGCATGATGGCGATGGATCTAAAAGCGTTGGCAACGGCAACCAACTTTGACCAGGAATTTATTCGCCAGATGATTCCCCACCATCAAATGGCAGTGATGATGGCCAGTAATCTTAAAACAAATACCGATCGCCCGGAAATGGATAAGCTGGCAAATGATATTATCCGCTCCCAAAGTGCGGAAATTAAGCAAATGAAGCAATGGTATAAAGCTTGGTATGGTAGCTAGGGGACGATCGCAGGGGGACAGGACTGAGTTTGGCCATTGCCCAGGCGATCGCCGTTAAGCATCAAGGCGTTTTGACCGTGGAGAGTGACCTGAATCGTTGTGATATTCATGCTCAAATTTGACAGAAATACGGTTCGTAAAACTTCAAAATTTCTTGTTGAGCCGATAATTTAACTCAGTATTCCGTTTGAAAACGTTTGTAATAATTCCATTGCTTCGGCAGCGCGTGATGTGGGAACAAAAAGGTAGTCATGGTAATAGGCTGAAATGGGATTAACGCTGATCCCTTTCTCTGCTAATTTGCTAGTGATAGTAGCGAGAAAGCCAACGGCATCCAAGCTGGAATGAACGGATAAAGTAATCAGTTTAAAAGTAGATGTGTAAGGAATATTGGCATTATCCGCCTGGTCTCGATTGAGAATGAGTGTTAATCCTTCTTTTTCACGAAACATACTGATTGGGCTAAGTTGCAACCAGTTTTCGTTAACTTTTTCATCAAGGTTACAAAAAACATATTCATGGGCTTGAAGTATGGGATTCATTGACCTTAGCAGAACGGCTAAATTAGTTTCCCCTGACATTTATTGATCTTCCTTTTTGAATGAGAACTAACAAAATCATCATTAAAACAGGGGGACTAGAGCCGGATGAAAGTTATTGTCTCTTCACCGATAAACCGATCCCTGATTTGGCGATCGAAATGATTTTAACCAGTGGGGGACTGAATCGGTTAGCCCTTTATCAATGCTTAGGAGTTGCCGAGGTTTGGTTCTATCAAAAAAGTGGTTTAACAATTTATCATTAAGCGGTTGAGTTAGACGCCACCGCCCCAACCTTTGGTTATCAAAGTCAGCCCCGCAGTATCTTATTACCCGATCTCGATTTAACCCAGTTGCAACAAGCCCTTGACCAAGCTAGCCCCCTGGCTGCCGCCCAATATTTTCAGCAATCTTTACGCCCAACAGCTCGATCCACTTCTTCTTCACCTGGGACGACCAATTGCGCTACCCTTAGCCTTGGTAATCTTGTCCATAGGAATTTTATGTTATTAAAAAATGTTTTAGGTTTTGTCAGTCTTGGCATCACCTTGGGTCTAACGGCGATCGCCCCGGTTCAAGCGGAAACCGTGTTGGAAAGAGTTGCTCGAACAGGAGAATTACGAGCAGCAACGCGGGCAGATGCAGTACCCTTTGGTTTTGAAACACCGGATGGTAAGTTGGATGGCTATGGTGTTGATTTGATAGGTTTAATCGGTGCAAAATTAACGGAAAAAACAGGGAAAAATTTAACGGTCGATCTGGATACAGTAACCCTCGAAAATCGGTTTACGGCGATCGCCGATGGCAAAGTAGATATTGTCTGTGCAGCGACGACCATTACCCAGGATCGATTAGAAAAAGTTGATTTTTCCGCTCCTTTTTTCATTTCTGGAGCAAAATTTTTAATCAAACAAGATACTGCGGATAGCTTTAATGTCAATGGAAGTCTCGAAGGCGTTCCCATTGCCTACATTAAAGGAACCACCACCTTTGATATTATTCCCCAGATCTATCCTTTGGCGAAGTGGATTCCAGTGGCCGATCGCCAAGCGGGAATTGCCGAATTAGATGCTGGAAAAGTCGCCGCCGTAGTCAGTGATGGCATTTTACTCGTTGGGGAATTGCTCAAAGAAGGTAAAGACCCCAAAGACTATGCCTTGGGGCCTTCCCAACCCATGACCACCGAACTTTACGCTTGCATATTACCCAAAGGGGATGAAGCCTGGAAAAAATTTGTGGATGAAGTGATCGCCAGCGAAGAAAACCACAACTTACTCCAAGAATGGTTCAACCTTGATCAACAGAATTTACTTCAGGTCGCTCCTCGCTAACTAAGAGGATGTCTGAGAAGTCAGAGTTCAAGCTAACCGTCGAACAAGAAGACGAATAGAAGCCCAGTAAATCCAGGCTTCAGAAGTTTTGGTTAAGCCTTCATAATCCCGACTGAGACGACGAC
>Ga0315899_10003424_pt1 | contig 17283 bp, 10 predicted proteins | sample LakEriMetagenome_2_FD_203518 | JGI IMG/M metagenome (GOLD analysis project Ga0315899, IMG submission 203518) | Freshwater fungal communities from buoy surface, Lake Erie, Ohio, United States - Buoy 4 MA112 | ecosystem: Environmental > Aquatic > Freshwater > Lake | place: USA: Lake Erie, Ohio... | reverse complement strand
GCGGCGTGATTCAGATCTTCACCAAGCGTGGCCGTGACGGCGCCGCGTCGTGGACGCTCGACGCCTCCGGCGGCATCAACAGCATGGGCGAGTTCGGCCCGAGCAGCGACCCGACCGGCATGTTCATCCGCCAGTGCCGCGGCCCCAACATGGTGGACGCCAACGGCGTGGCCTTCGAAGATGCCACCTGCCCGGCGAGCGGCTCGTGGCTCAAGAACGGCTACCTCGGCCGGTACTCCCTCGGCGTGCGCGGTGCGAGCGGCGGCATCAACTACGCCATCTCGGGGAACCTCGAGAACGAAGAAGGCGTGCTGCGCGTGGGCACGAACAAGACGGGCGGCATGCGCGCCAATCTCGGCTTCGCGCCCACCAAGACCGTCACGCTGGCGCTCAACAGCAGCTGGCAGCGCCGCAGCACGGCGATGATCTCCGACGGCAACAGCGCCGACGCCTTCCTGCTCAACGTGTCGCGCGGCCCCGGTTCGAACTTCAAGGGCGCAGGGTGCAGCACCACCACGATCACGTGCGTGCTGAACGACACGATCTTCTCGAAGTCCAACTCCATCGGCGGTGACCACTTCATCGTGGGCGGCACGGCCACGTGGACGCCGTTCGAAAACCTCACGAATCGCGTCGCTGTCGGTATCGACTACAACAACACCGACCAGCGGACGATCAACCCGTTCGGCTATCTGCGCACGCCCACGGGACAGTACTTCCAGACGCTGTGGAACCGCCAGCTCATCACCGTCGACTACGCGACGAGCTGGAAGCAGACCTTCTCGAAGAACTTCACCGGCACCTCGTCGTTCGGCGGCCAGCTGTTCGACAGCCGGCTCAACAGCACCGAACTGCAGGGTGACAACTTCGCCGGTCCCGGCACGCCCACGCTGCTCTCGGCCTCGCTCCGCCAGATCACCGACGTGAACCAGCAGCGTGTGATCAACGCCGGTTTGTTCGCGCAGCAGATGATCGGCTGGCGCGACAAGCTGTTCATCACCGCCGGCGCCCGCGTCGACGGCAACAGCGCGTTCGGGCAGAGCTTCGGCCTGCAGACGTATCCCAAGGTGAGCGGCTCGTGGGTGCTCTCCGAAGAATCGTTCTGGCCCGCGAAGTTCGTGGAAACGTTCAAGCTGCGCGGCGCCGTCGGTGAGGCGGGCAAGGCGCCCGGCGCCTTCGACGCCACGCGCACCTGGAATCCGGTGGCGGCCGAAGGCGGCCTGCCGGGCTTCACGCCGGGCCAGCTCGGCAACCCGAACCTCGGGCCCGAGCGCACGCGCGAAACCGAATACGGCTTCGATGCCGGCTTCCTCGACGGTCGCCTCGGTCTCGTGTTCACCGCGTTCAGCGCGCGTACCAACGACGCCATCATCAACGTGGCGTATCCGCCGTCGCAGGGCTTCACCTCCAACCAGCCCGAGAACGTCGGCGTCATCAAGAGCACCGGCTTCGAGGCGCAGTTCACCGGCAACGTCGATCTCACCAGCTGGGCCAAGCTCGAGGCCCGACTGCAGTTCACGAAGCTGAACAGCGAGGCGGTGGATCTCGGTGGCCGCGTCATCGCCATCGATGCGCTGTCGCGCAGCTATGTGCAGGAAGGGTTGCCGCTGCCCGCGTACGTGGGACGGCGCGTGAAGAACGCCAACGCGTTCGAAGCGCCCATCGTGGAAGAGAACCAGTTCCTCGGCCAGACCTTCGCCGACAAGATCATCAACCCGTCGGTCACGCTCACGCTCTTCCGCAACCTCACGGTCGAGGCCATCGGTGAGTTCCAGCGTGGCGGGCATCTGCTCAACGGCAGCGGGTTCCAGAATGCCGGCCTCGGCATCTGGCAGCCGTGCTTCGCCGCACAGAAGGCGCTGCGCGCGGCGGCTGCGGGTGACGCCTCGGCGCTCGCGTCGGTCACCGCGTTCGACCGCATGCGCTGCTCGATCACGGCATCCGAGCGTGACTATAGCTACTGGGTGGAAAGCGCGGACTTCTTCAAGCTCCGCAACCTGTCGCTGTCGTACGAGGTGCCGAAGCGGTATCTGCCCCGCACGCGCAGCATGACCGTCAGCTTCGCGGGCCGCAACCTGTTCCGCAGCACGAACTACACCGGAACCGATCCGGAAGTCGCCGACCAGCGCACGAGCACGTTCTCGCGCCGCGATTACTACAACTTCCCGCCCTACCGCACGTTCCTCTTCAGTGTGAGGACGAACTTCTGATGCCCATCCTCACGAATTTCCGTCGCGGTGCCGTCACGCTGACCCTCGTGGGTCTCGGACTCACCGCCTGCAGCTTCGAAGTCACCAATCCCGGCCCGCTGCTCGACAGCGATCTCAACTCGGCCGGCGCCATGCCCGCGCTGGTGAATGGCATGGGCGGTGACCTGTCGAATGCCATCGGCAACTATCTCACCCGCGGATCGCTCGCGGCGTTCGAGCTGCGGCACTCCGGCAACTTTGCCGCCGAGCGTCAGTTCGCCTCGGGCGCCATCCGCCCCGAAGACGTGAACGGCGACTGGGCGCGCATGCAGCAGGCGCGTTGGGTGGCGGAGAACGGCCTGGTGCGCATGAAGACCGTGCTCGGCACGACCTTCGAGACCAACCCGCTCACCATCCGCGCGTATCTCTACGCCGGTTTCGCCAATCGGTTCCTCGGCGAAAATGTCTGCGAGACCACCATCGACGGCGGCCCGCGGGTGCCCAGCAGTGAGCACTTCGTGCGGGCCGAGTCGCTCTTCACCCGCGCCATCACGCTGGCCCGGGCGCAGAACAACACGGCGCTGCTGAACGCGGCACTGGCCGGTCGTGCCCAGGTACTGGCGTGGCAGAACAAGTGGGACGCCGCGGTGACCGACGCCGCGCTGGTACCGGCAACGTTCCGGCACAACGCGGTGTTCTCCATCAACACCACGCGCGAGAACATGGATCTGGCCAACCAGACCATCAATCGCCGTGAGGTCACGGTGTTCAACACCGTGTGGGTGGCCGATCGTGATGCGCGCGTGCCGTACGACACCGTGCGCACGTCGTCGGGTGGATTCCAGACGGGTCAGGATGGGGCCACGCGCTTCTTCCGTCAGCGGAAGTACATCACGCTCGGTGATCCGGTGGCGCTGGCGCGCGGCACGGAGATGCTGCTCCTCCGCGCCGAAGCCGCGCTGCGCAACAACGATGTCGCAGCAGCCATGACGCTCATCAACCAAGGGCGTGCCGCGGCGACGCTGCCGGCCCTCACGGCCACCACGGTGGACCAGGCATGGACGATTCTCATGCGCGAGCGTGGGGCGGTGCTCTGGCTGGAAGGCCGGCGTCTGTGGGATCTGCGCCGTTGGCTCGCCTCGGGGCGCAACACCACGCTGCAGGGACGTAGCACCTGCGTGCCGATCAGCCTCGAGGAGATCGGCGCGAATCCGAACCTGCAGTAAGCGTTCGGTCTGAATACAAAGGGGAGCGTCCGAAGGCCGGGCGCTCCCCTTTGTCATGTCAGGTGGTCGGCTCCCCGTTTGGGAGCCCCGGTGTCTTTCTCCGTCAGCGGATCACACTCTTCGCTGCCGCGGCCACCTTTTCTGCCGTGATGCCGAACTTCTCGTAGAGCACCGGCGCCGGCGCGCTCGCGCCGAACGTTTCGATACCCACGATGGCGCCGGAGTCGCCGACCCAGCGGTACCAGCTCATCGGGTGCGCCGCTTCCACCGCCACACGCGGCACGCCGGCGGGGAGCACATGGTGGCGATACTCCACTGGCTGCTGGGCGAACAGTTCGAGGCTGGGGCAGCTCACCACGCGCGCGTGAATACCGTGCCCGCTCAACTGCTCGCGGGCCTTGAGCGCGATTTCCACTTCGCTGCCGCTCGCGAGCAGCACCACGTTAGGCACGTGGCCCGCAGCGTCCGCCACGATGTACGCGCCCTGCTTCACGCCGTCCTTCGCCCGAGCGGGCTCGGCGAAGTACGACAGCTTCTGCCGCGTGAGCACGATGGCACTCGGACCGCGCTTGTGGTGCAGCGCCACGCGCCACGCCTCACTCACTTCGTCGGCATCTGAGGGACGCAGCACGAGGAGATTGGGGATGCAACGCAACGCCGTGAGGTGTTCGACGGGCTGGTGCGTGGGCCCGTCTTCGCCGAGCCCGATGGAATCGTGCGTGAACACGTAGATGGCCTGCACGCCCATGAGTCCCGCGAGGCGGATGGCGGGGCGCATGTAGTCGCTGAACACGAGAAAGGTACCGCCGTACGGAATCACGCCGCCGTGCAGCCCCATGCCGTTCATGATGGCACCCATCGCGTGCTCGCGGATGCCGAAATGAATGTTGCGGCCATCGCGCTGCGTGGCGCTGAACGGATGCGCCCCCTTCACGTTGGTGAGGTTGGAGCCGGTGAGGTCGGCGCTGCCACCGAACAGCTCGGGTACCACGTTGGCGATGGCGTTGATTACCACGCCGCTCGCGGCGCGGCTGGCCACGTTGCCGCTCTTCGCATCGAACGCCGGGAACGACTGCTCGAGCTGCGCCGGCAGTTCCCGGTTCATGCGACGCTCGAGTTCCGCTGCGAGCTCGGGATAGGCCGCCGAGTAGGCCTGCCACTTCGTCCTCCACGCGGCGTGTGTCTCCGCGCGCTGTGCGGTGGCGCTGCGCCAGTGGGCCAGCGCATCCTGCGGCACGAAGAACGGCTCGGTGCCAGGCCAGCCGTACGTCTGCTTGGTGAGCGCGATCTCGTCCTTGCCAAGCGGTTCGCCGTGCGCCTTGGCCGTGTCCTGGCGGTTGGGCGAGCCGAAGCCGATGTGCGTCTTCGTGATGATGAGCGTGGGGCGCTGCGTATCGGCCTTCGCTTCGGCGATGGCGGCGTCGATGGCCGCGAGGTCGTTCACGTCGGCCACGTGCAGCACCTGCCAGCCGTAGCTCTCGAATCGCTTGGCGGCGTCGTCGCTGCAGGTGAGCGCCGTGCTACCGTCGATGGTGATGCCGTTGTCGTCGAAGAAGCCGATCAGCTTGCCGAGCTTGAGGTGGCCGGCATAGCTCGCCGCCTCGTGCGAGATGCCTTCCATGAGGCAGCCATCGCCGGCGACGAAGTATGTGTAATGGTTGACGATCTCGTGACCGGGCTGGTTGAACGTGGCCGCGAGATGCGCTTCGGCCATCGCAAAGCCCACCGCGTTGGCGACGCCCTGACCCAAGGGACCGGTCGTGGTCTCCACGCCCTTGGTGTGGTGCACTTCGGGGTGGCCCGGCGTGAGGCTCTCCCACTGGCGGAAGTTCTTGATTTCCTCGAGCGGGAGGTCGTAGCCGGCCAGGTGCAGCGTGCCGTAGAGCAGCATGGACGCGTGCCCCACGGACAGGATGAAGCGGTCGCGATCGGCCCAATCCGGCGCGGCCGGATCGTGGCGGAGGTGCTTCGTGTAGAGCGCGTACGCGAGCGGTGCGAGCGCCATGGGGGTGCCGGGGTGCCCCGACTCCGCGGCCTGCACCGCGTCCATGGCGAGGGTACGAACGGTATCAATGGCGAGACGCACGGTCTCGGATGACGCATTCTCGGTTGACGCAGCGGACACGCAGTGCTCCGGGAGGGTCGGCGAAAGGCGGGGCGCGGACAGGGCGCCTCAGCCCTGAAATCTAGCCGAAAAAGGGGGTTCGGTGTGGGTCGCTGGCGAGGATGGTGTGGCATGCGAGGACCGTGAAGACGACTGCTGCGCCTCCGTCGGGGGTCGGGGGTCGGGAGTCGTGGGTGGGGGGTTGGTGCACGGCACACCCACTTCCGACACCGAACTCCGGCCTTCGGCCCCCCGACGGGCGTCAGCGCCGCCGATCTCTCCCTTGCGCGCAGATCTACGCGAGGTACCGCTCCCGCGTCAGCCCGAAGTGATGCTGCATGTGTCCCGCGATCATCCACACCAGCGCACGGGCCGTCACCGCCTTGCCACTGGCCACGCCGGTCTGCGCAACGGCTTCGTCGTCGAGCGAGCGCACCAGCGCCAGCGTGGCGGCGCGCACGGCGTACATCTCCGCGAGGATGTCGGCGAGCGACCGGTTCACCGCGCGACTGGTGGGCACCCAGTCGTCCTGCTCGAAGCCGGGGAGGGGTGTGCGGTCGCCACGGGCAATGCGCAGCAGGCGATAGGCGAATACCCGCTCGGTGTCGCTCACGTGCACCAGCGACTCGGCGAGCGTCCACTTGCCCGGGGCGTACGCGACGGAGGCCTTGGCTTCGGGTACCGTGGCCATGAGCGCCTGCCAATCGGCCGTCTGTGCCTCGAGCAGCGCCAGCACGTCGGCGAGGCCGCGCGGCGCCAGCGTGGCTTCGGCGGCATCGATGTAGCCGGCGTAGTACGGCGCGTGCTCGTTTGCGGCGGGGCGGGCGATATGCGTCATTGGCGTGTCCTGTTTGGGCGGAGAATGGTGGGGAACCGTTTTCGCTAGAAACCCAGCGCGGCAACGAGCGCCGGGAGGGCCGACGGCGTGGCCACCGCGCCTTGAGCCACACGGGGGGAGCCACCGCCACGCCCGCCTGCCGCTTGCAGTGCGGCGCGCAGCGTCTGGCCCGCATCGACGCCGCTGTCGGGAGACGCGGCGAGCAACACGCCGCCACTTTGCAGGTTCGTCACCAGCACCACGCACGCGCCGCGCGTGAGCAACTGCTGCACGAGCGCATCGGCATCCTTCACCGCGCCGGTGGTCTCGTGGCGGATGCGCCGCACGGCGTCCACCACCTGCGCTCCGTCCCACAGCGATTGCGCTTCGTACACGGCCAGCTCGCCCGTGAGTCGTTTGCGTTCGCGCTCGAGTTCGGTGAGCCGGAGTTGCTGCTGCTCCACCAGGGCCGGGAGGTCGGACGGGGCTGCCGACAACGGGCGGGCCGCGCGCGCCAGCCACTCCGCGTCGAGGCGGGCGCGACGCACCGCGCGGTACCCCGCCAGAAACTCGAGGCGCGTGTGCCCACGGGTGCGCTCGGCGCGACGGAGCAGGATGGCGCCGATTTCGCCCGTGCGCGCCACGTGCGTGCCGCCGCACGCGCTCCGGTCGAGCCCCTCGATGGTGACGATGCGCAACGTGCCGTCGCGATCGCTCGCCTTGCGCAGCCCCGTTGCCGTGGTGGCGTCCTCGTAGCTCACGGTCACCGCGTGATTCGCGAGCGCCAGCGCGTTGGCCCGGTGTTCGATTTCCGCGAGCAACTCGTGAGCGATGCCGTCGGTGCAGGCCACGTCGACCGTGGAGGAGTCGTCACCGAAATGGACGCTCACCGTGGGCCACCCGTATTGGTCGGTGAGCAGCGCCGACAGCAGATGCTGTGCGGTGTGCTGCTGCATGTGGTCCATGCGCCGGGGCATGTCCACCTGCCCAACCACCATCGCCCCCACCGGCAGACCGAGGGGCTCGGCGAGATGGTGCGTCACGTGCGCCTCCTCGTCCACGACATCCACCACCGGCACGTCGGCCAGGGTGCCCACGTCGTGCGGCTGCCCGCCGGAGGTCGGGTAGAAGGCGGTGCGGTCGAGATACACCACGCGCCCGTCCTTCGCGACGGCCGTCACGGTGGCGCTGAAGCGGGCCAGGGTGGCGTCGTCGTAGTAGAGGCGCAGCGTGGATTCGGGGAGGCTCATGGCCGCAGATGTTCGGAGAAGGCTCGGTACGAAAAGCAGAGCGGGGCTATCTTGCAGGGCATGCCGCGACCGCAACGGGAATCCACGGCCACCGGTCACCCGGTCCCCAATATGCCACCTGCCACGTGGCGTCCGCTGTCTCACCTTGGCGTTGCCGCGCTCACGCTGGCAGCGGCCGGGTGCCTGCCGGTGACGCCCGCGCAGCCACCGGCGCCCACCAGTGTGCGCGAGGTGGACGCCACACGTGTCACCGTCGCGCTGCCGCCGGCACCGGACGATCCCGAGCCACCGCCGGCCGCGTCCGACTCGGCCGGTGTCGCCCGACTGCTGCGCCTGTCGTACGTGTGGCATCTCGCGTCGCTGCACCATCCCGCGGTGGCCGTGCGTGGCGCGCCGCTCGATTCGGCCTTCATCCGCGCGGTCACGCTCGTGCGTCGCGCTGGCGATCCCGCACAGATGGAAACGGCATACACGCGATTCCTCGCCGCGCTCGGTGATCCGCTGTCGCGCGTCGAGCGTGACGGAGAGGACGCGCCCACCGGAGACGGCCCCGTGGTGACCACGGCCAACGCCGAACGCACCCGCGACAGCATTCTCGTGTTGCAGCTGCCGTCGGCGATGCGCTACGAGGAGAGTGCGGCCGTGGGTGTGCGGCAGGCGCTCGCGCAGGTGCCGGCCCGCGTGGTGCTCGACTTGCGCACGGCGGTACCTGGCGCGCGCGCCGACAGTGTGGACGCCTTCGTGGCCCGTACGCAGCTCGCCGAGCGTCTCACGAGCGTGCCCTTCACCATCAGCGGGGGGCGCGTGCGGCGCGTGGGCGGTGCGCGCGAAGCGGCCGGCGTGTGGACCTTTGACGATGCGTGGCTCGGCCGCGATGGCGCCCTGGTGTCACCCATCAACCCGTCGCCCCGGCGCATCGTGGTGCTCGCCAACGAGCACACCATCATGCCGCGCGCCGTGATGGGGCTGCTCGCCACGGGGCGCGCGACGCTGGTGGCAGAGGGTGGCCTCCGCGACGACGCACTGGTGCCCACTGTGCGGCTCCCCATCGGCGACGGATTGTGGGTGCGGTTGCGCACGGGGGAATTGCTGCACGCCGACGGCAGCGGTGGGCTGGTGGCTGATACCACGGTGGCGCGCGCAGCCACGGCGGCGGACAGCGCTCCGGCGCTGCGTGCCGCGGTGGCGATGCTGCGCAGCGGCCGCTTCGTGCGCGTGTCGCGCCTCGCGAGCGTGCGCCCGCGCGCCGCCTTGCCGGCGTACTACGACACCGATCCGTATCCATACATGGGATCGCGCGTGCTGGCCGGTGCGCGCCTGTGGAGCGCCATGCGCGCCCGTCATGCCCATCGGGATCTCTACGACGACGACATCGACGACGTGTTCGCGCGGGCGCTCCCCCAGCTCGAAAGCGCGCGGTACGCCACCGAGTATGCCGCGGCGCTCGTGCGCTTCTCCAGTTCCTTCGACGATGCGCAGGTGAGCGTGCGCGGGGCCACGGTGGATACGGTGCAGGGGATCGCCACCGTGCCGTTCCGCGTGCGCTGGGTCGATGGACGGGCGGTGATCAGCGACGTGCTCGCCGATTCCGCGTCGCGTGCCCTCGATTTGCGTGTGGGGCAGGAGGTCGTGGCGGCCGATGGCTATCCGCTACCGGCGTGGATGCAGGAGCATCGGCGCGCCGTGTCGGCTCCCAACGAGTGGTCGCGGCAGCACCAGCTCATGACGCTCATGCCTCGTGGCGCCGCGGGCGGCACGCTGTTCCGCCTGCGCGACGTGACCGGACGTGAGCGGCAGCTCACCATTCCGCGCCGCGTGGAGTACGCGGCGCTGCAGCCGCAGGTGGAGCGTCCGGCGCAACCGGCTTCGCTCACCCTCCCCAACGGTATCGCGTATCTCGACGTGAACCGGTTCACCGAGCAGACGGTCGACGCGGAGCTGGCCCGGCACCGTTCGGCACGAGCCTGGGTGCTGGACCTCCGCGGGGCGCTGGCCGATTCGAGCCGGGTGGGTGCGGCCGTGGTGCAGGCGGTGCGCGAACGGCCGGTGGCGGTGGTGGCGCGCGAGCTGCACCGCTATCAGTCGGCACCGTGTCTTACCCTGTCGCTGCGCGAGCAGGCGGCGCAGTGTCCCGACGAACGGGAAGTCCGCTCGCGCGTGGTGCGAGGCGACACGGCCGGCCACTTCGCCGGCCGCCTCGTGGCACTCGTGGACGAGCGCACGAGTGGTGCCATGGAGCGCCTCGCGCTGACGCTCGAAGCGAGTACCGATCTCACGTTCATCGGCAGCAGTACGGCCGGCTCTCCCGCCGAGACCGTGCCGGTGCCATTGCCCGGCGGGCTGACGTTGTCGGTGCCGGCCGCCGAACTGCGCCGCAGCGACGGCTCGCAGTGGCAGCGCGTGGGCATCTCGCCGTTGGTGGAGGCGCGGCTCACCCTGCGCGGCGTGCGCAACGGCACCGACGACGTGGTGCAACGCGCGCAGGAGTGGCTGGTACAGCAGCTCGATGGCCGGGGAGCACGGCGTCGTTGACGCCCACCCTCCCCATCGACGACGCGCTTCCCGCGCTGCGTGAGGCGCTGCGTGCACGCGCGGTCGCGGTGCTCGAGGCGCCACCCGGCGCCGGCAAAACCACGCGTGTACCGCTGGCACTGTTGCAGGAGCCGTGGCTGGAGAGGCAGAAGCTGGTGATGCTGGAGCCGCGCCGCCTCGCGGCGCGCGCGGCGGCGCACTTCATGGCGAAGCAGCTGGGCGAGCAGGTAGGCGGCACAGTGGGGTATCGCGTGCGTGGCGAAACGCGGGTGTCGCGGCAGACGCGTATCGAAGTGGTCACCGAGGGCGTGCTGGCGCGGCTGCTGTCGGCCGACGCCACCCTCGACGGATACGGGGCCGTGGTGTTCGACGAATTCCACGAGCGCTCGCTGCACGCGGATCTCGGGCTCGCGCTGGTGCTGGACACGCAGCAGGTGCGCGACGACCTGCGTGTGCTCGTGATGTCGGCCACGCTCGATGGTGATGCCGTCGCGCGCCTCATCGCCGATACGCACGGCGCCGCGCCGGTCGTGCGCAGCAGCGGCCGGATGTTCCCCATCGAGACGCACTATCGCCCGCCGCGCGCCGACGAGCGCCTCGAGGCCGCCACCAGTCGCGTCGTGCGCGAAGCGCTCGAGGTGAACGACGGTGATGTGCTGGTCTTCCTGCCGGGCATGGGTGAGCAGCGGCGGGTGGAGGAGCGCCTGGGCGGCGCGGTACCGGCCCACGTGCGGGTGCACGTGCTGCACGGCACCATGCCGCTCGCCGATCAGGATGCCGCGCTCGCCGCGGCGCCGGCCGGCATGCGCAAGGTGGTGCTCAGCACCAGCGTCGCCGAAACGAGTCTCACCGTGGAAGGGGTGCGCGTGGTGGTGGATGCGGGGCAGTCGCGCGTACCACGCTACGACGCCACCGCGGGGCTCACGCGGCTGCACACGGTGCGCGTGAGTCGTGCCTCGGCCGATCAGCGGCGTGGCCGCGCCGGACGCGTGGCGCCCGGTGCCTGTTACCGGTTGTGGGACGTGCACGAGGAGCACGGGTTCCTCGCCAGCACGCGCCCCGAGATCATCGACGCCGACCTCTCGTCGCTCGCGCTCGAACTCGCCGATGCCGGTATTGCCGATCCGCTGCAGCTGCGCTGGCTCGATGCGCCGCGACCCTTGGCGTTCGCCCAGGCGCGCACGCTGCTCGCGCAGCTCGGCGCGCTGAGCGCCAACGCGCCGACCGGGCGCATCACTGCGCACGGCAAGCGCATGGCCGCGTTGCCGCTCGCGCCGCGACTCGCGCATCTGCTGCTCGTGGCCGCCGAGCGCGGGCAGCTGGAGTTGGGTGCATCCATCGCGGCGCTGCTCGAGGAACGCGATGTGTTGCGTGGCGAAGGGTTCGTGCGCGCCCCGGCGGACCTGCGGTTGCGCACGGAGCTGTTGCACGGCGATCGCGACTCGGTGGCGGCATATGGTGCGCGCGCGGACCGTGACGGCGTGAGGCGGGTGCGGCAGAATGCGGGGGAGTTGGTCAAGCGCGTGAATAGCGGCAGCTCGAACAGCGGAAGCTCGGAACGTGGGCACTGGGACGATGCCGATGTGGGGACGTTGCTCGCGCTGGCCTTTCCCGATCGGGTGGCACAGCGGCGCGCGGGCAGCGAGGGGCGGTATCTGCTGCGCAATGGCAGCGGGGCGGCGCTGCCCAAGGGGGACAGTCTCTTCGACGAGCCGTATCTCGCGGTGGCGGAGCTCGAGGGGCAGCCGCCGGAGTACCGCATCGTGCGCGCGGCGCCGTTGTCCCTCGATGACGTTCGCGCCGATTTCGGCGGGCAACTCGTGCGCGAGAGTCTCGTGGCGTGGGACGAGCGTTCACGCAGCGTGAAGGCGGTTGAGCGCACGACGCTGGGCGCCATCACCCTCGAGGAAAAACCGCAGCGCGATCCGGATGCCGACGCGGTGCGTGAGGCACTGCTCGCGCAGCTGCCGCGTGTGGGTGCGGGCGCGTGGCCCTGGCGCGAGGGCGCGCTCAGGCTGCGCGAGCGGTTGGCGTTCGCGCATCGTCACGACGCGATGACGTGGCCCGATGTGTCCGATACCGCGCTGGTGCACACGCTCGCCGAATGGCTCGGCCCCCATCTCGATGGGGTGCGCACGTGGGCCCAGTTCGAACAGGTGGATTGGTACGAAGCACTCTTCTCGCTGGTGCCGTGGGCACAGCGCGCGGCCGTCGAGCGACTGGCGCCGACCCACATCGAGGTTCCCAGCGGCTCGCGCATCGCGATCGACTACGGCGACCCCGCCGCGCCGGTGCTCGCGGTGAAGCTGCAGGAGGTGTTCGGGTGGACGACCACGCCGACGGTGTTCGACGGGCGCGTGCCGCTCACGCTGCACCTGCTCTCACCGGCGCAGCGTCCCGTGCAGGTGACGCGCGATCTTGCCGGCTTCTGGAAGCACAGCTACTTCGAGGTGCGCAAGGAACTGCGCGGCCGCTATCCGCGGCACCCGTGGCCCGACGATCCGCTCACCGCCGAAGCGACGCGACGCGCCAAGCCGCGGGGGACGTAGAATTCGCGTTACGCGAACGCCCCCGGCAGCACGCCAACGAACTGCTTCATTTCGTCCGGCGTGCCGATGGAGACGCGGCACCAGTCGGTGTACGGCGGGAACGCGCGCCCGATGGTGAACCCCTTCGCCGCGAAGTACTGCTGCATCTGCTCCACCGGCTTGCCCGCCTGGAAGAACACGAAGTTCGTCTGCGACGGCGCGACCTTCCTGCCGAGCCTGGTGAGCGCGTCGATCAGCATCGTGCGCCCCTCGGTGTTCTTCGCCTTCACGAACGCCTGATATTCCGTATCCCGGAGTGACGCGTTCGCCGCGCTGAGCCCGAACACATTGGGGTCGCCCGTGACGTACTGCGACAGCTTCTTGATGATGTCGGGTCGCGCGACCGCGAAACCGATGCGCAGCCCCGCGAGGCCGTGGATCTTGCTGGCCGTGCGCGACACGATGATGGGTTCACCCTTGAGCACGAGATCGGTCATGCTCCGGTAGCGGGGGTCCGTCACGAAGTCGTGGTACGCCTCGTCGACGATCACCGTCGTGCGCTTCGCGGCGTTCGACACGAAGTCCCGCAACGACTGATCGTCGCCGAGGTTGGACGTGGGGTTGTTCGGGTTGCAGACGAACACGAGTTTCGTGTTGCCGTTGATCTTCGCGTCCATCTGGTACAGATCGTGGTCGAAGCGATGGTCGAGCGGCACCTTGTGCACGGTCGCGCCCAGCGTTTCACCCCAGCGCGGCAGGTCTTCGAAGGTGGGCCAGGCCGCGACCATCTCCCCGCCGTGCATGTTGTATGCGAGCGCGAGAATGGACAGCACTTCGCTCGAGCCCTGCGTCACGAGCACGTGATCCACCGGCACCCCCACGTGCTTCGCGAAGGTGGCCGTGAGCTCGTCGCGCACGGGCGGCATGTACCAGGTGTGCTGCGCCCAATTGCCCATCAGCGCATCCTTCGCCTTGGGCGACATGCCGAAGGGGTTTTCGTTGAAGTTCAGGCGGATCGGGCCGGCCGCGCGGCGCGCGGTAGTGACGTCACGCTCCATCTGGTCGAGCAGCGCCGAGTACGGGAGGCCGCCCCCGAGTACGCGCGACATCTCCGACGCCGGCAGCAGGCCGGGCAGGGCCACGGAAGCGCCGAGACCAAGGCCGGTGTTGCGCAGCCACTGGCGGCGGGAGAGACCAGAACGGGACTCGGTGCTCACGATCGAACCTCGCGGAGAATGGAAGGGGCGTGCCGGCGGCCGCACCGGCGACCGTGCAAATGACAGCGAATCCGAGCCGATCGCCAGAGGCGAACGGGCTCGACCGGACCCACTACATTGCGCGCCATGTCGTGGAAACGTTGGCTGGTGACCATCCTCTCGTTTACCCTCATGCTCGGGATCTCCGGGTGGGTGGTGTCGCGGCATTGGCCCACGGGCGGCATGCCGTGGCTCGCGTGGCCGGTCCACGCGGCCGCGCTGGCCACGGTAACGGCGGAGATCGTCACGCGGGCGCTCAAGATTCAGGCGTCGGCCCGCGCCTGCGGCATCCCCCTCGGATTCGGCACGGCGCTGCGGGTCTGTCTCGCCGGCGATTTCGCCGCCGCCATCACCCCCGCCCGGTCGGGGGCGGAGCCGTCGCGCTTTCTGGTATTGGCCGAAAGCGGCACCGGGCCCGCGCAGCGCGTGCTGGTGCTCTTTCTCGAACTGTTCCTCGAGATGTGGTCGCTGGTGCTGGTGTGCACGGTGCTCGCCGTCGCCTTCCGCGGGCGGGGGGCGAGTACGGGCGGCCTGCTGGCACTCGTGGGCGGTTACAGCACCTTCGTGCTCGGCGTCGGCACCACCGGGTGGTTCCTGTCGCGCCGCAACGCCCACGGGCCGCCGCCGCGGTGGGCCGTGGCGGTGGGGCTCACAGCGCCACGCTGGCGGGTGGTGCAGCGCACGCTGCGCGCGCTGCGGGCCGCCGTGCAGTCGCTGCGCACCGCCAACCCCGCGCTCATGGCGCTGGCGTTCGGCGGGAGCGTACTGCACGTGTGCTTCAAGGTGGCCGCGCTGCCCATGCTCGTGTTCCTCGGCGACCCCACGTTCCCGCTGAGTATGGAGCGCCTCGCTCCGCTGGTGCTCTGGCCGCTGGCGCTGTTCTACGGCGGCGTGGTGGTGCCCGCGCCCGGCGGTGGCGGGTTCATCGAAGGTGCCTTCGCGGCCACGCTCTCCGATGCCATTCCGGCGGGAATCTTCGCGGCGGCGTTGCTTTGGTGGCGCTTCTACACCTTCTATTTGTACATCCTCATCGGCGGACTGGCCGCCGGCGATGCGGCCCTGCGCGCCCTGCGCCCGCGCGACGCCTCCGTACCGTCACCCCTCAGCCACCCGTCCGCACCGTGAGTGCTTCTCCCGCGTCCATCCGCACCATCTCGCGCACCCGCGCCGCCCATGCGGAGCTGGAGACGGGCGCCGGGGCGCACGTGCCGCGGTGGCAGCTCCTCGGGGGGTTCCTCATCATCTACGTGGTGTGGGGGTCGACGTACCTCGCCATCAAGTGGGGGGTGCAGAGCATTCCCCCGTTCGCCATGGCGTCGATGCGCTTTTTGCTCGCGGGCGGGGCGCTGTACGCCTTCACCCGGTGGCGCGGGGCCCCGGCCCCCACGCGCCTCGAGTGGCGCGACTCGGCGATCGTGGGCGCACTGCTCCTGTTCGTGGGGAATGGGGCGGTGAGCTGGGCCAGCCAGCGGGTGAGTTCCGGCCTGTCGTCGGTGCTCGTGGCCACCGTGCCGCTGTGGCTGGTGCTGTGCGAGGCGTGGCAGGGGAAGCGCCCGCGGGCGATGCAGCTGCTGGGCGTGCTGGTGGGGCTGGTGGGGGTGGGGCTGCTGGTGCTGCCGTCGTCCCGCGCCGCCGCCGGCGCCCGGGGCGGCGCCGTGGACCCGCTGGGGGCCGCCGCACTCACGCTGGGCTCCTTGAGCTGGACGGTGGGGTCGCTGTACTCGCGCGCGTCGCACCAGGCCAGGCCGGCCGCACTGGCCATTGCCATGCAGATGCTGACCGGCGGCGTTCTGCTGGGGCTGCTGGCGCTGGTCACCGGGGACTGGGGGCGGCTGCACCCGTCGACCGTGACCACCACCTCAGCACTATCGCTACTCTATCTGATCACCTTCGGCTCACTCATCGGCTTCTCCACGTACATGTGGCTGCTGAAGGTGGCCAGCCCGGCAGCCGTGGGGACCTACGCCTACGTCAATCCGCTCGTCGCCGTGCTGCTGGGCGTGGCCCTGGGCGGCGAACGTCTCCCCGCCACCGCGTACCTTGCCATGGGGGTCATCGTCGGCGGTGTGGCCCTGGTGAGTGTGGTGGATGCGCGGCGGAAGCGGTGAACGGCGGTCCCGACTGAAACGCCCCACGCCCGCCGCCGTAGTGACTCCCGTCCCCAACACCTGGAGTCGTCGGTGCGCACTCACATCAAGGTCGTGGCGCTGGTCAACCTGCTGTACAGCGCGCTGGGCATGCTGGCCGCCCTCGGTACCCTCTTCGGCAGCATCTTCGCATCGATCGCCACGCTCAACCCCATCGTGATGGTGGTGGGCAGCGTTACCGGCGTCATCGCCGCCGCCGTCATCGGTGCCATCAGCCTGTTCGGCCTCATCGCCGGCTTCGCGCTGCTCAATCACCGCAACTGGGCGCGCTACGTCATGCTGGTGGTCTCCGCCTTCCGCCTCTTCCGCTGGCCGTGGGGTACCCTCTTCGGCGGCTATTCCATCTGGGTACTCACCCACGAGGAGACGGTGCGGGAGTTCAGCCTGCGGAGTTGAGAGGGCCGCCAGTTCGTAGTTCTCGGTCTCCATTGCCGGTTGCCCCCGGCTGGCGCAGGCCGTACCGTCCCCGCATGCCACTCTCCCCCTCCCAGCTGGGTACTCTCGGTGCACTCGCCGACGTGATTCTCGAGGGGGCCCCCCCGGCGCACGAAACCCGCGCCGAACTGCTGGCCCGTTGCGCCAACCGCCTCGACGCCTTGCCGCCGCATCGGCAGCGCATGGTGGGGACGGCGCTCGATGTGCTGGGGTCTCCCGTGGCCGTGCTCTTCGCCGGCCAGCCACCACGGGCCTTCGCGGCGCTTCCGCCCAACCGGCAGCAGCGCTGTCTCGCCGCCTGGACCGACACCCCGCTCGCCCCCATCCGTTCGGCCTGGCAGAGTGTGCGGCGGCTGGTGCTGCTGGCACACTATGCGCGCCCCGAAGTCGCGGCGGCCACCGGGTATCGCGGCCCCTTCCGGCAGCGGCAGCAGCTGTTCGCGTGGGAGGGGCCACTTCCCGCCGGCGAAAAGGAAACGCCCACCGAGCCGGTCGCCCGCGGGCCGGTCACCCTCCCCGGCGTCATTGAGCCGGACCCGTTGCCGCCCAACGTGACCTCGGGGCAGACGCTCGCCGCCGACGTGCACCGCCGCGCCGATGTGGTGGTGATCGGCACCGGCGCCGGTGGAGCCGTGACCGCCGCGCTCATGGCCGAAGCAGGCTACGACGTGGTGGTGCTGGAGGGCGGCAGTTGGCTGACCCCCGCCGATTTCAACGAAGACGAGGCGGCCCTCACCGAGCGGCTCTTCGCCGACGGCGGCCTGCGCACGACCGACGACGCCTCCGTCACCATGATGCA
>Ga0315899_10003423_pt1 | contig 17288 bp, 12 predicted proteins | sample LakEriMetagenome_2_FD_203518 | JGI IMG/M metagenome (GOLD analysis project Ga0315899, IMG submission 203518) | Freshwater fungal communities from buoy surface, Lake Erie, Ohio, United States - Buoy 4 MA112 | ecosystem: Environmental > Aquatic > Freshwater > Lake | place: USA: Lake Erie, Ohio... | reverse complement strand
ATCTGCTTGTCAAGAATAACCTTGATGGAATCCTTGTTTTTGATGTCTCTATCATAGAAATTCAAATAAGTTAACTTGATTAAGCGATCATAGTTCAAGATAGATATATGGTCCAACAGGCATTGAGTAAAACGCTCTTTGTGCTCAAAATACAAGGCGGCATTCTTTTCAAAAAGGCTAAAGAAGTCATCCACATAGGCCTTAATTTGGCTTTCATTCCAATCGCTTATTTTTCCGTACTTACCTGAAAAATATAAGGCAAACGGTTCTTCGGACGCAACAATCAATGAAGGGTTCATATTCAACATGGTCGCAAGCAAAGAGGACCCCGTTCGTTCCGTACAAAGTATAAAATGGATGGGTATGAAATCTAATTCGTCGCTACGCCACATGCTTCCTACGTTTTTTGTCGATTCGGAGCACCCAACGTTCAAAATAGAGGACTTTTAGACGAATAGGTAAGCGATTAAACAATGCATCTTTTGCTCGTTCTATGCTTATTTTTATAGCATATGGTATTGCGCAAACTAGAATCCAACCCCGTTTGGCAATAGGAATTGTCAGTGTATTTTGATAGCCATAAGTACTTCCAGTTCTCCCTGCAATAACCTCGCACACCTCAATTTCCTGAGTTGTCAATCCCGTTTTCCACGCTTCAACTGCGGCTGTATGTATAGGTTTGGATAAATCACCAAAGCGTTTTTTCATGCGCTCGGCTTGTTCGTATTGGGTTTTTACTTCGCGTAGAAATAAGGCTTGATATGGCGCCAAGGCCTCTTGCGTTTCTATTTCTACTGGTATTTCAAGAAACTCACACACCTTGATTAACCAGTGGTCTGGGGCTTGCACCAGGTCTTCATAACGTACAATTAGTATGTGTGTTGGATGCTGTTTTTGAAAGGACGCTATGCGTTTTTCAAATTGAATCCAACGTAACGAATTATAGTATGCGCTGGTGGATTTTAAGTGGACACTATTTTTCCTAGAATTCACATTGGCCCGGTAGTCGCGCATCATCCATATAAACTTTGTGTTAGGATTGATCGAATTCAGTACGTCGAGGTAGTAGGAGTGAATCGGATTTTTATTGATAAAATGTAACGCATCTTTAGTGGGGTCAAGCTGATCCACAAACGAACGGTATGTGTGAATAATTAGTTCTTCATACGAACTGATTTCCTTATTCGATAAGAAGAATGCCTCATCAAACGTAAACCCAACATAGGGTTGAAGGATTCCAAAGGCCTTATGGAAACGCGCGGCCAGTGCTAATTCTTCGCTGTTGAATTCGGTTTTATTTTTCCATGCATGATAGAAAAATGGAATAAAATAGTTCTCAGGACCTGCCCACACCTCAGGCTGTGCATTCAACATGCTTTGCAATAAGGTGGTACCTGAACGACCAATGCCAATGATGTGGTGATGCTTATTCAAGTCGTTTCAATTTTAAGGACAAGGGAAGGTGAAAAAGCAATTTTTCTTTGAGGTCATACCAAAATGCTATGATTTGCAAGGTTAAAGGAACGTATGTTGTAGCATCCGTTTCGAATTCATAGCCAAAATTAGGCATTTCATTTCGGCAGATCGATTCTATGGATTCCTGTTGTCGAAGATCGAGTACCTCACGCCATTGTTCTACAGCTCTTGAGTTTATTGGTTGATTTAAATCAACGTATTTTTTGTTTAAGCGTGCATTGGCTTTATTGCAGCCATTTGAGTTCAGTGTTGCGACTTCGTCAATCTTCATCGGGCTCAATCCGAGAAACGCACAGAGTTCATCGATTGTCTGCTGCGGATGCGTTACAAACTGTTCATACCGTAGTAGACAAATTTGCGAGGAATAATCACGCTTGAGGTGGTGAAAACGTCTGTTATATCGTTTCCATCGGATAGCATTCAAGATCCAATGGTTATTTCTGCCATGAACCGAATTAACGCTTTGGATGCGTGAAGCTACATTCGCTCGCGGATCACGCACCAGAAAAATGGCTTTAGTTTGTGGGTACTCCTTAAGAAATTGATGCACATGTAAGGTATTTACTGGATTCTTATCGATAATCCATTTCTGACCTTGGGTTTTCTTCTCGGATGTAGCATCGCTTGTGAACAAGGTCGAAAGTTGGTTCATGTAACTGAAATAGTCCAATTCGCCTGGAATCTTTGATATTTCTTCAGGTTGAATATGCCATGGATGACCTGGATGCCTTCGCTTCATAGCGTTTATAAAGCGCACAACTAGGTAATTTCTTTCTGAATTGAACCGATTATTTCGAAGTGCCTTATAAAAAAAAGAGAACAAGGGAATTTCAGGATTATCTAAGCAATCGGGATGGCTTCCGAGTGTTTTTGAAAGTATGGTCGACCCGGATCGTCCGATTCCTATAATGAATAATCGATTCAAGTTATTTAATGTAAACTATTGATTATTAATTTTTTGAATATAAGATTCTATGCGTGCTATTTCTTCATTTGTCGCTTGACTATTCATCTTACGTAAGGAGCTAATCGCTCGATTGAATGAGCGTATGGCCTTTTCTTTTTCGCCCAGATTCACATATGAATTTCCAATTTGTACAAAGTCTTTGGCCTTACCTTTTCCCGTTTTGATTTGATGTTTGTGGATTGCTATAATTGCTTCATAACGAAGTGCATTTAGGAGGTAGGTATCCGTGAGTTCCTCCACCTTGGATTCGGGGAATTTCTGTTCGATCATGGCTTTTGTCGCAATGATTTCATCGATTAAGGAATCAGAGGTAGTCGCAAAACAGTCAGGCGCGACAAAGTGACCCACCAGCTGTTTGCGGAAATCATCCACGATGTTATAACTCGCTTTTTTACCAGTATATAATTCCATTAATCGCTGATTAACTTGCTTGGCGTATGAAGGATTTAATTCGGCTAAGGTCTTGTTCCATGTTGCCTGTCCCGAAGCATAAGCGCTTAGTTGAGCAATCGAAGTTGGATTTAAGCCCTCGGCTAAAAACAATTTTCCCCGTTCTTCAAATTGACTAAGTAGGCCTAAAACGCTTAAACTTGAAAGGGAATCAAACGCGTAAATTGATGGATTTTTGAGTGATTTATCCGTTAAGAAACCTTCGTTTCGTTTCCAAACAATGTAGGTCTTTAACTGTGAAACTAAGAGGTTTTCCCATGCTTCCTGATAATCAGGTTGTTTCTTGGTGAGTTCGTTAAGTAAGGCTAAAGACTCCCGTTCATCACACAAGAAAGAAGATTCAATAGCGGCCAAGTTGCTTGTGATTTTGTTATAATCCGGATAAACGTGCAGCGCGTTCTCGTAAGCCTGTTTGGCCCTTATTACTTGGCTGTAGATTGCTTCTTGGTTTTCTGACTGGACATCGTTCCAAGATTGATTGATTTGATACTGTAATTCTTGTCCAAGCAAGGCATGAACTTTAGCGGATTTTGTGGTGGAGCTATCGGCTTCATACAGACTCAGTCGGTCGCTCCATGAACCGTTCCGAATATAGACCATACTTAAACTATAAAGGCTGAATGCGATAAAAAGTAGGGGGGTAATTTTTCCTTTGATTGTTGAGAATTGGTTCAACAGAAAAACGATAGTAATGCATAGGCCAAGACTCGCTGTAAATGCTATGCGTTCACCAACAATTCCAACCATAGGAAAGATTAAGTTACACGCTCCAACAATAGCCAGAAAGAAAAATACCAGTCCAAAACTCAATTCGGTGTGAGTCTTTTTTGCAACGGACCATAAAATAAAACCTAAGTTGATTAATAGTGTCGTAGCGATAATAAGCGTTCCAAGAGTGAATGCTGGGGAAACGGAAAATGACCCCAAGCCATAATAGCATTGTAAATCCAAGGGTAGGATGCTCTGTTTAACATACCAAATCACGGAGTCAAAGAATAGGGGGATGCGCTGAATGAAGCTGTATTCAAACGCTGGATTTTCAACGATGGAAAATTCGCGAATTTTATCGGTCTCAATTAATCCCTTTTTTAACAATCCAAAGATGATCCGTGCACCGAGTAGCGATGCGGATATATAAGCAACGGATTTCCATGAAAATGATCGAAAGAATACAAGGGCAATGGGAATTATCACCAACATGGGCATGGCCGTTTTTTTACTCAACAAAGCCAAAAGCAAATACAGCAACGTAAAGAGTAATGATTTCCATTTTCGTGAATCGACAAACCGAAGTGCGGAACGCAAGGCTAGTAAAGAGAACAACATGCTGAGCAATTCATCTCGATTTTTTAAACTATTAACGACCTCACTGTGAATGGGTAAGCTAAGAAATAGCAAGGTAATTACGAACGCTATACCATGCTTTGAAGGGCCAAACAAGGTATTCAAGGTGCTGAATAAAATAATGCCAAGTAACGCATATAAGAGCAGTTGAATGAAGTGTGAAATGTGAACCCATGCATCGGAGCTTCCAAATAAGCTATTTTCAATGGCAAAGGTGGTTAGAACGACCGGACGATATTCGTAGTTTTGTTCCTCATTGGTAGCGTAGGAAGTACTAAAAATGGCTGGTATGCCTCTTATGCCCTTACTTACCAGTGGATGTTCTTGTCGATCCGTACAGGTAACTAATTCATCATCTAGGGCAAAGGTGTTTTTAATCGTGTTGCCATAAAATAGGAATACCCAAAGAATTAGTACAGGATAAACAAAACGTTGGGATAACGTAAAAACTCTACCAAAGAAAGGGAATTCAAGCTGCACAACTCAAAGGTAGTATTTTAATCAAAAAAAAATCCCGGTTTCCCGGGAATTAAACTAGTTCTTAACTTCTTTATGTTCTGCTTTTTCGCGTTTCTTCTTTTTAATCTCCTTAACCTCTTGCTCTAGTTTTTCATATTGAGCAGCGGTTAATACATCTTTCAACATGGCTTTTCTTGCCTGTTGATTACTTTGCAATACTTCCTTCTTAACCTCTTCAGAAAACGTGGAAGTTTTGATTCCATCATTTTTCATAATAATTCCCAAATTGATATCATATACTTTGGCGTACTGATCATCGGTTAAATTCAACTCAGTTTTCATCCGATTGGTTTGATTCGTAGCGCGTTCTTCTGCAGTTGCTTGCGCAAAACTCATAACCGAAACAAAAAGTAACGTAATTAAAAAGATGTTCTTCATGGCGAATTATTTTTTGATAAATGTACGAATAACCTAGGTCTATGGATGCCTTACCTTGTTAATTTTAGTCAATTTTGTTTTCGGCAGTTCCTTTCCCTTTACGTATCTTCGCATTATGGCCTTGAAATGGAAATCCCTTGTACCCACATTTTTAAAAGAGATATTCCGTTCCCTTAAGCGAAAAAAACGACAGGCTGCCTTGCTTAATCAGCAACAATCAGGACAGGGGTTAACGCAAGCAGAATTAAAACAATCGGTTCTAAATGCCGGTATACTTCCAGGTGATCACCTCATGGTGCACGCCAGTTTAAGCAAGATGGGATTTATTGAAGGAGGCGCCGACACGGTAGTTGAAGTGCTTAAGGAGTGCGTTGGTACTGACGGTTTGATTCTGATGCCAACTTCTCCCATTGCGCGCTTGCAATTAGATTATGTGTCTGTCAATCCCTCGTTCGATGTATTAGATACCCCATCGGCTATGGGTAAAGTCTCTGAAGTATTCAGAACCTCGGATGGCGTCGTAAGGAGCTATCATCCCACAGAGCCAGTTGCGGCTTGGGGAGCGCAAGCGTACGAGTACATTAAAGATCACACCAATAAAAATACTCCATACCATTGGGATTCACCTTATGGGAAACTAATTCAACACGGTGGAAAAATTTTGTACATCGGCGTAACACTCGACAATGCAGGCACGCATTTACATACCTTGGAAGATGCCGTAGATGTTGGGGTTCCGGTATATTATGCGCAAGAATTTAGGCTCCCTGTGCGTGACTATGAAGGTAAGGAACTACTTATAACTACGAAAGTTCATAATCCGGAATACTCAAAAAAACGCCGCTGTGATGAATTACTTCCCATGTTCTTACGTGAAGGGGTTTATCGTGAGGTGTATATTGGAAAGGCTAAAACCTTGGTGTTTGATGCTAAAAAAATGTTTGATGTCATGGTGAGCGCCTTCACCGATAGAGGAGTAACCATGTATAATCCTGAAGGTAACAAATGAAGATAGCTATTACATGGGATTATGAGTTGTTTTTTGGCGAACGCAGCGGTTCGGTTGAACAGTGCATGCTCGAACCTACGGATCGATTGTTATCGCTCGCAGCTAAATACAAGATTCCATTTACCTTTTTTCCAGACGCAGGATGCTTAATCAAGTTTGAGGAACAAGCAGCTTGTCATCAAGCGCTTCAAGCGATTAAAAATCAAATCCAGTTATGGGATGCTAAGGGGCATGAAACGGGCTTGCACATTCATCCGCATTGGGAAAAGTCCAGTTGGAATGGTCAGCAATGGGAACATGATTTATCCTTCTATAAGTTGTCAGATTTTTCCGCTGAAGAAGCCTCGGGTATAGTTGAACGTTACGCATCCTATATGAATTCCTTACTTTCTCAACCGATGCAAAGTTATCGGGCGGGAGGATGGTGTGCGCAACCTTTTGCTCCCATAGCAGATGCGATGAAAAAAGCCGGTATTCACCTGGATTCTTCCGTATTTAAAGGAGGGAAGAATAACGCCAAACCGTATGACTATGATTTTACGAGAACACCGGATTCATCGCATTGGAATTTCACGGAAGACCCTGCCGTAATGCATGCAGCGGGTGATTTTACCGAATTGCCCATAGCTTCGATGAATTACTCGCCCTTGTTTTTCTGGAAACTCTTTGTGCTAGGACGTCTTAATCCTAGGCAACATAAACCCATAGGGAATGGACTTCCAGCAAAAGGTGGAGGATCGAAAAAAGAGTTGCTCACGCGTTCGCACCTCTTGTGTGTCAGTGCGGATGGATATTTTTCAACCCAGCTGAATCGCGCTTTACGTAAGGCAAAGCAAGCCAACGAACCATTCCTCGTGGTGATTGGTCATCCAAAGGCCTTAACACCATTTGGTTTAAAAACCTTGGAGTCCTTTATCGCTAAACATAGTAGCGATCATGAATTTGTAACACTTTCTTCGGTCCTATGATTGTAGCCAATGCACAACTCGATAAGCAGCGTTGGGACCAAAGAGTCTTGGCGGAACAACCTGAAGGCTTCTTTTTCATGTTGAGTTGGTATTTGGATTCGGTAGCACCGGGTTGGGAAGGCTACGTGCTTGGTGATTATGAGGGCATTTATCCCATCGTGCCCCAGCAAAAGTTTGGTGTAAGTTATACGCACATGCCGTTTCTTACGCGAAGCTTTTTTCCGATCGGGTTTGATGATACACAATCCGTGGCTCTTCAGCAATACCTTTCGAGTCGTTTTTCCTATCTGCAGTTGGCAGGTGTGTCGTTAAATGAGCCTTATCATCAGCAAATCCGAATATATCAAGTACTGGATTTAGCAAGTTTCGAGCGGTCTAAATGTTCTGAGAACCACCGCAGGCAGTATAAAAAAGCAGCCCAACAAGGGTTTGAAATGGATACGTCGGTAAATCCAGCAGGTTTAATTGCGCTATTTCGTCGGGTGAAAGGTGCGGAATTTACCCATTTGAAAGATGCTGATTATCTACTGTTATCGCGTTTGATGGAAGAAGCCAACCGTCGTGGATATTTACGGCAATTTTCTTTATGGAATCAAGAAGAGCTGGTCGGAGCTGCTGCGTACTTGGAAGTGAACGGACAGGTGTTGTATTTAAAAGGAGCCATTACGCCAGAAGCCATGAAAGTAGGAGGGATGGTGTATTTGCATGTGGAGGCAATGATGGCCTTAGCACCTACCTGTTCCCAACTTGATTTTGGTGGCAGCAATGCCAAAGGGCTTGGAGAATTTAATCGAAAATTTGGTTCAAGGGATGTAGAATACCTACTTTTGATTAAGAATTCGCTGGCTAAGCCCTTGGCCTGGTTGGCAAAACGTAAATTCGGTTAATGACAAAGTCAGTATTAATTACAGGAGCAAGTGGCGGTATAGGAATGCGTCTTGCAAAAGCGGTGATATCGAAGGGGTATCGTGTGGTCCTTCACGGTAACCAACACATGGAGGCCATTTCTGATTTGGGTGTACTATTTCCTGAACAGATTACTGCGGTAGCTGCTGATATTTCAACGGAAACGGGCATTAGTCAGCTTTCCCAAGCCGCAGGGCATTGTGATGTGGTATTGCATTGTGCTGGAATCCCCAGTGCCGGTATTTCATGGAAGATAAGCGCAGAGGAATTCCGGAAAGTGAATGCAATTAATTACGAAGCACCATTTTTTATATCTCAACAGCTCATTCCGGCGATGCGAAGCAAGGGGTGGGGTAGAATTATCTTCTTTTCTTCGATCGTAGCACAAACCGGTATTCCAGGAACTGCGGCGTATTCGGCATCGAAAAGTGCCTTGTTTGGCTTAACACGGACCATGGCTTCAGAATTAGCATCGAATGGCATTACGGTCAATTGCATTGCTCCAGGATACATGGACGAAGGCATGATTCGGGAAATACCAGAGGCGATGCGCGAACAGATCATAGCCAGAACCCCCATTGCGAAACTCAGCGACACCGAGGGTATTATAAAGATGGTTGAACTGCTTCTATCCGAAGAGTCGAATTCTATTACCGGCCAGGTGCTCTCCGTGAATGGCGGCTTGTGGATGTAGGGCGTTGGAGCGACGCCTAAATAGCATTTGCGGTGAAAAAATATGTTAATATCCGCAAATATGCGGCGAATAATTAATGAAGGAGGCGGTCGAAGTACTAACTATGAATTGATAGGGCTTTAAGTTCCTTACCGTATCACGGTAATGTGGCCAGAAACTACCTTGTTGTCGTTGGTAGTGAGTTTGTAGAAATATACGCCTGCTTCAAGGTCCTTTCCGTTAAGATCTTTTCCACTGAAGGGAGTACTTGTATTATTCATTTCATATACCACATTGCCCCAACGGTTAATAATAATCAAATCAAAGTTCGTGCAATCAACAAATAAGTTGTCGAGAATTAATTGATCATTCAACAAGTCCTCATTTGGCGTAATTACATTGGGAATATTTAAGTTATCTATAGTTACCGAAGGTAGAATGGTAAACGGCAGGGTCTCACTAAAATCACAACCATTACTACCTTCTAACGTAATGCTCGCAATATAAGCTCCTGGGTTTATAAAGGTATGGGTAAAGCTTGGGAAGGAGAAGTCGCCAACGCCCGGTATGTTCCAAGTCAATTGGTTAAACGTATAATTGCCCAAGGAAAGCCCAACGTCAAACGTGCCTTGCTGACCACATGCCGTTTGCACGAAAGGAGTAATCGTTGGTATAGCTACGATGGTCACGTTGACGGTATCCGCATTCGTACATCCTTCGTCGCTAGCTACTGTTAAAATGACTTGATATGTACCGGTGCTGTCATAACTATGGGATGCATTTGATAAAGCAGCATTTTGACCATCGCCAAAATTCAAACCGTAAACAACAGTTGGAGTTGGTGGGGGATTGCTGATCCAGGTTAATTGACTTGAAAATTGGGCGCTTTCGCCATCGCATAATGGATTTACGCTCAAGCTAACCGACGGGATCGGATGGAAGGTGATGTTAAACGTATCCGAACTAAAGCAATTATTAGCAGTGAGCAACGCTACCCAATATGTTTCTACACTGTATGCTCCGGCACTTGCATTCACATTATTAAGGTTTCCTGAATTCCCTAGTATCCCCTGTTGATTATACCATGTAATCGACTGAACGGGGTCGGAAGGGTCTGTTTGGGTAGCGCTAGTGAAGTTGATTGTTGGTCCACAAACTTCAATTGGGCCTTGATGTGATATTTGCGGTGCGCTTAAAACGTGAATGGTATCAACGGCGGTTGGGGAAATACAAGCGCCTAAATTGGAATAAAGTTCAATGGGATAATATCCGGGTTGTAATCCTTGAATAGTAAGAGAATCATTAACTGCTACAGTATCATTATTGAAATTCCAGTGATACGTAAAGGCACCATTCAACGTGGTTTCTGCAAGAAGCGTATCTCCCAGGCACAGCGGTGAATTGGTGTTAATCAGCGGTGTGTTAGGCGTAGAAATGATGGTAATGGCTACGGTATCTGGAATCAATTCACAGGCACCTGGATTGTATCCAGAAATGATGTAATTACCTGATTGTGCAGGTACGACACCGTATAAAGTTAAGGATGCACCATTACTATTAATTCCAAGTGGTCCTGTCCAATTGTACGTGGCACCGGGTAAAGAATCGGTGGTTAGCATTAAGGTATCACCGCTACATAGAAGGTCGTTTGCAGCTTCAATTTCATATTTGTAGGCTGCAAAGTCTGAGAAATAACCATAACGACACCCCGAATTTGCTCCACCATGAATTACCCCGAGGTGAAATTTGGAACTTGCATTCTCTATGCGACTCGCGGCTTGAACGCCAATAAAACCACTTCCGTCTAGTTGCGCATACATCCAATTGTTATTGGTGCCCGGCACCGGTTGAAAAATGCCAGGACCCACATTAGCTGGTGAACCGTTTAAGGTAAATGTATTTTCTCCGCCAGCAGGCACCAGAATATTCATTGCAAAAAACTCATTTGTAGAACGCACAAAGGCCACCGTATTTGAACCCGTGCAAACTACGGGAGGAACAATCGCGCCACCTACCTCGCAACCAAATCCTGTGGTATGCAACACATACACAGGCTTATCTGCTTGTATATAAGCCGTTGGGTTGGATTGGGTATGCACATAAAGGTTCGTGGTATTAAAGGTTCCTACATTCACCCCATCTATGGTAAGTTGCGTGTTATTCTGTGTGGCTACCACATACACCTTGTCCGGTCCATTCAAATATCCTTTGAGCGTTACATATTCTTTTCCTGTAACAGGCACAGGAATGGTTTGATCTCCCATTAAATCGGCACAGCCACCATAAGGTGCACCCGACATCGAATCGTCTTTTAAAGTTATGGCTATTGGCTTATCAGAAATCACGGTTGATCCCGAAAGATGTAGATTTCCTGCGGTATTGGATGCCTCCGCACTATAGGTTTCGCCCATGTTTAAAACGATGGTAAATGGCACACCGGCAAGATGTCCTAAGATGTCGCTTGATGGAACGATGGTTATGGAAGTATTGTTTTGCGTGGCTACAATATCAAAGCCTGACCGTGCATAGTTAGCATTGTTCAAAAAGGTTTGAGCGCTTACGATAAAATTGGTGCCGAGCGCATTTTTTCCTTTTAATGTGAAGATATCGGGGTTGCAATTACATGAAGTAACTACTTCATAATACGCCATAATGGGCGCCGTTGCTTTGATTTTAAACCCATAATTCAAAACCGAATTCGCGGGTTTATTTTCAATAATATCAATCCACGGAGTTAGGTCTAAGGTTTGTGCGGCATTCGCTCCTAAATTGATAACTTGAGGAGGAAATCCAGGATTTGCAGGTTGTGAAACCGTAATCGTCGCGGGAGTTGCAAGCGTGGCGAATCGGAAAACAATCGGGCGGTCACCGTGGCTTTGAGCTATTTCAGGCGCAACAAACCAAAATAAGGTATCCAATTGCGCGCTCGCCTGAAATCCAAGGAGCAGTGTGAAAAGTACTAGGTAGAATGATTTCATTGTATAAATTTAAATAAAAATCAATTCATCTAAAAAGATCCATGTTGGATTTCCAGCGCCAAGATGCCAATTCGGACAAACACCTTGATTTCGTATGGTATATCGAATGTATTTTACATTTTCAATAACTACGGATTTAACCACGCTTCCCAGTCCTTTTTCTTCTGTTTCTTTGGTGGCTGTTTGGATAACGAATTCCGCTGCAGGTCGGTAAGTTATCCCGTCATTAGAGGTTTCTATGATAAGCTGACTTGGTTCAAAAATCCAAGAATTAAGGTCTTTTAGCCAAGACGCACCAAGTGAATTTATCGTTCTGGAATCCTTGAACGATACAATAGCAACCACGTCCTTTCCTTGAAATCCTTGCCAATCACCCGTTCTAAAGTCATTACTTCCTTTGATTTTGTCAATTAAGGTATTGGGTCCCGCCGCAGCATAGGCTGGTTCATACGAGGACTTTAATTCTAGCTGGCAATTCTTTTCCTTTTGTTGAAATACTGAGGTTAGGGTAGCGGAGTGCGTTTTTTGTCCTGAAATGTCTTTTGTGCCGCGCGAATGAATTTTACACGAAGAATGAATGGTAAATGGCTTGGTGTAGGTTTTCCATTCGCCAATCACTTGGTTTTCTTCAATGGCATATTCTGTATATTGAGGTCCGTTGTTTAAGTTGACCATTCCCATCTCAATACGTAAACTATCGGTAAACACTCTATTCTCAGTGCTGATAAAAGGAACGGGGATTAGGTTTTGCAATCCACTGATTTCGTATAAATCCTCGTTCAGGTATGTTTGAAACGGTCTTGAGCTCATTTCAAACTCCAGGATTCCACCCTGCATCAATTGTGAATGATCTAAGGTTTTGATTTCAATGCCATTCAGCCGAACTGCACGAATGTACTTTCCAATCAGACCATTACGCTTTATCTCTATTGATTTTCCATTTTCAAGCCTGATCGTTGCTTTTTCGAATATCGGATGACCAAGTTCATAGCGCGTACTTCCTGGAGCAATTGGATAAAACCCTAACGCAGAAAGTACATACCATGCACTCATCTGTCCGCAATCTTCATTTCCGGATAAACCATCGGGCGCATTGTGGTACATTGAACGCTGTATCGAATCAACATAAACCTGCGTTTTCCAAGGGGTTGCAGAATAGTTGTACATATATGCCATGTGATGTGATGGCTCATTTCCGTGTGCATATTGTCCGATTAATCCGGTGATATCGGCTTGTTCTCTGCCTGACAAACTGCTCGAGGTACTGAATAATTGATCAAGCCACGCAGACAGCGCTTTTTTCCCGCCAATTAAATTGGTTAAAAGGTAGGGTTGCTGTGGCGCGTAGAGTGAATATTGCCAACTGTTGGCCTCTGTATAATTGAAATTTACCTCCGTTGGATTAAATGGGTATACCCATTGTGCACCACGTCGAGCCCGCATAAACTTGCTATTTGGGTCGAAATGATTGATAAAATTCAAACCAAGTCGATCGTGGTTTGCAGCGATTTCCGTTTTACCTAAGCCGCGTGCCATTTGAGCTATACACCAATGGTCGTAGGCATATTCAAGTGCCTTAGAAACCGATTCCGATTCCCAATCGGATGAAATCAAACCGTAATCCCGAAAAAGCGTTTTCCCGTATTCATTGATGTTCGAAGTGAAAACCATGGCATTTAATGCTTCTTCGGCGGGAAAGTTATTTATTCCTTTGACATAGGCATCTGCAATAACGGATGCGCTGTGAAACCCAATCATACATTCCGTTTCGTTCGCGGCTAACTCCCATACTGGAAGGTCTTTTCCTTCATTGAATTGACGTAAAAAAGTTTTTATAAAGGCATTGGTTCGTTTTTGATCAATGATCGTAAACAAGGGGTGCGTAGCGCGATAGGTGTCCCACAAAGAAAACACCGTATATTGAGGAACTTTCTGATCAATCGTGTGAATTTGAAAGTCTCGTCCACGGTATCTACCATCCACGTCAGAAAAGATATTCGGCGCCATCATGGTGTGGTAAAGCGCCGTGTAAAAGATGGATTTTTGAGTGAGGTTATTCGATTCCACTTGAATTTTAGATAATTCAATTTGCCAGGAATTTTTAGCATTAGTAGTCAATTTTTCAAAACCTAAACCATCGGTTTCATGAAGGAGATTTTTTTTCGCACCTTCTTCGTCTACTGCCGAGATGCCAACACGTAATTCAATCACTGTTACCTTTTTGTCAAAGTGAAGAACCAGTCGATGCTTTCCTTCTGATGTAATTTCTTCTGCCTTGGTAAAAGGGATAGAGGAATTAAACGCGAAATAAAAGTACTGGAGTTTAGCCCAACCTTCAGATTTACGATAACCGCTAATCTCTTGGTTTCCATTAACGGTAAAGCCTGCATCAAGTACCTTATCGCGATAATCTAAATCCAATACGATGTAGCGCTTACCTTTGCCTTTAAATGTGTATTTATGAATCCCTGTGCGTTGGGTTGCTGTTAAGCTTACATCTATATTTCCATCAATTAAGTGTACCTCGTATTGTCCTGGAGTAGCCCTTTCGTTTTTATGATTGAATCTTGAGCCATAGCTTGCTTTGGATGGATAGGATGGAAGATAGGAAGGAACCGCCGGATAGTTACCACAAACCGGAGTCACCAATAAATCCGCATAATCAGGAACTCCTGTTCCGCTTAAATGGGTATGACTAAACCCATGAATGATAGAGTCTGAATAGTGATAGCCACCGCAACCATCCCAACCTTCCATGCGGGTATCTGGACTCAATTGCACCATCCCAAACGGAACTGTTGCACCCGGAAAGGTATGCCCATGTCCGCCTGTTCCAATAAAGGGATTTACATGGCTGAGTAGGTTCGGGTCAACGTTTCGAAGGGGATTAATTAAAGAATGCGCGCGATCACTTGCTTTCTTCAACTCATTAACTTGAGCGATAAGTAGGATCGGAATAAAAATTAGAAAGCTTAATATCCTGTTTTTCATAGGCTAAGGTCTGAATACTTATTTTTTTTCTTTAAGAAATAGTCAATAACAATGTTGCCTTTATAACGACCAAGCGTCGTATTTTTTTTTCTTGTGCGTTGCGAAATTAATCGAGGTAAAGACATGTACAATGCTAGATGTGCTTTTAGCACTTGGTATAGCAATGAAGGTTTTCCTTTAAGTAAAAACTGAACTGCGGCGAGCCCATCCCAAAGCATCCGAATAAAAATTTTACCTTGCCAAAAACCTGTTTCATTTTTAGCCAACATGTACAGGTTGTTACGAAAATTCAAGAAAACTTTGGTGTTTGATTCATAGGAAAGGGTCCCGCCACCTAAGTGATAAACCGTACTGCTTGGTTCAACCCAAATTTGATAGCCTTTATGTTGTAAGCGCCAACATAAATCGATTTCTTCCATGTGGGCAAAAAACCTACCGTCAAATCCATTTACTTCATGAAATAGGGTAGACCTAATCAGTAAACAGGCACCACTCGCCCAAAATACAGGCATGGCCTCATTGTATTGTCCGTGGTCTGTTTCGCATTCATCAAAAATTCGACCTCGACAAAAAGGAAAACCTCTTTTGTCTAAAAAACCTCCGCTGGCACCGGCATGCTCAAATCGTGTTTTGTTTACGTGGCTTAATATCTTGGGTTGAACTGCTGCAATGGTTGGCGTTGCGATGCGCGAAAGGAGCGGGGAGAGGTATCCAGGAGAAACTTCTACGTCCGAATTTAATAAGAGGTAATGTTCGTACTTTCCTTTAATTCGTTCTAATCCATCATTATACCCTTGAGCGAATCCTACATTTTTCTTCAATTGTATGAGCTGAACGGTAGGAAATTTAAGACTAATGAAATGAATGGAATCATCTAAGGATCCATTGTCTATCACAAGGACATCATGGCCGTCACTGCAGTCAACTACTGAGGGCAAATAGGTCTCAAGGTGCTTCTTTCCGTTATAATTGAGAATTACAATTGCAAGCGTTTTCATGACTAATACTGTCGGAAAAGGTCGTTACTGTTTTGTCCCCAATGACGCTCGTTAAACAGGTTGGGGTCGTCTACTGTTCCGTTTATCGTGTTGCGTTTTGAAAGGATCTGCGACCAGCCTGGATTCTTTACTTCACCTACTAAATCACTGTGCAATAAGCGATAAGCGTTATTGGTGAGGTCAGGGTTGTAAAAGATAAACCGTCGGTTGCTGAATTTACCTATTTTGTTGTAAAACCAAATTTCGTATGGATATTCCGAAGGTGAATCTTCGCGAGCATTTACAGAACTTGGTGCGCCATATTGCAAGTACACACGACCACGGTCGGTTTCATATCCCGGTTGAAAATTAGTTTTATAAAGCCCTTGAACGTATTGCACTTGTTGTTTATACTTAAGCCAAGCATAGGCTGCATCGCCGGGAGAAGTTGAATTCCAAAACGCTTGAAAGTATTTGCGTATCGTTCCAAAGTCTTTAGATTTTAATAAGTTTCTAATGTTCTTGTTTTCTGATGTCTTTACAATTGGCAGGAGACTCCCCAAGTAAAAATGTAAACTATCATCGGGTAATGATTGCTGGAAATTGGGGTCTAGAATCGTGTTTGCGTAATTAATGGTATCATCTAAGGTGATGTTTCCGCGTTCAAAAAAATACTCAGAGGAATACAAAATACTATCTTTTTCATTGGTAAGGGAAACGGAATAGGCGTAGGCGCCGCTCGCAAGGGTTGAAATGTCAACGCGTTTAATCAGGGGGACCACTTGGTCGCGTTCCGTAAGTTCGGTAGACTTGTGATAGGAGAAAAGTTCGCGTTGATTTTCGGTGTCAATTAAAGACTCCTCTATGAAATATCTAGATTGAACCTTATCCACATTATACAGTTCAAAATATATGGGCAAGGTATTTAACATGGTACCATAATAGGCATTCAGTTTTGGGATAATAAGAAAACCATTTTTTTGAAACACACCCGTGCTTGTATCGGCTATCGCATAGTCAATGGCCTCCACTTGAGATATTGTTGGTGCTTTTGCTAGTTCTGTCACTTCTAGTAATTGACTACCCCTGATTTCAGAATTTTTCACATTCCAATCAGATAGGGTTAGGTTGATTTGATACAAGCCTTTGGCTAAGGGAATCCGACGCAGTTCAAAAAAATCTTCAACCGTACTGTCCTTGAAAACAGGAGAATTTAATAAGTATTCATCAGTAAAAAACACCTTATTTATGCTATCCTTAATTTCGATTTTTAAGTAAGTGGTTGCTTGTAAGCCATTATCCTTAGCAATGAATTTGGCGTGTTTCGCATCAAATTGAAAATGCAATTCTAGATAATTACCTATAGAAGGTTCATAAAACTGAACGGTATTGAAATAAACCTTGAATTTCGACCGTTGAGACCAGCCGTTGTTTACAAGGGCAAGGATTATGAATAGAAATAGATAAAACGCTTTCATCTTCTAAATTTAAGCAATTTTACTCATCAAGCTGCATTCGTAGCTTTTGACTTAATTGCCGATTGTAAGTCTCCATTAAATACTTTAAGTAATTGTCGGTGGACTTTGAAATACAGCGGGTATAATTCTTCAGTCGATGCTCAATATGCTCTTGCAACAACTCCATACATCGAA
>Ga0315899_10003421_pt1 | contig 17289 bp, 18 predicted proteins | sample LakEriMetagenome_2_FD_203518 | JGI IMG/M metagenome (GOLD analysis project Ga0315899, IMG submission 203518) | Freshwater fungal communities from buoy surface, Lake Erie, Ohio, United States - Buoy 4 MA112 | ecosystem: Environmental > Aquatic > Freshwater > Lake | place: USA: Lake Erie, Ohio... | reverse complement strand
CATGGCCGCATCTGAGCTTCCGTCCACGCCTTGCCGCCGGCCTCGCGCTGCTCCACGCCGCATGGCTCCACGCCGCATCCATGCTCTCTCGAGCTCCACGCCGCATCCATGCTCTCTCGAGGGGTCCACAGATGACACTCAGAGACTGCCCCGGGCCCGGGGGCCCGGGGCAGTCTCTGAGTGTCATCTGTGGACCGTGACCTACTCCACGTGACACCGGCAGTCCACCGTGACAGTCAACACCAGCGGCCGACGCAGTCCACACCAGCGGCCGCGACGGCCGCCGCGTGAGCCTGCGCTCGAGGAGGCCATCAGTGTCTCTCTTTTTCTGGTTCGTGAGATGTACGCGCGCTGAACTGGAGAAGGAGAAGTTTGTTAAATTCAATTGTACTATAGGGGACCCAGGGCGCCTGCACAGCTGGATCAAGTGGGTGAGCGACGCTCTTGGTTGCCCTTCTTGCGCGACAACCATGTGGGTCTTTTGGGGCAGAACGCCTGCAACGACTCGCTCCCGCCCTCCCTCTCCGTAGCATCAGCAACAGCAGATGCCGTGGCCGGAGCGGGGGGGGGACGAGGGGCAGCAGGCGCCGGGGGCAGCTCGCAAAACAGCGGCGGGGCGTCGGAAGTGTTCAAGTGTGGGGAGTGTGGGGAGTGCGTGTGCGAGTGTCAAGACTTGCTCGACTTGCTCGACTCCAATCCCACCACCTCCTCGTCTGTCTCCAGGTACCCGCCTGCCTCCGGTTAATTAAGCCATGGCACTTCATTCAAGCCTAACCCTCGTCCATCTTGACGAGAGTGAGGCTGCTCCCCTTTCTCCGGTGGTAGAACAATCCCACTTTGCTCATGTTGGCAGTCTGACGACCCTCCTACGCCGCTTCGATCATCATCATGATCGGTAACGGCAGAAACTGGTACCGGGGATCGCAGCCGGAGCCCAGTTGGGCTTATTTTTTCTTCTTTTTGCCCTTCTTGCCCTTGGCATTCTGTGACAGGGAATGCCCGCTCGGTCACTGAGTCGCGCATGAAATACACGACGCAAAAAAACAGCGTAACGTGCGTTGCCTCTGACAACGCAGCAGCGCCCGGTTGCCAGTGGTGTACCGGCGCTGCCGGCGTGGGCTTGCAAACACCCCCCTACACACATTCACCCCGACAGCCGCTTACCGCATGAGCAAGATTTGCTTCGTGCATTTCAATCGCTTTGTCTTTCGCGATGTCGTCATGCGCCTTGAGCTTTACTCTCCGTCGACATTGGTTGCACGACATGTTGGAATACCACGCCGTGCGGCTTGCCCCGACGTCTACAGGCTTTGCCTCCCTCATGATCTCTTTGAATTTCTGTTGCCGCCAGGAGTGCAACCCGTATGATGCAGATTCAGTCGCAATGACGAAATCTTGCAAGGTTCCGTCTCAGGGAAGCGGGACGTTGCTTGGAGGCGCCAGTAACTTTTCGACTAGGATTACAGTTACCGATCACAGGGCGCAAAAGCACAAAGGGCCTCAGCAGCTGTGCTGCCAGGCAGGCACATGCAAAGATACCTCCATGGGCTTTTCGCCGTCGGCGGACGGCACCGACGACCAGACAACTTCTTGCGTCTCAACGTCAACGAATCTATCAGGCTGGGCTAACAGCTTGATGTGCTCTACGCCGCATATGCGCAAGAGTGGAAAGAGTGGGTCTCAAAGTTTCAAGGGTCACAAACGCGGGCTATGGCACGGATGGCCGCTGCCTGTAACCGCGAAGGTCGCGCGGCTCACGCGCTGGAGGTCAAGAGGAAGGCAGTACCTTTTTCAGAGCGCTCGCCTCGCCGATACAGTTGGATGCACCTCGCCCTCCAGAAGAACTGCACCAAACCGAGACGATTAGTTGTGCGCAGCTGGGTGCGGCGTGCAGCGCGCCACTGTCTACAGGATGCTCGCCGCCCGCAACTCGCGTGCCTGTTCTCGTTGGCGCTCGCAGTTGCAGCACAGACGGCTCGTGTCGTTCAGCACACACGTGCCGAGGAAGATCGCCTTTTCGCCGGAAAGACAAAACGGTGCGCCTGTGCAAGCAATCGTGTGTGGACCACGGCGGTGTGCGCATCAGCAGGCGTGTGAACCGAGGGAAGATATACTGGCCCGCTCGCGGCGGCATGCTCGTGCACAGCGCGCGTCGGAGGCAGCGGGCATGACCAGGCACGCGCCAGATGCCGCACTCAGCGCACTTCCACGTGGCGAATCCCAGCTTCGAAAACTGGCTCTCAAAGGTGGTGATGGTGACTGTGGTGTGGCTGCCGCTGAAAGTTTGCTCCTGCGGACGCGAGTCGGATGGAGCTCCCGCTGCTTCCGCCTCCTTCTCCTCCCCGTCGGCCGCCATCCCTCGTTAGCACGGGCTTGGGCGGGTGTGTGGCGGCTGTGCCCGACAGGCCCCCAAAATGGTACTGCTTGCTGTACAGCTGGCGTGCAACTGCCGCACGGCAGAAACTGCTTGCAGCGCCTTCGGCAGCGGTTGAGGACCGGGGTGGACGTAGGCTCGATTACGTTGTCTACTGTAGTAAATTTCAACGGCGAAGGCATGGCACCCACATCACACCTCTTCTCTCCTCCTGCGCCAACGGGCTGGGGGCGGTGAAGCGCGCGCGATCCGTGATCCCTCGTCCCCTGGCGCCCGTATGGTATGCAAGGCCTACCCCGGGCCCGCCTGGCGGCTGGCGGGGCGCATGAGCCTGTGGAAGATGCTCAAGCGACGCCCTGAGCTATGCCTGATGGTTCGCCCTGCGTGCACCCGTTTGCGTGCTGCTGGACAGGCGCTGCCTAGTGCGCACGCTCAGCACACACGCATGCACGCACGCACGCACACGCACACGCGCGCACGCACGCTCGCCGATGACATGGCGGGTGCCACGATGCAGGGGCCGCTCCTGCACATCATGTTGTTTTGTCTGAGAGAATTCCATGCGCCGTGCTCGGACGCAAGCCACGTTTGTGGGGCGGTGTATCAACGCATCGAGTTTCGCCATTCGGGTGCGCGACTGCGCGTGCGAAAGAAGTGTGGCGCCTGGAACGTGCAGACCGCCATAACCTGGACCCGACCCACTGTATTCTTGGCCTGTCCTCTTTTTTGTTCGCTTATCAATCCCTGGATGAATGTGCAGAACTGGACGGCTGCAATATCGCCGTCTGGCTTATCCTCCTCGCATTTTTTGTAGCTGCATACACACACACACACGCCAAACCCAAAGTCTGGAGGAAATTACATGCTGATCTTCGCTGTCTATCATGTATGAAACAATATGCCCGAGACGGCGCGCGTGTCTTGATGCGATGTAACCCCATGTTAATCCCTCGTCCTCACTCGCCGAGTATCTTTGCAGTGTCTCTCTCTTGCTCGAGCGCCACGGGGACGAAGCCCCTCAAAAGCCTCGCCGTGCTACTGCTCCTGTACAGACGCAAAAGCCAAGGGCTATCTCGTGGGTTATCACGCCCGGGGTCTGTGCACGCTGAGCTCCACGATTGGATTGCAAAGGCTGTGGCGGAAGGTGAGTTACGACGCGTTGGGTGTGTGGAGCGCGCGTGCAAGCGTTCAAGAGGCTCGGAACAATGACAATCCACGATGATGACGTCCGAACGGCAGATTTAATCGACAATTCCGAATCGATTTTGCTGTCAGCACACTCGCTCACTTCTGCTGAGGAACTTGTGTGGCGCTGGATCTATACGGGTTCGAGTGACGGGGAAAATTCGGCATTACTCGTGCGTGGTGCCAGGAGGGCCCTTGCGTGCCTATTTTCTGATGACTGCAGGTCTGCTGTACTTTACTCATGTGTGCGCTTGAAATTTATATTGGTGTGGGCTTGGATGCGATTTGCCCGCGTGTCAGTGGAGCTCTGACGCTGGCACCCGCATGAGCAGCATAACGGCAGCGCTGAAGGGACCTGTCAGCGGCATGACGCGGGTGTATGCGGTCTTCCTATCAATTACATTTCTTTTCGAGGGCCAGGTCTGTATCCTATATCAGAGAACCTAAAGGTCTAAAGTGAAGCAGGTAAATTTGCAGATCTAAACAGATCAGTAGGGCGAGCAAGATGCAAGCAAGATGGACAGGATCAATCAAAATTGATGAAAGGGCGGGAAACAGGAACCAGGCGCAGGATCAAATGAGTCAGGAAGCTTCGCGTCGTTACTGATCGTCCCGCTAGTGTGTGTAAGAAACATGAAAATGTCCTCAAAGACCTTATTTTCGTGCTTCCGCTGACTGGTCTAGGCATCATACAGCTGCTTCTGGCTGCTCTCTTGGACACAGCATGCCTGCTGTTGGGTACACCCGACCTTCCTGTCGAGCTGATAGATGAGTGGCAAGTCTCCCACATATCCCTTCGGGCATCTCGGGCCCTCTTTTCTCGAAGACGCATTGCTCACTCCCAGGTGTGCACGCGCCCACACACACTCACAGGGTTCAGGAGATCCTAGATGATTACCATTTGGTGCAGGCCGAAGCAGTCAAAGTCTCCGAAGCAGTAAAAGTCACAGATCATCGCAAGGTAGTAGCTGCCCAGCCGACAGAGAAGCCAGAGACAGAGACGAACCAAGAGAATGAAGCGGAGAGTATCGACCAGGCAATGCAACAGCTTTTGGCAGCCCTGGATTACAATGGCTTGAATTTAGACGAGGTGTGTGATCGAGGGTGATGCGTGCGTGCACGTACGTATATTGCCCCCGGTGTATGAGCACTGTATGACATTTTCTCTCTCGAACGCAGGGATTTACCCGTTTGGACGAGGATGGCGATGGAGTGCTCTCGTTTGCGGAGCTCTGTTCAGGTCAGCGCGATCCTGCGCCAATCTTTTGAGACGCAGTGCAAGCTTGCGCGAATTTGTGGTGCAGCGCGCAAGGTTGGAACTGAAAAAGTACTTGAATTATGCAGCTTTTGACGTGCTGGGTCTGCGCGCAAGTCGGCAATGCATCAGAGAGCTCCACAATAGCATGGCTCTACAGGGAAAATGGGTTCATCGAAGTTCTTGGCTCCATGTCTTGTCCCGAAGGGCGTCTATGACACCTGAGTGGTTCCGTCTTTCTGGGCTGTCGAACACAAGAGAAGGCCGAGAGATAGAAAGACTGGGAGAGTCCAAGGCCAGTACTCCGAATGGACCGGAGTCGAGGAATCGAGGAGGAGGAAGGTTTATTCAAAACAAAGCGACCAATGAGGTGGACGCTGGTCGCAACCGTGCAACGCCGGCATCGGTTAGACATGATGATGACGAGCCTCTCACCCCTAGAACTAAGAAGGTGCGCGTGCAGCACGACCGCACCTCTGCAGACTGGTCAAGCACGGGCCACAGCAGCGTCAAACCCTTGGCGTATGAAGCTAGTAGAGTCCGGCTGTCCGTGGACGACTATAGGTAGGTGCAATCTGCTGCTGGCAGATGCCGATTGGACCCGGCAGCAGATGCCGATTGGACCGGGTGTCCAGAATATATTTATATGCCTCTTCGCTGGATGCTCGTTTGCAAAACCAAACCGAGAAAATATTCCCCCGCAGCTCTCTCCTACTCCCACAGCTCTCTCCGACTCCTCTTTATCCGACGCACATTGGGCACTTCCACTCACCTGGCGGTATTTCTTTGAGAGGAGGAGAGAGACAGAAAATGTGCCAACCGCTGTCACATTTATCACAGAGCAGCATCTTTTCGGCCTCGTCAGGATGAAGACACCTTTGGCATTTGGTATCCTCATCATCATCCATCTCCTCTTCGATCTCATCCTCGTGATATTCAGTGGCGCGCCCTCCCGCTCCTCCTCCGCATCCAATTCCACTTGCTCTACTGGCGCATCCTACTGGGCCATCACGGGCACTATCGGCAGATGTAGGGCTCGACGAAGACGACAGCGCAAGGTGCGGGGAAGCTGCTTCTAGCGGGTCTTCTGATGGATACTGATTCAGCTTCATGACCGACTTCCTGTTTGTTGTCCTCACTCGTGGTCCATATGCGACTTCGTCTCCACGGCTTGCAGCACTGTCTGGCTTCTGCACGTTGCCCGGCATCTTCCCGGCCATGCCTCCTGGACGGCTTCCGACCGGGAGGTTGGGAGACTTCTGTAGATTAAGCTGAGCCTGTGCTGAGCTGATGGCGTTCCGCAGTTGCATCTCCACATTTGCTACATTTGCCGTGTACACCTGCATCTTCTGCAGATTCTCAAGCGCCCCCGCACGTTGCGCCTTCATTCGCTCGTGCTGCTCTTGCCTCATCTGGGCTTCTTGCTGAATTTTGCCGCAGAGATCGAGGATACCCTCGACGGTGCTCCACATTTCTCCTAATTTACCAAGCACCTGTTCGTCACTCTTCTGATGTTCACACACGACGCGATTGGCATGCGCGAGGCGCTTCTTGTCGTCTTGGACACCTTTCACGTTTTCTCTTGCAGAGTGAAGTGTGTCCTTAATGCTGTTCAGCGGCCCGAAAAGCTTGATTTTCTGCTCGACCGCCGTGTAGCACTGAGGGCAAGTTGCCTGGGAGGCAGAGCCACAAGTATCTGCGCAGCAATACTGATGTCCGCATGGATAGTACATGTGATTGGCTGTGCGCTCGAGACAAATACTGCACTCAAAAGACATCCTCAGCTCCTCCAGAGCCGTCACAGCAACATGGCGTTGGCCTTCCACGCGATCAAGTTGGCCTTTCACGCGCTCAAGCTTCTTGAGCAAGTCTTGTTCACGTGTCGCATGCGCCTCCTTCAAGGCATCCAGTTGCGAAGCCTCCAATTTCTTTTTCCTCTCCATCTCTTCTATTTGCGCCTCGTCCGCTCGGTTCTGCTCATCAAGTTTCCCCTGCAGCGCTTCGCTGACACGTACATCGTAGCTGCGCTTCAGTTGCTCCAACGTTGCCTCTTCCGCCTCCGAGTCCCGCATCCCCTTGCCGTCCCTGCCCCAGTCTCGCGCCCGTTGGTCGTATCTGTCTCCGCTGGTATCTCGACCTCGCTCAATTTCCCAGGCTGTATTTCGTCCTGCGATTCGGACCCACTCGCGCTCTCTGCCTCCATCCCGCACGCCGTCCCTGTTCCTCTCTCCGTTTGTGTCTGAACCTCTGCCCCCGCCCGAATTCCCCACGCCTCCTCTGTCTCTATGGGAGCTTCCATCCCGCGAGCCTTCCGTGTACCTCTCTCCGCTTGTGTCTGCACCTTTGTCTCTAGGGTCATGTCTTGATTTGAACTTTTTGGGCTGGGGAGCTCGGGGAACATCCGGAGGGTCTTGGCTGATGACAGTTGTAAGGCTGGATGGGCCTTGGGACTCTCGCCCAGAACTGTAGCTGTATGTCATGAGCCCCGCGGGGCCCCCATCCTCCACAGCGCCTCCGTCCAAGTCTGCAACTGCGCCTCTATCTCTACCTCCGTCTCTATCTCTACCTGCGTATCTGTCTCCGCCACCCTCTCGCCCACCGTCGCTGAATCTTTCCCCGCTCGCGTCTCTGTCCCTGCCGCGGTGGTCCTTCTGCAACCGCCTTTCTTTCTCTCCGCCGCCTCGGTTGTGCTCCCCACTGGATGAGGTGCCCCGCTCCGAGTCAAGCACCTGGTTTTGTACATGATTTGTACCTACACCCTCGACTCTCTCGTGGCTGTCTCCGCGAGAAGCGGCCAAGTGTGAAATGCGGGTAGAAGCAGCAAAGCGTGTAGAAGCAGCAACCTGCGAGGCAACGTGCGAGGCAACACGCACCTCCTCGCCACGCGACGTCAAGTGCGCCTCCACGTCCGCGGCGCGGACTCCAGACGGGGAAGAGACGGACGCAGCCTGCCGACCCGGCGAGCCCTCCGGCGAGCCCTGGCTATCACAGGAACCTGCATTTCCTTTTCTTGCTGCTATCACAGGAGCCTGCATTTCCCTTTCATGCTGGGTCTGGCTGCGAAGAGTTTGAAAGGCCACAGCTCCGTGGTGGTCGACAGTCTTCAACAACATGCGCCCCTCCTGCGCCGTCGTTTTACCGCTGCTCTGTCCATGCTCCATGCACGCTGCAACTTGAGGGTCACTGGCATCGCAGGCCTCGGCGAGTGCGACTCCGAATTTCGGCGCACCGCTGGACGTGCGGCCGCACTTGGTCACTACAAAACGTGTGTCGTCCCGTAAGCGCAGGCGAATTTCTTTGAGCGGTACTCTCTGGCCTGGCGGACATGGAAACGGCACCGCTCCTTCTGCTTCTGTCAGCTTGCCGATTTCGAAGACTTGTGCGTCCGCCTGCGACTGCAAAAACAACAGCAAGAACTCCACCCACGCCTGACAATCGTCCTCTGACACGCCGTCTTCGCCACCGTCGAGATCGTGGACATGGCTCCTATTTCGTTCATACTCTTGCGCCTGCTTGCAGCCACGCATAACCGGTCTCCGCCCCGTGTTATTGCTGGGGCGTTCAATCCAAACAACTCGATCCCCCCCTGCCGCAGGTATGCTCTTCTGCGGTCTCAGCGCTTCTGCGTCCGCTCTCCCTCCAGGTACGTGGGCAAAAACGCACTCGTCGCCGGCCGAGCATCCACTGAGGCAGGAGGCACCCATCGTCAGCGCGCCGGGCGCGAGGGCGCTGCGCCCGCGCGGTCGAGAGCATGGGCGCACCTCGTGTTGAAGAACTTGCAGACTATTTTCCTACGCCTCTTGCCGAGCATGATCCGAGACGGACCGCTCATCCGGACCGCTGCCAGCGGAGAAGGGGAACTTACCGGCAGAATCGACCCCAGAAATCTGGTGCGGGAACCGACCCCAGACATTTTTTCAAGCAACGGCTGTGAACGAGCGCGGGAGGGGAGAGGGAAGAGGGAAAAGAAGGTGGAGTTGAGGGTGACGAGTAGAAAGCAGCAGGAATGGCGGACAAAGACAAGGCGGGGAATCCGAACACGTATGCGATCAAGCCGCACTTTCGCAAGAAGTTCCAGCCGATGAAGGTGGAGGAGATCATAAAGACCGAGCTCAGGGAAAAGCTGGAAAACGAAAAGTACCACGTCGACAAGGCGGCAAAACAGGCCAGAGAAATCACAGACAGCATCAAGAAAAGACTAAAGGGTACGAGCTCTGGCTGCCGCCCTCCCTCCACCCCTTTGCCTCTCCGGTCCCTCCCAGCATGCTCCTCCGCACCTGGCACCGGCTAACCCTAAACCCTAAACCTAACGTGCCGATGCGGGGAAGGCTGCTACGCTCGGATGCAGCGCCGTGTGTCCCGCGGAACCACCGCGCGGCATGACGACAGCACACGGCCATAGCCGTGTGTGTGTGTGTGTTTGTGTGTGTTTGTGTGTGTGCGTGCGTGTACTCTGCTGACCATGCTGGCGCGCTGCTGCAGAGTTGGGGTGGGATCGATACAAATATGTGGTCCAAGTTATTGTCGGGGAGCAACGTGGCGAGGGGATCAAGTGAGTTCAATTGCACGCGCGCCCAGACACAACAAACACACACATACACATACACACACGCACACACATGATGCACGCATACGATCTTCGAAAGGTGTTGGTAGGTTGGCACTAACAAAGGTGGTGCAATACGCACAGATCTGAAACAAGTTGCTTTGGGATGAGGATACAGATAACTTATATTACGTATGGTGAGAGAGGAGAGGAGTTTATTGACAATCAACAGGTGACTAAGTCGGAGGGGTGTTGATTGGTACTGACAAAGTGGGTGCCATTGCCCTAATTTTCTTTTCTTTTTTTTGGTACTGACAAAGTGGGTGCCATAACGCACATAACGCACAGATTTGGAACACGATGTTTTTGGGATGAGGATACAGATAACTACGCGTCGGCAAGCTTCCAGAATGATTCGATATTTGCCACCGCCGTCGCGTTTGGCGTGTACCTTTACTAAGCCTCCTGCGGCAAGTAGGAGTAGGAGCAGAAGCAGCCAATGTTCTAGCAGAAAGACCAGCAGGATCAGTTGATTGGTATTCAATGAGGAGCGCAGGTCGTCGACTGGGAGCCTACAGAGAGAGAGAGAAAGAGAAGGGAAGGGGGTAGAGGGAAGTTTATTGACAATCAATAGATGACTGAAGGTCGGTAAGTACAACGCCCTGTCGGGTGACACCGCCTCTGGGCGCTCGGGGCCCAGCATATGACGGCGAGTATTATATCTCCACTCTCCGTTTGGCCTTGTGGCACGCATTTCGGCCGTCTCCGGTCCGCCCCAATCACCGTGAGATTAAACTATTGACAATCAAGAAGTGACTGAAGGTCGGTAAGTACAACGCCCTGTCGGGTAACACCGACACCTGGGCGCACGGGCCCAGCATGACGGCGAGTACTGAGAAAGAGTTTCTTTGGCGCGGTATTCCAGAACGAGTTGAGTGACGCGCCCTGGCTCAAGCGCAGGCGCCCTGGGCCCCTTGATAGTATCATTGAATACGAATAAATCCTCCACTCCCGAGGGCGTCACCCGATGCCAGGCTCCTCATCCCCGGGCATATTTCTAGTGTGATATTTGCATGATAACCGTACAGCGAGGACTGTCCCCCGGACTCTCATAGTAGACTCGCCGGGCGGTACCGTGATGCCTGTTGGCGTCTAGCCTTGGCGGACGCGCGAAGATAGAGCGGGGGGTTGCGGGACAGCCAGACCTCATTAGCTGGCGGGGATGGCCATTTCCATTTGTAAAGAATCAAAGTGATAGTCATGTATTTCGTGGACGTGCGGTGGCGTGCGCCTCAGAGAGAGACAGTGTGCGAATGTTTGTGGTTCAGAGAGAGCGGGAGAAAGAGACGCAGTCTGAGAATTGTATCACCCTTCCGTCAGCAGACAGATGAGTGTTCAGTGTGGTGCTTATTAACAAGCAACGAAGGATTTGGACGAGACAGATACAGAGAGACTGAGGGAGACACACGCACACAAGCAAATTTTAGAAACCTTCCACCATCAAAAAACGGACGCATTGTACCTCGCCTCTCTCCTTGAGCTTCCTCTATGCAGAGCGCGCGCGCGCGCGCGCGCGCGCGCGAGAGAGAGACGACCCGCCATCTTGTTCTCAGGACATTTCGGCCACTTTATTGAAGAAGGGGGTGCGGACAAGGCGGCGTCGTTTGCACACCAAAATAGGTTCTCGTCAGTAATCATCTCCATCTCTCCCAAAGGCACGTCACGAACGAGCGACAGTAGGCGTCGAAGTGGCAGCGGGGCGCACGTACATAGGCCGCAGCCGCTCGCCTGCCGACCCCATCGGCCGCCGCGGGGCTGTGGGCGGCGTCGGGGGGCTGCTGCCTAGCACATTACCACTGGCACCAACGGGCCCTATGGCCGGGCGTCCTGTTAGGCTGAGTTCTCTTGAGCCCCCTGGGGCGGCGTTGGGCGGCAGAGGAGGGGCGCTGGTGCGAGAGCCGCCGGCGATACCGCGCATGGGGCCCCGCAGCCCGAGCGCCATTGGCGCGCCGCCGATCGCTATTTCCGGTGCCTGTGAGTGCCCCTGGGCTCGCAGTGGTCCGGGGCAAGAATCAGTTGAGGATGATGATAAAGAGCTGGTGGTGGAGAAGGTGGAAGAGGTAATGGCGTAAGAAGAGGAGGCGATGCCAGCGCGTGCACGCGCGTGCGACGACGCGACGATGCTGGCAGTAGCTGTTGGCGAGCCTGGACTGGTGGGCGTGTCGGTGGGGAAGTGGTCGCTGTCTTGTTGCGCCCCACGAGCCTGCTGGATATGGCTGCGGTGCCGCCCGAGAGTGACGCGCCGCGTTGCCCCTGCGCCCGCCCCAGGTGCAGCACCAATGCCGAGCACTGCGTCGGCGCCTCGGGCGGCGGCATGCGCCGGCATCATCAACGCGTCGTCGTCCTCGGCGATGTGGTGCTGGTCGGCGAGCGTGTCGCGCACCACAAGCCCAGAAAGCAGAGTGCGCAAGGCCTGGCTCTGTGCCTCCAACTCTGCGTCCACCTTGACCTTGGGCCCACTAGCTCCCCCCGCGCCTGCCGCCGTCGCCGCCGCCGCAACAGCTCCCCTGCCTGCCAGCTCGCTGTCCTTGCTCCTGCGGTCCCGTTTCTCTGTCTTGGGCAGCCGGGCGAGTTGTGCGAAAGGCGCGCTGTCATCATCATCATCGAGCACTAGGACGTCCGGCGCTGCCTTGCAAGGCCGCGCCCCGTCCATCTCGTCGTCCTCGCCCCCAAAGAGGAAGTCGTCTTCATCAGAGTCCAACTCCATACCTATCTCTGCCGCCATGCGAGACAGCGGGCGCGAACTCGCCGGGTCTTGATACACACCATCGCCGGCGCTTCTGCCGCCACTGCTCGCACTCCCAGCAGTCGCGGGCGTCGGTACCACAGCCCAGTCTCGCCGCAACTGAGCGCATGCGCCCAGAACATCCAAATGTCCCGTCCCCTCCTCGTCGATCCCGGCGCGTGAGGGAGGAAGCGACGGCAGTGGCGCAGGACAAAGCGGCGTCGCACCGCGCAGGAGGGAGCCGGAAAGGGTGCTGGCAAGCGGCGAGCTCCCCATGCCGCAGCCAGCACTGTGTCCCAGCGGCGCCAGCGGCGCGAGACGAGAGGCGCCTCCCAGCGCCTTGCCCTTGCTTATGCGGTCTTCTGCGGCTGCAAACGAGAGCTCCGTCTGCAGTTTGTCGCGCAGGTCTTTCAGGTCGTCCGTGGTGGGCACCGAAGAGTGCAGACCATCCCGCTCGTGCTCGGCTTCCAGCACCTGGTGCAGGAACTGCCGGGAATACAAGAAACGGGGACGCGCTTGTTAGTTCGCGGCCACCCCCACGGGAGAGCGAAAGCGAACATGCACTCGCACGCACGTGAGCGCATCGCGTGTGCGTACACAGTGCTTACTTCAATGTGCTCCTTGAGCTCGCATTCCTCCTGCTTGAGCACCTCCTGGAACCGATGCGCCTCCCTCTCCATCGACTCGAGGGAGAGCTTGCCGACGCTGTCGCGGCCACCCTCACTGGCCGCAATCTCTCGTGCCAGCCGCCCCGCGACTTCTGCCGTCCCCGGCCGCTGATGTGCCCCAACATTTGCGGGGACGCCGCCCCGCGCGCCGTGGCTGCTCCCCCCGCGCGAGTTGAGGAGCTGCCGCGCAGACTGCGTGACGAGCAGCGCATCGGCCTCCTGCTCCGGCAGGACGTAGCCCAGGACCGAGCGATCATGTGGCGTGGACGGGCGCAGAGAGATCGGAGTCGACGTCTTGCTGCGCAGCGCCGAGATGAAGGAGCGGATCTCAGTGGTGAGCATGTCGCGGTTGGTGTCGCGCGAGAAGCGTGAGCGCCACAGCCGCGCCTTGCCGTCGACCGCGGCCGTGTACTCGCGCAGGATGTCGAGCAGCGTCGACATCTCCGCGTGCAGCTCGTCATTGCGGTCGATCTGCGCCTGTCCCAGGATGCTCACGACCTCCGGTACCTCCGCCGGCACCAGCTTCGCCTTGAGCTCGGCCCACACAGACTTGGGTGCCTGAAACTCCTCATCCTCCAGGCACGGCTGCGGCGGCTCCATGATCACGGCCCGCCCTAGTGCCAGGGCGTAAGGCGCGACAGACCCTTCCCCCACTTCCCGCCGCCAACTGTCTACGTTTGCAGTTTGACTCTAAAAGTTCGTGAGGCAACAAAGAGTTAGCCAACGTCACGTCCCCCTTGCACAAAGTTGATCGGGGAGTTTGAGGTGACGGAGGATGGCGCGGGGGTCGCGGCAGCCTGTCCGCGCGGTCTGGCGTACTCGATTCGCCTGGCTCTGCATCGATATACTGTGTGCGCTGCCGTTTGCGGGGAGCTCCACGCACGTCGGCGTGGAGGCACATCTGCGGGCCCTCTCCGCTTCCGCGCCCGGCGTGGACCTGCCGCCGATTGGGTCCTGCCGCCGTGTGAACCTGCCGCCGTTTGCTTTGGACCTGCCGCCCGGCCCGGCGCTGCGCCCGCGCCCCATGCCCACCCTTCCTCGCCGCGCTCTCGCCGAGCCCGCGGAGGGGGGCGGGCATCGGGTCGTGGAACCCTGCGGGCGGGCGACCGGGCCCGCCGTGCTGCTCCACGCGCGGACCGCGTCGGCACAGGCTGGTAAGCTGCCGGCCTCCAGGAGCCTGTCGGCGTCACCGCCTGTTTGCGGCGGCTGCAGGATAGCGTGGCGGTGCTGCGCGTCCGCCGTCCTCTGCTCGCCTAACAGACTCGTTGCGTGCGGGTCGCCACACGGACTTTTTCTTTGTGCACGACTGTGTGAGAGCAGAAAAGGCCCGGCTGTGTATGCCGGCCGACTTGCTGAACCTCTCTGCGCGATGTCTGCAGTGTGCAAGCCGCAGACGAAGCATCCGGTGCAGATGCACCCCGCAGGGCCGTGCGCGGTGCTCGCAAACGCGACCGCAGCAGCTGGCGATGACGCAACTCTGCCCCACAGGCTGGAGTCACCGCTGGCGGCCAGCGCAACAACAGTGGATGCCTTGATTCTAGACGCGGAGTGTGAAATTTTGGAGGCGGAGGGTGGTGGCGGCGGAGCTTTGCGCACCAGGGCGCTGCTCCAGGCGTTCCCCAGTGCGTCGCAAGAGAAAATCACGCAGCATGTCGCGTATCACCGCAGAGCTTTGCGCCACTTTTTTGACCGCAGCATCCGCAGCGGCCCTCAGGTGCGGCCCTGTGAGCATGCCGTGCTTCATGGATGCGTGCCGTGGCGGGGTGTTGCCGCAGCCCCGCGCATGCGCCAACCACTCATGCCTCCAGACAGGACATGGGCATGCGCTCGACCTGTGACGGGCGTGTGTGCTGGCCGAGGCAGGTGGACAAATTTCTGTTTCAGCACCCCGCTATCCGCCCTTTGCTTGAGCTCTGTCTGCGGGATCCCTGCCTGCTCTCCTCCGCCGCCACGGCCACAGATCCCGTCGTGGCAGCAGCCCCAAGCTTGGGCTGCGGCAATCTGAGCAGCGCAGCGGACAGGGCGGGGATGACACCGGTGTCGGCAATCTCAGCCGAGAGGCTCAAGGCGCTTTTTCTCTTTGTGCGGACTGCCGTGGTCTCAGAGGGAGATTGTGTCACGGGAAGAGGGACAGGGAAAATCGCCGGCCGGCAGCGCAGGCACGGAGCTAGCAGGGCAGCCAGCTCTTGTTCTGCTGACAAACTTACACGCACGACGCCTCCATCGCTACAGTCGAACAAGGCTTCATGTGGACGCAAGGACGCGGGACGAAACAGGGAGGTGGCGGGGGAGGCCCAAGTCACACGCCGTAGCAGGGACTCGCCCAGGACTCAGACCAAAGCACGCGCGCCTGGCAGTGGGCAACACGGCAGAGCATCCGCACTCAAGCATAGAAATGGTGCGATGCGATGCACGCACAAAAAGTGCACCAAGTATGCCTCATACGGCGACCCCCTGGAGCGCGTCAAGCGCTTCTGCAGCGCGCACAAAAAGGCAGGAAATGTCGATCTCAAAAACCGCCTCTGCATGTTCCCAGAGGGATGCACTTCTCGCGCCACCTACGGCAGCTTTGGGTCGGTCCTCCCTTGCAATAACCTTGCGGCGGCCGCGCCGGCAGAGGGGTTTGGAGTGGCGGATAGTGTGTATGTCAGTGTGTCTGCCGGATCGACGGCTGGGCAGGGGCAGGATGCAGAGATCCCGCGGCAGCCTTCATGTGATGGTGCGGTAGGCGACGACGGTGTGGAGCAGGGACTGCGGGGCGACGTGGACAGAGATGCGAGGGGGCGTGAGAGGCACGTATCAGCCGACGATCATCAGAATGTTGGGCTCTTTCCGTCTGGTCTGGATTCGTTCCGCGCGGATGTGGCGGGTGTGTGCATCAACGGGGGTGTAGATGCGGGGGCGTTTCAGTCGCAGCCACGCAGCCTTGAGCCTGGGGCCGGTGCGTGGCACAGCAAAGGCGCCACCACCGACAGTGCTGCTCCCCCCTCGGCGGAAGATTCTGCGGCGGTCGCCGCCGCCGCCGCCGCCGCCGATTTCTCCGCGCGAAGTCGCAGCCGGAGCAGGAGCAGCAGCTCGGGCAACGAATCTGATGGAGGGCGTGCACGTGAAGTGTTAGTGGGAGCGGGTGTGCGGCGTGGACGTGGCAGGCTTCCTGCGGGGCATGTAGTGTATTGTGCAGCGCACAAGCGTCCGTGCGATGTGCAGCTACATCGTCGGTCACTCCATGTGTCATGTGTCATGTGTCATGTTCTCCCTCCCTCCCTTCCTCCCACTTTCTCTCGCTCTCTCGCCCCCTCCCTCCCTCCCTCCCTCCCTCTCTCCGTCTTTCTGTCAGGATAGACTGGACTGCCCTGATGAGGGAGAAGTCACAGCCTTAGATATCAGCATTGACACATGATATATATTAGGTTTTGCGAGGTCAAGGGATGCCGGAAACTGCCAACCTTTGGGAGCTTAGCAGGTGATCTAAACCCTTGACCCTAAACATCCTAAACCCTGAACCCTAAACACTGTACTGACCTTTGGGAGCTTAGCAGAAGGCGGCAGAGCACGGCGCTGCGCAAGGCACAAGCTGCCGCAGCACGCTGACGTCAAAAACCCCCGGTGTATCATCGAGCTCGCAAATGGCATGATCTGTAACGGGCGCGCTACCTGGGCCGACGCGTCTGACCTCCGGTATGTACTACACATATACACACCACTCACCAACACACACACACACACGAACACACACACACACACACACTGTAACGGCCGCGCTAGCTGGGCCGACGCGTCTGACCTCCGGTATGTACATGTATCTTGTGTCTGTGTATGTGTGTATGTGTGAGAGTGTGTGTGTTGGTGTCGTATGTGTAGCATACTTGCTCCTACAATACTCGCTGTCCCCACTTGATGCAAAGCATTGGGATAGATCAAAGGCATACGGCAGGGAGGCAACTGACGGTTGTGTCATGGAGGTCAGGGCGGTTGCTTGCGCCCAGCATCGGCGTCCTCATTTCGTTAACATCATGCAAGGCCTCCCCGCGGTGTGCCTGCCTGCAGCGCTTGCTACATAAATATATCAAGTTTATTTTGGAGTCTTATAATGTCTTTATGCTCAACACACGACATGATTGTCAGCCCCTGGTTGCGTGCTGTGCACGGCGCTTCAGACCGTATTCCGAGTCACAAAAATTTGGGACACAAATTTGGTGAGAGCGACAAGCGCAGCAGGTGACAGCGGTGAAAGCAGGGCTTCCTCGTGTGGAAACCGGTAGAGCAACCTGGCTTGGACGCAAGACAGATAGTGACAACTCCAGAACAACACGATGAAGACCATACGACTCCTGTCCGGCTTCTTCCCATAAGGAGAGAAGGGGTCTTGACCCCGGAGAAGGGGACAGTCTTGACCTTACAAATACATACTCGACACACAGGAGGTAGGTGAGGGTACAGGAGGGGGGGAGTGATGCCAAGTGTGTTTATTCAAGC
>Ga0315899_10003420_pt1 | contig 17290 bp, 16 predicted proteins | sample LakEriMetagenome_2_FD_203518 | JGI IMG/M metagenome (GOLD analysis project Ga0315899, IMG submission 203518) | Freshwater fungal communities from buoy surface, Lake Erie, Ohio, United States - Buoy 4 MA112 | ecosystem: Environmental > Aquatic > Freshwater > Lake | place: USA: Lake Erie, Ohio... | reverse complement strand
CACACACACACACACACACACACACACACACACACACACACACACACACACACACACACACACACACACACACATGCCATGGCATTAAGCATGGAGACAGATGAGGGCCACTGTCATACATACATACACACACATATGTCTTGCGATGGCAGGAGGGCAAACATCACTCAAGATAGACACTTTACTCTGAGCAAAGACAGACGCTTTACTGCTTTACTCTGAGCAAAGACAGACGCTTTACTGCTTTACTCTGAGCTTTACTCTGAGCAGGAGGGCAAACATCACTCAAGATAGACACGCACGTCACCTTTCCCCTGCGGCTCAATCTGGCTCCCTATATGTCCAAGGCCGTGCTCGCAAGGTGTGAGAGAACACATTCTATATGAGAGAACACATTCTATATGTCCAAGGCCGTGCTCGCAACGTGTCTTTTCTTCTCTCTCTGTCCCTGTTCTCTGTCTTTGTCTCTGTATTTGTCTACTTCTTTCGAATCAGGCACACGTGACTGCCGCTGTGCCCACTGCTGGGCACTATCGACAGACGCTTTACTCAGTCGTAAAAGACAGACGCTTTACTGCTTTACTCTGAGCAAAGACAGACGCTTTGCTGCTTTGCTCTGAGCAAAGACAGACGCTTTGCTCTCTCTCTTCTTCTCTTGCATCCCACCTAACCCTAAAATAAAATATTGTAAAGTAACTAACTAAACCTACAATGTTCTAAACTAAGACACGGTATTCGAAACTGACCAAACACCGAGCTCTTCTTCTCCTCCATTCCCATCCAACCCTAACATATTCTAAACTAACTAAACTAATCTACACCTGAACTCTCCTCCTCCTCCCCTCCTCCTCCTCCTCCTCCTCCATTCCCATCGCACGCTTCTTCATCTCCACAAAATGAACAAAGTTGCTAGATTCCCAGTGCGCTGCCCTAAGCATCTATTCCTACACATGCATCCTCCTCCTCACATGTATCCTCCTCACAAGTATTCTCCTCCTCCTCCTCACGCTGCCCTCAGCATCTATTCCAAAATCCACTTCATTATAAGACCAAGCAACTTCATTTTAACTTAACATTTTATTTTCTATACCTCTACTCCCTAAACTCTGCGCTCGTGCGCGCGTGTCGACAACAGAGGGAAGCAGTGGCTGGAGATGAATGTCAGTAGCGGCGCGCCGGTGGTGGAAGGGAGCTCAGTGCAGTCGAGTGGTTCGGAGGAGTCTCTCATGCCGTGCTGGTTCTCACTGTATGCTGTCGTTGTCCACCATGGCAGGTGTTACATACGTATGTGTGCGTGTGTGCGTTTGTGCGTGTGTGTGTGTTTGCGTGTTTGCGTGTGTGTGTGCGCGCACACACACACACGCACACGCTCACACATTCACATTCACATTCACATTCACATATTCATAGACAAAGACATAGAAATTCACACATAGATACACATAGAGACTGTGTAAAGGTGGCTTTTATTGGTGGCATTTATTGTCACCATCGCAACTATCTATCGACGCCAATCACACACATCATACATGCACGCACGCGCGCACGAGCATATTTTTATGTTCATACAATACCGTTGATGGGATATGAGAGCAGCATGGACTCCGGACATTACTCAGCCTACATCAGGAAGGGAGACGACTGGTAAGCTACCGGTTCTTGCGTAGGGAGGGCGGGGGTAGATAGGGTGCACAATGTGTTGCAATCAGGTACAGTAATTGTATACACACCACAAACACACCCTCGCATTCCATGGCCCGTACACCATGGCCGAGACACCGCCTAGACATCACACACACACACACACACACACACACACACACACACACACACACACACACACACACACACACACGATCGCCTAGACACACACACACACACACAGACAGACAGACAGACAAAGACACACACGATTGCGCGCATGCACATACGAACACTCTCCCACAAACACATTCTGAGACACAGCGTATTCTTCATGTACACAGGTTTGCCTGCAATGATTCCTCGATCGTCCTTGTCAGCGCAGAGGTATTTCTCGTGTACAATAATGGTTGCAAACGAGCGATGAGGACAGCAAATTGGAATGACTCCCGACTTGATCTGCGCGTGCCGAGGCCTCGGTCTCGCCCTTGCTGCCAAATTTGCCTTCAACCTAATGTCATTTCTGACGTTCGGGCCCTCCCTAAATATCTCTCACAGGCGGTGCTAGAATGCCAAGCGTATCTCCTATTTTACATTGCTTGCGACCCGTGACTGCGCAAAGGGAGCAAGGGTTCAATTAGGTGTTCGGAGGTTTGGCTGGGAGCGAGAAGAGAAGATGCAGACAAGAAGCTAGACCAAGAAAAGGAACTAATCGCGCGGTATTGCATTGTGCATGCACACAAGTACGGATGTGATTGCAAGCTGTTACGGATGTGATTTAGGCAACTTGAGGATCGTTAAATTTGAGGTTGGGGGCTTTAATTGGTACAATAAAAAGGGTCGATCTCATTGGATTACGTCAATGTGCTGATGAGTTTGCAGAACACACATACTCGCCGTTTCTGTCTATTGCATTAGTCCACTGCGGCACAATGCACATTACTTCACCAGGCACGAAGTCTGTCTTCATATTGTTGAGAAGAGCAATGTGCTCTGAAGTGATTCCGAAGCGATGTCGCACTGAGGCCATCGTTTCGCCCGACAGCATCACATACGGATGGGCGTAGTAGACGCTGGTTCCCGCGTTGTCTTTGTCAGGATTATTAGCCTTATTCAACGACCAGACGCTGATCCAGTCTGTGTTGAACATTTCTGCAACGGTGAACATGGACTCTTGCAAGCCCATAAGCCACGTACACTCTGTGCATACAGGCGGAAGAGCCTTGACCTGGTACACCGAGGTGTCAATCGACGGCTCATACGCGCCCCAGACACATGCTGCCAGAGCTGTCCTGGACGGATCTGGGTTGTCGCTCGCAGAGAAGGTCTGATTGTATAAGACCACTGATCGTCCCAGAAGATTGATGAGCCCAGGACCTGTGCTGAAGCCTATGTCCAGAGCATTTATCAGATCAAAGTTGGCCGACTGCAAATTATCAACGTACATAATGCCCATGTCATCGACACTGTTCCCGACATCGTTGTAATTGCCTGGTTGAAGATCGCCGAATTCGTGCAGGCGTACGCTGAATGTCGGAGAGACCTCTGAAATACCGCACACACGTCCACGAACGCGAATGCCAATGTCTGATGGCGAGGCGATGAAACCGCCAGAGAGTTTGACTGCTGACATGGGAATTAAAGTACAATATGCACGAACATGTGCCGCAGGTACAGCGCCATTCTCCTCTGCACCACTCCGTGGCCTTGCGATGCCCATTTCGCACTGGCTAAGAGTAACATTGTCCAACACGCGACGCAAGCGAAATGAAGACGAGATTGCAGACAGAGGTCCTAGAAGCCCTAAAGAGGTCTCAAGTGCCATCAACTTATGCTCGCCCTCGAGCGAAGCAGCGAAGACTGTAACGAGCCGCTGCACACCGTACTTATTTGTCGAAGATTTGCCATACTGCCATGATTCCAATGCGTAGGTGTCTGAAGCTTGCAGGCCTCTGAAAATACCACTCAGTGTAGCGGTGCCAGCGGCCTTTTGCTGCAGGATGAAGCTCCCTTGCACGCTCTTACCATCGTCAGCAATAGGGTAAAAATAGCACGATCCCAACAGATCCAGAATCATGGTTCTGTATGGTCTGGTAAACGCGCTGTATTCCCCAATTCCTCCCCCGTTGACAGCGGCGACTGAAAAAATATATGAAGCATTGGCCAGCAAATTGGTCACGTCAAAGCGTGTTACAAAACCACTGCTAAATACATGGGAGAGCGGCAAGGTCTCAGACTGTTGCTGCAGAGCAATTTCTGTGGCCGTTGCCAACCGATACGAAATGTTGTATCCGAGAATGTTGTTTCGACGGCCTGGTGGGGATAACCATTCAAGTGTTACTTCCGTGGCTCGTACAGCCACAACCTCAACTGCTTGAATTTGGTTAGCCTTCGTCATCAGAATGGCCGAGTCACTCGGATCGCCGTATCCAAAACCATTATCGGCATTCAGAATCACTTCGTACCTGTTGTTGGGGTCCAAATTCACAAGCGGATAATTTTTCACTCCAATGCCCAATTCAGTGCCCGCGAAGACCCTTTCCACCCAACCTCCTGAATCATCCTTGTCTGCCCGGTCTATATCTCTGAATCTCAATTCGTAGGCAAAAATGTTGTTTGGGGTTCCCGGTACAACATCCCATGTCACAATTATGTCATAGATTGTGGCTGATTGCAGTCTAGGTAAGGTCATCTTGCCGGGCTTTGTCGATACTGGGATGGAGTTCATTGATTTCGAGCTGCACGAGTGAGTCTTGCAACAGGGTTCAAAGTAGCAGCTGCCATCTGGAACGATGATATCAGTACGGCAAAGAGTGCACCAGGTGTTTTCCGCAATTACGGAAAAATAGTACTTGGTGTTAGAAGGCAGCTCGGTATATGTATAGGACGTGCCCTCGTATACAACTTCGCCCGCATCGTATGAGAACCCCTGTGCCTGCTTGAAAAGCACATAGCCGGTAAGGTCCAAGCCTCCCCTTTGATTCCAATCCACCATCTGATTCCAACTTACTGAAATGCTGTCCAGAGAATTCGACACGGCAACAGGCCGAGCCATCTGAACAGGGTAATCGGCATAGGTTCGGAATTGGGGCGAGTTCTTGCTTCGTGGGCCCTCACCTCCGGAATTGACGATCGAAAGTTGGAAATAGTACAAAGTATTCTTTAGCAGTCCTTGACGAAGGTAGTTGTTTTTGGTCCTGTCGCATTCGTGCGATCGAGTGTACTCGTTTGGCGGATCCACTTGGCAATATACAAAGTACTCATCACCGGTATCACAAATCAAGTTTTCTGCCTGACAGGCTATGACTCTGAAACCAATAGAACTTCCACGCTTGTTTTGGTCGGTACTTGCTGGTCCTAGCCACGTAAGCCGAGCGCTTGTAGTCGTAATACTGGTCGCAGATACCTGCAGGGCAAGTTCACCGTTGGCATACATTGACCACGGGTCAGATACGATTGTAGTCCTTGACGCAACGATTGGACTATCTGAGCCCCAGCCCGACGGATTCCTGGCAGCAACCTTAAATCTGTATGGATAGTCTTGCTTCAAACTGTCGAACTTCAACAGTGTTGTGGAAGCCGGAAGAATCTGAAAGATCCAGGGAGTCCACAGTTGCGATTCATCACTGGCAATGAGTCCAGGGTTGTCATTTTGCTCCGAAAAGCCAACGCGGTAAGCGGTGAAAGAATTGTTTTCAGGCGGTGTCCAAGTGAGGAGAATTGTCTTCAGGAAAGCCTCTTGAAAAGGTGCCTTCATAGCACCAGGCACGGTCGGCATCTCTTCAGATGCGGGGCCTTGTGGACCCAATCCGTTCGCATTTTCAACTGCTACTTTGAACTGGTAGTAAACGTCAGTGTCAAGTGCGTTGGCAAAATAAGTATTGGGAATGGGGCCCAAGATATTACCAAATTGGTCTTGTGGTGCATCCAGTCTGGCTTCTACCTTCCATCCCCCGCCTTGATACTTATGAGCGTAACTGTACAGTACATATGCCGTTACTGGGGATCCACCATTGCTGTCTAATGAAATGACTGCTGGCCAGGTTACTCGCAGGCCTTGTGTAGAGGGATTGCTCAGTATTGGCTTTGGGCCTGGTTCTGGGAGACTGCTCAATGTCGTGATTTCGTGGGATATAGCGCTCCTCTCTCCTACGCCTAGAGATGAAGATGTGGCAACCTGAAACTTGTATCGGGCACCTTTCACCAGTCCGGTGACGTGGAAGAAATCTATTTCGCCTTCAGATTTGCTTCTGCTGGTCTCTTCTATCCATGAAGCGGAAGCAAGTGCCCACCGAATAGGAAATACTGTGTACTGTGGTGTAGCACCAGGCTTTGGATCCCATCTCAGATCACAGTCTCCAGCTCCTATGCGCATCACATACAAAAAATCTGGTGGTGCTGCTTGAGTTTTGATGCGCACACTGTCCCCGTAGTCTCCCGTTCCAGCGCTATTGATCGCAGCCACTCGAATATCATATCCAGTATTCGCAAGCAAGGATGAAAGCTGGAATCGCTGTCCTTGAGCAGTTCCAGACACGAACCACGGTCCAATATTGGCCGCATCAATATTCATCCGTGCTTGGATGCTGTAATCAACTACGGGACTTTTTCCATACCAAACCGGCCAAGAAACCTCGGCAGAATTCGTCGAGACGCTGACAACTGTCGGGACTGAAACTCCAGCGGGCTTTGTTCTGATTTCATCCGACGGCTCACTGGGCCTAAATCCCAGGGCGTTGGTAGCAACGACTTTGAATCTGTAAAACAAATTTGCACCAAGTCCGGTCACAACATATGAACTGCGTATTCCAGTTGCACTTGGCACGGAGACAACTCCGGTCATAGGTTGACCAGTTGTGTACTCCTCTGATTCCCTACTTGTCATCAACGAGTAGCCGATGATGGACAGACCACCATCGAATGTAGTCCAGTGTATTTTTGTGGAATAGCCAGATGTTTCGGTGAACTGGATGCTGACCACGGTTGGAAGTGCTGCTTTCGTTTGCAGCATCATTGGTTCGCTCTCGGGACCGAAACTTGTTTCAAGACGGGGGTCATTGCTAGCAGAAATACGAATTGCGTACAGCTTTCCGTTCACCAACCCAGCCAAGACACATTCTGTCACTGCGCCGGGTATTCCATCAACTGGAATAGCCCCACCCGAGCAGAAAGTCTGGCCATCCGAGGTCCCGTCTGTCGAAGAAAAAGACAGGCGGTACCCAGAAACGGTGCCCTGCACAAATTTGAATACGCTTGTCAGTATACGCAACAAGACAAGCAGATGAATAGTAGTGAGATTGGATCGCTTACATTGCCCTGGATGACCCCAGTCCAATCCCATTTTACTCTGACGGTGGTCGACTCTGTCACATTCTTTCCGTCGATGAGCCTCAAGTTTACAGGCGGAAGAGGAGTTGTGTAAACGTATGATGTCTTGCTGGGGAAACCGAAGCCAAGCATTGGAGTTGCCTGGTAAGAAACAGAGAACAAGTAGAGAGAATTTGGCAAGAGACCCGTGACTACAAATTCTCTCTCCCATGTGAAAGTTATCGTTTCATTTCCAAATTGACCGTCACGTCTCGGATATATCGTAAGACGAAATTTCGTGTCCATGATCTGCTGCGTGCCCAAATCGCTGGGCTCTTTCCAAGCGACTCGCACGGATGAAACGCTTGCACCCGTAGAAAGTGGCGGAGGAGGAGACCCTGGGATCGTCGCAATTGGCGTTCCTCTCACTTGAACACTTGCATCTCCTTCCAATTTTGAATTTGTTGCAGATACTTTGAAGAAGTAAGGGACTTCCTTTCCAAGCCCAGTGATGGTGTAAGAATTTAGACTGCTTGCCACCTGTACCGACTGCCAGACATCTGAGCCTTCGACTCGTCGGTAGTAAATCGTGTAGTACGCCAATGGGATCCCCTCTCCTCTTTGACAATTGTCGGCAGATCCATCCGCCAGAAAGAGTCCCGTACCTTTTTCGCAAACTGTCGAGAGTTGAATCCACGATATTTTCAGCCCTCCCTTCTGAACGATCTGCGCTGATGTCGGCACTGCGACAGAAGTGTTTACAACGCGGGCTGGTTTACCCACGGCAGTTGTGATAGGCAGTGTGACAGCACTTCTCGTTTGCTGAATTTCAACATTGTCCGTACTATAGTAAGCAACAACAGAGAAATAGTATGTTGTGGCGGGAACAAGAGGTGCGATTTCAAAAGTTTGATAAGTTAGGCCTCGTGCAGGCCCCCGGGTAACGTTACCATTTGTAAAAGGTGCAATAGACACACTTGCAACAGTCGGCCCAAACCAAATATTGACAAAGTCGCCGAAGGCGGCTGTAGTTGCCCCGTCGCCAACAACGCCAGCAGGCACAAACCACAATATTTGCACAGCCGTGGGGCTATTGACCTTTGTAAATAAGTTGTGGAACTTCAGTTGTTTTGGGATTTGCACTTCTGCTAAATCACTCCATTCGCTCCAAGTGCATATGGGTGACGATCCTGGAGACGGCGGTCGTGAGGCACAATCATTGCTAGCAACATTGCTAAATCGGATCCGGTATATGTATGTGTCTGCTTCTGTAAAACTGTCACCCGTCAAGTAATCGGTGATTTTTTTCTGGACGAACGCATTTTCGTCTAATTGTTGCGTCAAGCAAATTGGACAAGCAGCTATGCAGGGCGAAGGGGCGCACCCAGTTTCATACAGACACACTGGCTGTTCACCGTCGAGAACTGCAGGTAGCGTCGGGCAGTAATAGTCTAAGGGCCACCTTACTTTAGATTTTTTAGTTCTCTGGACTTCAACCATTTCGATATTGCGCCCTCCATTCAAGCTCTTATCAGAATATTCAAAGTACTCAGGATTACCGCCGCCCCATCTGATGTCAAAGCTAGTTGTACTAGAAGGCTGCACTCCAGGTTGAAGTTCTGCCCACTTGCCGAAGTTGGCCGGTTGAGAGGGCGCTGTGTACGCGGCACTGTGGCAGGTGTACGGAATTTGCCCATTCGGTGTGCCGTGACAATTGATGTCGCCAACTTGACAAGTTGGCCAAAACACTCCCTGGCCTTTGCCGTTGACAGCTGCCATCGAAAATATATACGTCGATCCCTTGAGCCCGATGAAAATATACTGGTCGATGGTTCCAACTGAAGCTTCTACTACCCATGGAGGATTTGCACGCTGGGCGATGCAAGCCCCTCCTGAGTCCATGCAACTTAGGCAGGACGTCAGTTGTGCATAGCGTAAAACAAATCCTGACAGCGCCATACCACCTGTGGTCTCCGCATCAATAGGAATCTTCCACTCAAGACCAATCCGAAATGCATTTTGAAGATCTTTGACGGCGGGCGAAAAGACATTGAGACTTGTAATGGCTCGTGGGACAACAGATACAGTACGGTACTTGAGCCGCGTACTCATGGATTTCAATCCGCCTGTGTTCACCGCCTCTACCATAAACGTGTAATCCACTCCGCCAGATAGACCGGTAATTGTATACTGGAAGGCATTCCCGTAAATAAAAATAGGTTCAGCGTAGTCGTCTCCAACGCGAAAGGGTGTCGCTAAAAAGTAGCGACGCCCTTCACAATGTGTTCCCGCAGGCTGGTTGATGGGGCAGTACGGATATGGAAATGGAGATTGTACTTTTGCTGACTCGCCCCAGTCTGTCATCTCCCATCTCAGGGTGAGAAAATCCCCTTGTTCGCCCTCAGAACCGGGGACCACGGTTAGATTCGTGACCGGTGATGGAGGGGTTATCTCTGTCGTTTTCGAAGATAAAGGACTTTCATCCGACGGTCCCAACGAGTTCACAGCTTGGATCCGGAATGTGTAAAACGTCTTCTTCGAGAGGCCTGTAAGCGTATAGGATGAACTAGGCGCCGCAATAGTTAACACCTTTTCATCATTCTCACTAGGGTTTCCAACGGTCAAGATATAATGCGAGATGGCGGTCTTCGGCACAGGATTCACAACAACCGGCGGGACCCACTGGACAATGATAGAGGTTGATGGATTCGAGGGATTCAATGACAAAGTCGGCCCAGGCATCCTCAATGGCGGCGAAACTGGAGCATCAAGCGCTGGCGATGCCAAAGACATTCCACCCCCCGATCCTTTGGAAAAGACAGCTTGAACATAGTGGACGAACGTAGCTCCTCGGATACACTCATCCGTGAGAAAGTAACTTTGTGTTCCACTGCCTAAGAGGTAGTCGTACGCCCCAAATATACCTTTTATAGTGGCAAAAATCCTGAAATCTGTTGCCGGCAGGCGCTGTTTAGTCCATGAAATATTGAGTCTGCATGAAGTCAAGCCAGTAATTTCGAGACTTGACCTCACAGATGTTGGTATCGTGTCGCTGTATGTCTCTGCAAGCACCCCAGCACTGATATTTGTGAGCCCTACAGCCGTCTGAGCCGCAAGTTTGATCTCAAACCGAGTCCCATCAGGCAAATTGTGGAATCGATGCTTTCTTTCAGTCGCTGGCACCACAGTCCCATTATCCCTGGCAGTGAAAGGCACAATCTGATGCAGGAATACTCTGTACTCGAGAATATTTACGTCGAGGGCTGGGGCCGCCCATGACACCTCAATGACTGATGTATGGCCATTGTCATAAACTTGTACAGATGGTGCTTGCATACTGGGCGGAATGGGAGGCATTGCTTTGTCCGATGCCTTGCCGCGGGGCCCTGTGCCCACGGAGTTGACGCCGGAAATCGAAAATTCGTAAAAGAAATTTGGAGCAAGACCTACAGCATGATAGGATAGCACGTTCCCGACATTCAGACCACTGTCAAAGCCCACTTCGTCCTGACGTTTGGTGTAGATAACGAAAGAATCGATAGAAAGCCCCCCCCGCGCCACATTGGTCACCTGCCAAACCAGGGAATTAGAAACAAGCTTCAACGCATGGGCCCAAAACATGGCATCGACAGCATTACCAGCGGATTCCACTGGATCAGGAGGCCCGTTGATGTTTTTGAAACCAACGGAGGGTCCATTTGCGCGGCAAGAGCGCCAGGAGTGGTGAAGACGCCGGGTTCGCTGGGCATGGACCGCAGGCCCTGATCGTTTTCAGCAACGACGGTGAAAAAGTGTTGGACATTTCGGAGCAACTTGCTGACTTGAAGGCTACTTGCGTCTCGAACGACATATGTTTCCCTCGATGACGGCGGTGCATTCATCTCAGCCACATCGACCAGATAGATCACAGACAGGCCCCCTGCTCCGTTCAAGCAGACGCATAAGCAACCTTGACTCACATGTAGGACGTTTTGGATCCTCATAAAAGTATTTCTGTTTTCTATCCAGGGGGGCACAACACACTAATCGCCCAGCGCGACAGGGCCATGGCCCTGAACATGAATTTCTACCAAGCGATACTGCTCCCTGGAAGTCCACTGCCATATGGCCCTTTCGCAAGGAGCATGGCGTTAGATTCAACCTTAGTAGGGCGTTGGTTGCCATTTTTGGAAGGCACACACCTTTTTGCTCGCTCCCACACCTTTTTGGTGGGGCCCCACACTGATGCCCCCGGGAGGGCGATGTTCTTACCCATTTTTCCTGTTCCCACGAGTGGCTCCCAGCTCAATGTAGCACTAGTAGGATGCAGGTTCTGGATACGCAGACCCTCTACCATTTGCGGTGATGCCGGCAGCGTAGTGACAGTCTGTGAAGAAACACTAGGCGAAACGCCCAGCAAGCCTGTATGCGAGATCTCACATCGGATCAGGCTGCAGCGCTTCATCTGAGCACCAAAACAAGGAAGGCTGTTGTGTTCAGTCGCATTTGCGACAACTCACCCAGAAACACGGTTTCGACACGAAAAAGGTACTTCGCCATTGGCGACAGGAAGGGCACTGCCAAAGACACACGAGGGGAGAGTGAGAAGATTGTCGGTACTCTTTGGTGAGCATTGCACATGGGGCATTCTGTGATTAGTGGGAATTTCAAGGATCGAGTGTACTTTCAAGTCGCACAGATGAGCCCGTGTGCGGTCAGCTGCACCTGTATGCGATGCTACAGACGGCGGAAGCATCGGGCCTTGATCCGCGATCGCATTGTATCTCCAGGTGTTGCCGGAATCTTTCGAGACAAATACCTGCTGCACGAGCACAGCAGCACCCTTCACTGGCTCCCACGTAATGGATACTTCTTTGTCCTTAATCACCACTGCTCAGAGCACAAGAACCTATTCAGTGCCGGCGCCAGACAAAGTCGCAGGAAATCGCCACATTTTTTGGCCCAGACATTCGCACCTGGACGCACGTTTGTAGCTCTGAAATCTGAGAGGGTTTCGGCAAAGGCGGTGATTGGCGCCGAATAATCACCCTGCAAGGCCAGGGCTGGCTGTCAGAGTGGTTGCGCACAACGTGGAAATTCAGTGCAAGAAATGCAAGTAGAGCTTTGCCTTGTTGTTGCGGGACTGAAGGATAAACTCGTACTGTGTGCTGGCCTGGAGACCTGCAAAACATTCACCAAATTTCAGCCTTGCATCATTACGCAGACCAAGGAGATATCGAATGTGCACTCACCAGCGACCACAAATGAAGATTCCACAGCCGAAAATTCTCGGCCCGCCATCCAAACCGCCGCGCCCGCCGCGCGCCATCGCAGGTCGTATGATGCAGCGGCACCCGGACCGGTACTCACCCCGGTCCACGACGCGTTGACACTCGTGTACTGAAACTGGGAAAAGTCTAGCTTCGACGGTGACACAGGCAGTTGTGCGCATATTGGCACGACTAAAATGGCGCCCAAGGCCGCGGCAAGCAGCGTCCCGGACGCTCCGGCGCTTGGCCATTGTTCTTCCCAGCCCCGCCAGTGCGCCCCGAGGGCGCTGCTGCCCTGCCGTCTTCTTTTTGAGCCCGAGCTCAAGCGTACATTGCACGGGCTAACAAGGGGATTCTGCGTTCCCTCCCCGCCACTTGCCCGCGCGGGCCCGTGGAGGCTGTTGCAGATCTTCAGAACGGAACTCGCTGCCCGCCGTTTGGCAGCGAGTGTAGGCAGCACTGCCCACAGCCCGCTTCCCTCGCCCGTCCCGCGAGCCATACGTCGGTGGGCCTGCGGTGTTGATCACAACTGCCAGTATGAATTTTTTTTTTGCAAGCGGACTAATGGCCGCGCTTCGCTCATTCTGATGGCTGCGGATCGCAATGATGTTCCCTTTGACCTTGACAGAATAGAGACGCTCACCGGTCGCTTTTGCAAGCGCGCACCGCGCCGGAGTCCCGCCTCCCCCCGCTCTCTCTCTCCCCTCTTCGTCCTCAGAGGGCCGCGTTTGATGCGCACGACTGCGTCTGCCCCTGCGCCCATCCTCCCCTGGCAGGGGTGCACTACGACAAGGACAATGTGCCCCTCTTCTACGAGGCCGTCTGCCGCGCCCCCGTACGCCCGGGCGACAGGTTGCACGCTGGCACTGTCTGTCGCTCCAGTTTTTGCACACGTGCATGCTTGACGCGCGCGACCAAGAGGCATGACTGCACGGGGCTGTGCAGGATACTGGATTTGGGGTGCGGTACTGGGCTCTGGGGCCTTCTTGCGGCACACACGGTAAGCGTGGAGCTCGAAGCACTCCCTGTGTGCAGCAGAGCCGCAGGCTTGAGTAATCGCACACACTCACCACGGGCGCAGGTGAAGCAGGATTGCTGGTTGACGTTGATCGACGTGCACGCCCCGTCAGGTACCGCACCGGGATGGAAACAAATAGGGTAAAGGAGAGGAGACCGCCTTGCGCCTAGTATACACGTCTGACATACGTGTTGTGTGTTGCGCAGTGAAGATTGCAAGACGCAATGCTGCTGCATTCAACTTGAGCGCCCCCCGGTGTGCCGCCTATTGCGGCGACATGTTTGCAGCATTGCCTCAAGACACGCTGCCGTTCAACGTCATCCTCTTCAATCCTCCACAGGTTCACTCCGCCACTCGCTCTTGCGCACGCGCGTACTCTCGCCGTGCCTGATGCACTTGTGCCAGCACACGCGCACCCGTGTGTGTGTGACGCATGTGGATGTGTGTACCTGTGTGGGCGCAGAGCGGGGGGCCAGTGGGCTTTGGAAAAGCTCGACTGGACAAGTACGGCGGCGAGGACGGCTCGGATTTTTATCTCCGTCTCATTGACTCATGCCGCCCTTTCATGGCCCCGGTGCCGCTCTTTTTTGTCATGTCCCCTGTCATGGGAGTATCCTGCGGAAGGGAGGGAGGGAGGGAGGGAGAGGGAGCGAGAGAGCGCGCGCGCGCGCGCGTTATTAGGACTTTCCATTCCAAAGGGCGTGTTTTGCTTTAATGATATTGTAGCGACGCAGAACGTGAATGGGACTCATATTTTGAGTTAACTGGTATTATCTGTCAACTCTCATGCATGTACACTAGGACCACGCACGCGGCAGTGCACGTTGTTTTCATTCCATACATTGGTTTATAGACATGCATTCATACATGGGTTTGTAGACATGTACACACGCGAGTGCGCGCGCATACACACACGTGCACAAATAATATGTGGCGATGCTGAGGCTTTCGTAGAACCTGTGCCCGGTCGATGTCTCTGATGTTCTAGAGAGGTGTCGCGTGTGATGGGTGTATGAACTCTCTCTCGCGCGCGCGCGCGCGCGCGAACCTCTCTGTCTCACTCTCTCTCTCACTCTCTCTCTCTGTAGAGTAGAGAATCTGTGCCCACATCCTCAGGTCTGGTCCCTTAGACCCATAGAACCTTAGACTATTATCCGATTTGAAGGCATGCCAGTTGCTGCCGCGCGTGCACACATACACACACACACACGCACTGGCACACACACACACACAGGCATGCCGCCTCCTCTTCTCTCAGCACGGGCTTGCCAACCCCAAGAGGGTAAGAGACCGAGGGAAAGGGAGGTTGAGAGAAAGGGGAATGAGAGGGGACAGAAGAATGAGCGGCAGGGTTTTTCCCTTTTGTTTTGGCGGGCGAAGGCGGAGGCAGGAGAGAAGGAGAATGTGATCAACAGACAGAAGGAGAATGTGATGAACAGACAGAAACTTAAGACTGCAGGCACGCTCGCTCTCTCGCTCGCTCGCTCGCACGCACGCACGCAGACGCGCGCGCACGCACGATTGCACAAGAGACAAACAGACCCGGTGACCTCACCTCACCCGCGCACCATGTTTCCAGCAGGAGCGGGTATGGAGTGAGGGGAGTGTAGGGTTTAGTTGAGGTAATGTGACACGAATGTAAGGTAGTAGAATGTATTGGTATTGTCATATGATATGTGTACGTATGCATGTAATGCGAGGGCTTGCAGGTATCCTCCTCCTCATATGATACATGTATCCTCCTCCTCATATCTCGATATGTGTACGTATGCATGTAATGCGAGGGCTTGCAGGTGCGGCAGGCGTGCTTGGATGCCGGCTTGAGCGTCTCAGTCTTGGTCCAGCAGGTCTGATCCCCAAAGCCTTATCTAAAAGACTAAAGACTAGCTCAGCTCGGTTTTGGTCCAGTAGTTTTGTGTGCTGAGTTTTTATGCAAGGTGCCAACGGGTTTTTTTTTGGCTGGGTTAGGGAGTGGTGTCCTTGTGGCTGTTCTCCTTGTGGTGGTAGGTGCTGTTGCTAACACATGTATCCTCCTCCTCATATGACACATGTATCCTCCTCCTCATGGTGGCTGTTCTCCTTGTGGTGGTAGGTGCTGTTGCTAACACATGTATCCTCCTCCTCATATGATACATGTATCCTCCTCCTCATATGGTGGCTGTTCTCCTTGTGGTGGTAGGTGCTGTTGCTAACACATGTATCCTCCTCCTCATATGATACATGTATCCTCCTCCTCATATGGTGGCTGTTCTCCTTGTGGTGCTAGGTGCTGTTGCACTTGGTTGTCGTGTCATTTGAGGCATTGTCAGTCTAGTGGTGTGGTTCAAGCCCCTATTTTGCAGAGCTGCCGCCATAGTGTGCGGGCACTGCATGTGCATGCTGCGTGTGCATACTGTGTACACGTGCCGCCCCTTGACATATATACATGCAGGCATGCATGCATACATACATCCTACATACCTAAATACATACCTCGACACAGCAGTAGCTACAAATTCTTGGAGAGTGCTCACACAGAAATTAGGCGGGCAGCACGTATGCACGCAGCCGCTGCATCCCCCCCCAGCCCCCCGCCCCCTTTTCCCCCCTAGAAGTCTCTCCCTCATCTTCCGCCCTCTCCCTCTCTCCCTGTCCCTGACCCTTTCTCTCTCGCCCGCTCGCTTGCTCTTTCACTCCGTCTCCTTCTGTCTCCTGTCTCCCTCCCATTCCCCCGACCAACTCGTGTATGACTACGCTGACTGTCTGAGAGGCGACAACAGGAGCGGCGGCTGACGCAGAAGATGCTCGACGACACATATCCCGGTCTCTACAACTACCAGTTGCAATTAGCGGCGCACGGAAAAGCCGAATTGGCGGTGGGCGCGTCGGTGCTGAGTGGGAGCTCCGCCGGCGCTGTGGACGCGGAGGGACTGAAAGAAGATTCGTCTTCCGCCTGCTCCACCGCATCCTCTCCCCTTGCGGTCCTGTCAGGGATCACTGCCGACAGTGCGTGCTCTGTGGATGGTGAAGCCGATGCGTCACCGTGTGCGCACACGCTGTGGTTTACCACGTGGCAACGTGTTTTTCTGGTATCCATCACCGCCGAGGCTGCGCTTCACTAGTAAAAGCCTGCCATTCTTCGCGCCCGGCCCACGACACGCTGTCACTGCTGCTGACAGGGGCCCCGTCTCCTCCTTCTCCTTACCGCTAACTTCCTGATGGTCGGGCATAATAGCTCCGTCACTGTGACTCGCGATGAAATCCTCGCGGTTAACGTTGACGTCGATCTCCTGCTGCAACAGAAGGACTATCACCAGGGATTTGGTCCAAAAATGATTGGACTTCCCTTGAGGAGGCAGTGACGACGCCACCCTCCGCCAAGACCGTTAATAATATCCACTACAAAAAGACTCTTGCGCGTTCCCATTGTGAGGCTGGTCACTGCGTGCAACTCGTTCCTTGGGTGCTTGCTCACTGACCCAGCCGGCCTTCGCACGATGAACAATTCATTGTTGACGAAGAAACAAAGCTGACCGCCTTGATATTCCGCGGGGTCATTGATTGCGATTTGTACGGTGCCCGTGGCGTAGCTGCCATGACAATGGAAGGTGATGCAGGCGTTGGTTGGACCACGAGTTATTCTCAGAGCAACTTGACCACGAGTCATTCTCAGAGCAACAAAGTTGCTCTGAGAATGACTCGTGGTCCAGCCTCGATACTGCGCCGGTGACTGCGAGGAGCTGCTTGCGTTTAACAGTTCCGTGAACGCCTCGTCAGACATGCTAACGCATGTCAATTCTTTTCTTTGGAGACTTTGCTGCTCGTCTTTTCCCACATGAAATCAAGAAAGCGACCAAGTACTTGGCTCTCTCTCTCTCTTGCGCGCGCGCCCTCTGTATGTGTGTTTATTAGGAACGTACTTGCACAACAGGGGTCTGAGTCTGGGCAAACTCTGCGGTCCTCAAAGCAACCCTCCTGGTACTCTCCGCCATTATCAGCCAGCGAAAATCGACGCGTCACATTCACGCATTCCCTGGACACTCGCATATATTCCTCCTCTCTTTGTGCGCTGTTCGGCGTGTCATTCGCCAGCGAT
>Ga0315899_10003418_pt1 | contig 17296 bp, 15 predicted proteins | sample LakEriMetagenome_2_FD_203518 | JGI IMG/M metagenome (GOLD analysis project Ga0315899, IMG submission 203518) | Freshwater fungal communities from buoy surface, Lake Erie, Ohio, United States - Buoy 4 MA112 | ecosystem: Environmental > Aquatic > Freshwater > Lake | place: USA: Lake Erie, Ohio... | reverse complement strand
TACTTTCAGCGGAAGATCGATCCTGCCGGTGCGGTTCCGGTTCCCGGACGAATCCGCTGGGCCCGCTGGCCCAGCGAGAGCAGCGAATAACGGGAACCGAGGCAGGCGGAGACCAAACGCGGGGCCTGCTGCAAGTTTCCCTGCCGCTCGGTCAAGGCCGCAGCGAGTTTAATCCGGCCGGTCGTTTAAGCGGGGCCGGATTTCGAGGATTGTGCTCGACCAGGTTTCGCCGGGGATGGGGTACTCAGCCTTGACGCTCAGCTGCAATTCCCGCTCGAGGAAGGCACTGGCTTGGCGGGCCTCCTGTAATTCCTCCTGCCAGCGGGGACCTTTAAGCAGGAGCAGGCGTCCGACATGCAGCCACTCGCGGCGGAGCAACGGCAGCAGCTTGACCAGCGGACCAACGGCCCGGGCAATGGTGGAGTCGTAGCGAAAGCTCTCCAGCAGCGACTCCGCGCGACAGTCGTAGATTTCAACTTGCAAATCGAGTGCCGCGGCGAATTCCTCCAAAGCCCGAGCTTTCTTTTTGACTGAGTCCGAAAGGGTGAGCTTCAGGTCGGGACGAAGTATCGCCAGCAGCAGGCCGGGGACTCCTCCTCCACTCCCGATATCGAGGACGTGCTCTCCCTGCCCCAGCAGACGCGCCAACTGCCATGAGTCGAGCAAGTCGCGAAACACAAATTGCTCGGCGGTGGTGTGCCGGGTGAGATTCATCACCTCGTTTCGATCCCACAGCAGCCGACAGTATTTCTGCAGTTGGGCTTTCATCTCCGGAGTGAGGTCGGCAATTCCGGCCCGCAGCAGCGCAGCATCGAACTCGGGTTGAAGGGACGCAGGAGTGGCTTCGGTCGTCATGCAGCGGAGGTTTCAGAAAGGGAGAAGACTGGTGAGTTCCCGAGTCACCTCTGCGGCCTTTTCCGGGCGCTCGAGGAAGAATCGGGTCACGTGGAAGAAAATGGGAGCCGCAAAACAGACGGAGTCAATCCGGTCGAGAACCCCCGCATGGCCCTGCACGAGCGTGCCGTAATCCTTGACCCCGCGATCACGCTTGATGGCGGACATCGTCATGCTGCCGGAAGAAGCCATCACGCTGATCAGGGCCGCCATGATTCCGGCTCCGTACCAGGTGAACGGAGTCACGGGGAGCAGCAATTGAATCAACATCCCGGCGACCGCCGTTCCGACAGCGGCCCCGATAATGCCTTCCCAGGTCCGGGTTGAGTTGACCGTGGGAGCAATCACATGTTTGCCGAACAGGCGGTCCCAGGCAAAGTGCAGCGTGTCACTGACCTGAACCATGACCACGAAGAACAGCAGAACCCCAGCCGGCTTGCCATCCCATTCTTCCCATTCGTAAGTCGTCAGATTGAGGCGATGGAGTTTCAGATAGAGCAGTGCCGGAGCGTGACTGAGCGCGTAGACACAAATCAGCAAACCGAATTGGATCTTGGCGATCCGCTCGAGAAAGCGTTTGGTATCTCCGGTCATGGCAATCCGCCCCGGGATGAACAGCGAGGCGTAAACCGGAATGACGATGGTGTAGAGCTGGTACTTGTCCAGCGCGACCATCACATACTGCAGGGGCGTGAACAGGAAGAAGACCCAGAACAGGGTGCGGTGGTCACCCCGGCGGGTCGGGGTCATGGTGATAAACTCGCGGAGCGCCCAGAAGGAGACGAAAAAGAAGAATACCACCGTCAAGATCTGCCCGAACATCATCGTGACTGCCAAGAGCAGGCAGATCATCAACCAGGCAGAAACCCGGTTGTCAAAGGTGCGGATGATAGCCGCGTCGAGATTGGCTGCAGGTTGCCTTCGAAGCAGGCGCGAACCAATCCAGCAAATGCCCAGCACCAGCAGGATCGCCACCAGCAGGATCAGCGTTTTGCCATCCAAGAGGCTCCTGTCGAACCAGGATTGGAGAAGCGGCATCAGGGATGGGAGAGGCGGTATGAGCGGCAACACTGGGGGGCTTAGGCTTCGTTTGAGTCCTGTTCTTTGAGCTTGACGATTTCCGCGCGGGCCCGGGAGAGAAACTGCTGTTTCCGCTCACCCGTTTCCAGCCACATCGGCGGGCCAATGGTGATGCAGCTGAGCAAGGGAACGGGTAAGAACTCTCCCTTGGGCATGACGCGATTCAGGTTGTCAATATAAACCGGCATGAACTCCAGGTCAGGGCGCTTTTTGGCCAAGTAGTACATTCCGCTCTTGAAATCCCGCATCTCGCCCGTTGGATTCCGGCTCCCTTCGGGAAACACGATCAACGAATCCCGCGAGCCAATCTCGCGGATCATCATGTCGATCGGACTGTTGTGAGCCTTGACTTGCTTGCGGTCGATCAGGATGACATTGAACAGGCTGGAAACATAGCGCCGGACCGGACCGCCATCCCAGTAATCCTTGGCCGCCACCGGGCGGGTAATCGATCGCAACTGTTTCGGCAGCGAGGCCCACAGCACCAAGGCATCCAGATGGCTGGTATGGTTGGCGAAGTAGACCCGCTGGCAAGAGTCCGGTTCACAGCCTACCCAGCGGACTGTCGCTCCGCTGAAAAACTTGGCAAGCCCGGCGAGAACTGGCACTGAAATCGATTTCATTTTGCCCGGGCTGATAAATACGGATACGAGTAAACGGCCAGTTGCTAGCACCATGCCGACTGGACTGACTCAACAGGCGAGGACCTGCCCCGTCTCACCGTTCCCGCTGGTCGAGCAGCGGTGAATGCGCACTGCCGAGGTTTTGTCGTCGCCGTCCTATCATAGTCATTCGGGCCAAGTGGGGTATCCCAACCGGTCGGAACCGCGGCCTGAAGCCAGATTGGGGTTGCTGCTTCCACCGCTGCTCTGGTAAGGATCTCTCCTCAGGCAACGATCTGGAGGCGACCGGGAGTGGTGAACCGGGCAGGGATGTCCCTGCGCGGCTCCGGCATCTCGGCAGGAGACCGGAGCCAAGGGAAATTTCGTAGGGAAATTTCGTGGGGAAGTGGCTGGGAGCCGCTCTCCTGGCAATTTTTGCACCCTGACTCCGCACGCTTTCCCATTCACGAATGGATTTGTGAAATGACGGATACGATTGAGAACTCCCTTGCCCGAAAATGGCCCCCGACCCGCGGGCAACTGATCAAGCTGGTCTCGGTCGGTTTGTTTGCCACACTCGGCACAGTTGCCGTGGTTCAATCGATTCTCGGCGAGAAGAAAACGCCAGCCGACAGCGGGCAGGTCTCTGCAGGCGTCGAGGCCGAGTCGTCCACTCCCCCAGTTCAAGGTTTGCTGGGGGAGAGCTCAACCGTGGATCAAAACTTCGCGGCGACCGAGTCCGGTGACGAGCCCTCGGGCCAGCCTCCCGTTGTCACTGCCAGTTTCAAATTGGGTGATGGTGGAAGTGAACCGGCTCGGTCCAACCAAGCCAGCCCCGCCCCATCGACCAAGCTCCCCGAACTGAATCTGGTAGGTGCCGAGCGGAAGGGATCGTCCGAAATGGGGCTGGCGACCTCCTCGCCTTCGATTCCCGTCGCGGTTACCAAGCCAAATCTCTCGGGGCCGCCACCCTCCGGCTTCCCGTCCCCCCCCGCCGGTCAGGCAACGCAGTTTTCCGACTCCCCGGGGTCGGGAGCTCCGGTTCCCGTGAGCCCCGGTTCCAGTTCCCCAATTTCCAGTTTCTCCGCGCCCAAGCCGGCGGAATTCAAGCTGGGGTCGAGCGGAGGGATACCGAGCAGCGATGCGGCGGCAAACGGGGAAACCGGGCTGACAAACCAGTCGGCGGATCGCGGAACCGCCGCCTCCCCGCTGCCGCCCGCCGCCAGTGCAGGCGGACCATTTAACAATGATTTGCGCCGCCCAATGGAAACGAAGCTGGGAGCTGAGCCCTCGGGGTTGAATGCTCAATCGGTTCCGCCGGGCGAGATGCCCGCGGCGGCTGGCAGTTTGAGTTCGGGAGCGGGTGGTCTGCCCGGGCCTGCGAATTCAGGATTGGCCGGACAGCCTTCGCCCACTGGCGACACAGCAACGCCGCAGTCCGGAGTTGGCCGGAGCCTGCCATTGAACAACACGGCCGCAGACACCGGCGGGCAGAGCCCGCTGGCCGCGGCGACTCCCGGTGAGTCCCGGCAAGGACCCGGTGGAGCGCCAACGCCACCTGCCATGACATTCGGCCCACCCTCCGGTTCACCACTCGGCTCACCACTTGGTTCACCAATCGGTTCACCAATCGGTTCACCGCCGGCGGGCACTGGAATGCCTGCGATGGGTGCACCGCCGCAGCCAGCGAATTCAGTCGCTGGAGGAAGCGGTTCAACTCCCTCGTTCACGTTGGGGGACCCGGCCAACGGATTGGGCAATTCGCCAGGCTCCGCCGCAGCCCCGCCGACAACTGCGTTCGGAAGTGGTTCCCCCGTTTCCAATGGATCGTCGACGTCTCCCACGACCCTTCCGCCCGGCGCAGGCCGTTCGGTCGGTCAAGGGGATGGGCTCGGAAGCGGAACGTCATCGGGCAGTCCGACAGGATTCAACACTGGATTCGACAATCGTTCGGGAAACAATCCCGCGCCGCCCGTGGCGACGCCGCCCGGACTTAATCGCGGCACTCCTTCAGCTCCGGTGGCGGGGCTCGGTTCCGGCAGCCCACTGGGCTCGCCGGGTTCCCCGTCAGGTGCTTTAGGGCAGAACGCGAATCTCGTGCGGGATGGCGCGGGCCTTGCCGGTGCGCTTCCGGGCAATGGCAGCGGATTGCCCGGCAAGGCGGAGCTGGAGGGCGAGCAGGTTCCTGCCCTCTCGATTGAGAAAGTGGCGCCTCGCGAGATCCAGATCGACCAGCCCACCGACTTTCGAGTCATCGTCAAGAATGTTGGCCGAGTAGTTGCCAATGAGGTGCGAGTCACCGATCAGGTTCCGCGCGGAGCGCAGTTCGTGAAGGCGGTCCCGGAGGCGACTCGCAACGCGGCCGGCACGCTGGTCTGGGAATTGGGATCGCTCAAGCCCGGTGAGGAACGCTCGGTGGTTTTGACGCTTCAGCCCAAACAGACGGGCGAAATTGGATCGGTGGCTCAGGTCACGTTCGCGGCCCCCGCCTCACTGCGGGTCCTGGTGACCAAGCCGCAACTGGCAGTCGAGCATTCGGGTCCGGCCAAAGTGATGATTGGCGACCGCGTTCCGTTGGCGATTAGTGTTCGCAATTTGGGAAATGGCCCAGCCAAAGAGGTTGTCCTTCAGGAAGTCGTTCCGCCGCAACTGAAGTTTTCTGAGGACTTCAATGAACTGGAATATGAGATTGGCACCTTGGCTCCGGGGGAATCCCGCAAGGTCAACCTGAATTTGTCGGCGGCGCAAATCGGCAGATTTCGCAACACGATTCTCGTTTCGGGCGGTGGTGGATTGCACGCCGAACATCAGATCGACATGGAAGTGGTGGCTCCGCAACTGCAGCTCTCCAGCGAGGGGCCGAGCCGTCGCTATTTGAAACGAAACGCCACGCACATTTTTTCAGTGCGCAATTCCGGGACCGCGATTGCCACCAACCTCGACCTCGTGACGAAACTTCCCCAGGGAGTGCGATTCGTTTCGGCCAATAACCAGGGGCAATACGATCCGGGCTCGCACGCCGTGTACTGGAGCCTTGATCGGCTGAACGTTGGCCAGGGTGCCAGTGTGCAGTTGACCACGACTCCAGAGGATCCCGGGGAGCAGGCAATCGAGTTCATTGCAACGGCTGATCTGAATCAAAAAGCGAGTTTTCGCCAGCCGCTTCTGGTGGAGGATTTGCTGGAGCTGTTTTTTGAAATCGACGACGTGGAAGATGTGATTGAAGTGGGGAGCGAGACCCGCTATCGGATTCGCCTGATCAATCAGGGCACGGTGACAGCAACCAATCTGCAGCTGACCTTTTCCGCGGAGCAGGGGATTCGCCCGATGTCAGTGGACAATCGCCTGGCTGGTGAGGTGCGCGGGCAGGAAGTCATTTTCGCGCCGGTCGCGGAGATTCGGCCAGGGCAGGAGTTGGTGACCTATGTGACTGCAGTCGGAGCGGCCCCGGGCGAACATCGCATCGTTGCCCGCCTCCGTTCTGACCAACGTGAAATGAATGTCAGCAAGGAAGAGAGCACCCGGGTCTACGCCGATCGCTGAGGACGTATGGGCTCAGGTCCAGCCGGTCTGCCCGCGGAGTGCTTTGCGACGGCAATCGATTATAGTGGCGGTGGTCGAGAGTGGGCCCCGCTGGCTTTGGCCCGGTTGAGTTTCGGGGAAATCGGTTGGTGAATGTCGCGATCAGGTTTGAAATTGCTCCGCAGGGCGATACCGCCGCGGAAATTCGCTGGAGTGGGCTCGACCATGCCGCGCTGATAGCCGCCAACCTTGCCGTCGTTCGCTTGGTTGAGCAGGCGGAGCTGGTCGGGCTGGTCGCAGCGGTCCCTGGCTTTGAAACGATAACAGTGCACTACAACCCGCTGGTCTGGGAGAGCTGGAGAGCATTTTCTCAGGCGCTGCGGGGACTCTTGCTGGAGAGTCAGCTGGCGACATCATTCTCCGGAAAGCTGATTGAGATTCCCGTTTGCTACGCTGCGGAGTTCGGGCCGGATTTGGAACTGGTCGCAGCTCATGCCGGCTTGAGTGTGGCGGAGGTGGTCCAGCGGCACAGCGGCGCGGAATACCGGGTCCAGATGTTGGGATTCATGCCGGGATTTCCCTATCTCGATGGATTGCCACCCGAGTTGGCGATGCCTCGCAAGGTAAAACCGAGACTTGAGGTCGCGGCTGGTTCTGTGGCGATCGGTGGAATTCAAACTGGAGTTTATCCGGTTGCGGCACCGGCGGGTTGGCAGGTCATCGGGCGAACGCCGCTGCGTTTGTTTGATCCGATGGCAACGGTTCCGGCGCTGCTTTCGGCTGGAGACCGCGTCCGCTTGTGCCCCATTTCCATGGAGGAGTTTCGGGCATGGGAGGGACGCTCCCGATGAAGCCGATCCTCATCGAGCGCGCGGGAATTTGTTCCACGCTCCAAGACTTGGGGCGTCCCGATGGAGGGCGCTGGGGTGTTCCCTGGGGGGGAGCGATGGACCACGGAGCGCACCGCCTGGCCAGTTTGCTGGTCGGAAATTCTCCTGATTTGGCATCCATTGAAATGACGGTTGTGGGCGATACGATTCAATTCCCTGAGGAGACCTTGATCGCGTGGGCTGGAGCCGATTTGGGCGGAGTCCTCGAGTTTCAGGGGCGGGCGCTGCCACTCCCGGCGGAACGCCCCGTGCTGGTTCGGGCGGGAGTCCGCTTGCGCCTCGGAACCGCGGCGACTTGCGGTTGCCGCGGCTACCTGGCCGTGGCCGGTGGTTTTGACGTCGCCGAGGTTTTAGGGAGTCAATCGACCAGCCTGCGCAGTGGTTGGGGCGGCTGGCAAGGTCGTGCTTTGCGGTCCGGAGACCGACTGCCGCGCGGAATGAAGAGTGAGTTGAGTCAGCGGATTCAGGCTCGGCTGGGCAGTTGTGGCGATCAACTCTTGCGATCGGTCCCCTGGTTTTTTCGTCCGGCGCCGATTTCAGATCAGGCCGCGGTGATTTTGCGGGTGGTCCGTGGCAAGCATTACTCGACGCTCGCCCCCGCCAGCCAGAAGCTCTTTTTCTCGGAGTTCAAAATCACACCGCAGTCAGATCGGATGGGATATCGGTTGTCCGGCCAGGCATTGACATTTGGAGTGCCCATGCAGGAACTCAAGTCGGGCGGGACAGTCCGCGGGACCATTCAGTTGCCGCTCGGCAGTGACCAGCCCCTGCTGCTGATGGCGGATGGTGCACCGACTGGTGGCTATCCCGAATTGGCTCACGTGATCGCCGCGGATTGGTCGGCGGCTGCGCAGTTGGCCCCGGGCACATCGATCTATTTTCGCGAAGTCGATTTGGCTGAGGCGCACTTGCGATTGAAGGAGCAGGAGCAGGGTTTGCGACTGATTGCAGACTCACTCCGCCGCTGGACCAGCGAATGGGGTCGCGAGGGAGCTGATAATGTCGCTGCGAGTTGATCTCAATTGCGATCTTGGCGAGTTGGAAGGTGCTGAGGGTTGGGCGCGCGAGTTGGCGCTGCTGCCTTGGGTGACATCGATCAATCTTGCCTGTGGTCTTCATGCCGGTGATCCACAGCGGATTCGCTTGTTGGCTCAGGCTGCCCGAGCTGCCGGAGTTGCGGTTGGTGCGCATCCAGGTTATCCCGATCGGGCCGGTTTCGGCCGAGTGGAATTGGAGTTGTCGCCGGAAGCAATTCGCGACTGGGTGCTCTATCAGGTGGCCGCCGTTGGGGGAATGCTCAAGGCGGAGGGCGTACTGCTGAACCATGTCAAGCCGCATGGGGCTTTGTACAATCGGGCTTATCGCGACCGGGAAGCCGCACATGCGATCGCCGAGGCGGTAGCCGCCTATGATCCGGAATGCTGGCTGGTGGCTCAGGCGGGGAGTGAGCTGGCCGAGGCGGGAGGTCGCATTGGGTTGCACACTGCCCGCGAGGTGTTTGCCGACCGTGGATACGCCGCAGACGGGAGTTTACTGCGGCGAGGCACTGCCGGCAGCGTGATGACTGACCCCGAGGCAGTCGCGGACAGAGCGGTGAAAATCGTCAGTGAGCAGGCAATACCACTGGCAGACGGCTCGCGAATTGCGGTGCCAGTTGATACGATCTGCCTTCACGGTGACAACCCGGAGGCGGGGGAGATAGCCCGGCGTCTGATGGAGGCACTCCGGGCGGCGGGTGTCGAATTGGCGGCGTTGCCGCCGCGGCCGCGTCCTTTTCGGGTGCGCAACTGAGCTCGGCTGACGGAAGTGGTCCGACGGCGAAGGCCTGTTTGCGAAGGTGATGAGCGGGCCCCGGACAGGGGTGCCGCGGAATGCCCGCCCGGTCTCAGGCTTCTCAGAGAAACTCCTCGGGTTCTGGCTCGCAGCCTCGGCCTGGGATAGGTGCTTTTTCCGGAGCCCAGCGGCCGCTCGACCGAGGAAGGTCGCTCAGAAACAGGTCGGTGCCACGGTTTTACCCGCCGAGACCGGTGCGACCTGTCGGGACCGTTCGGGCACCGGGGGAAAAAATTGCACAGAGAGCGCGCTTTGCGGCGCGAATGTAGCGGCGGCATGTACACAACGCTGGTGATTTATTGCATTCTGGTTGCCCTTGCTTCTGCGTTTGGCGGGGCTCTGCCCGGCTTGGTTCGCTTTACCCACCGGCGCATTCAGCTGACTTTGAGTCTGGTATCCGGGGTCATGCTCGGTGTGGCGATGCTGCATTTGCTGCCGCAAGCCTTGGAACTGGTGCCGAAGCAGATGGCCCTGAGCGGGTGTCTCTGCGGGCTGCTGCTGATGTTCTTTCTGATTCGGATGTTCCACTTTCATCAGCATGATTTGGGCTTGGAGGAAGATGAGCCCCCCGCAGCTACAGAGTCCGCCCCGGGCGATGTTGGAGGGAAGCCGCAGGCTGGGGAGTCGCACCGTGAGGCGGGCGATTTGGTCCAGTTGACAGTCGGCTCTCACTCGCTGCCGCGTCCGCAGTTGTGTGATGGCGGGCATCACCATGTCCATTGCCAGGCGCATCCGGGCAAGCTGGATTTCAGTTGGGCCGGCCTCTGTTTTGGCTTGGCAGTCCATACGATTCTCGATGGAATCGCCTTGGCGGCTGCCTGTCAGGCGGAACATCCCGAAGTGAATTTGCTGGCTGGACTCGGTACGTTTCTCGCGATCGTGCTGCACAAACCGCTCGATGCGCTCTCGATCACATCACTGATGGCAGCCAAGGGGTGGCCGGTTTCACAGCAGTTTCTGGTGAATCTGGTGTTCGCAACCATGTGTCCGTTGGGGGCACTGGTCTTTGCCTTCTCGATCGACCAATGGCTGGCGTGGCGTGAGGTTGCCCTCGGACTTGCGTTAGCCGTCTCGGCCGGGGTGTTTCTCTGCATCTCGCTGGGCGATTTGCTTCCCGAACTCCACTTTCATTCGCACGATCGGTTTCGTCTCTCGCTGATGCTGCTGCTGGGGGTGGCCATTGCTCTGGCGATCGAGTGGTTGCCAGGACACCAGCACTGAAAGGAGCGTTCCGGATGCCACCGGTCATTAATATTGGTTTGCGTGTCTGCGGTGCATTTGCAGCTCTGATCTTTTTGTTCTGGTTGATCGGCCTGCTGCTGCCGCATGGCTATCAGACCACAGCGGAAGTTGTGGTGGAGGCTCCCGCTGAAAAGATTTTCCCCTATCTGAATCGACTCGACCAATGGCCGGCCTGGTCCCAATGGCAGACCGGCAAAGATTCGCTGTTTCGCGTCGAGTATGGCCCGACGATCGAAGGGGTGGGGGCGGTTCAGACTTGGCAGGAGCCACGGGGGCGAGGAAAGTTGTGGATCACCGGGAGCGAGCTGAATCGCAGCCTCGACTATGTGGTCGAGTTTGGTGAGTTTCCCAGAATGGAAAGTCGGTTTGTGTTGACTCCGGAGGGAAGCAAGACCCGGGTTTCGTGGACAAGCTCGGGACGTTTGCCCGGCGGCGCTTTTTACGGCTGGCTGAGATTGGCTTTTGTGAACGGGATGCGCGACCAGTACCAACAGGCATTGGTAAAGCTGGACGCAGTGGTGACAGGGAAACCACTTCCCGGGACAGCGGAGAATGCCAAGTCTCCTTCGACCCAGCCAGAGACCAACCAGAGCGAGCGGCTGCCCGACCAGGCTGACCAGAAAAAGAACTGAGGCAGCCAGCGCTGCTGGCGCCGTCTGCCTCCGTTTTCGCTTTCGCCGATGAGCTTGATGTTCGAGTTTGATCCCGACCCCGAAGAGATCGGAGTGTCACCAGTCTGCTGCTTGAGGCTTCAGCTTGCCCCGCTGCGCTCCCGGATCTCGACTGCGCTGAACGCGGCAAGTAACCTCGGGGCGTCATCAGGCCTTGATGCTCGTCCGCTGCGGCGCCGAAATGGACTTGGTCATGTCAGCCGCGGATACAGGAGTCGCAGGCCTTATTGGCCGCTGCCGGTCCCGCTGCTGCCGCTGCCGGTGCCGCCGACAGTAGTCGAGTTCGCCCCGCCGCCGCCGTTAATGGTGGGCGGCTGCATCGCGGCGCCATACCCGATATTGATCGCCTGGATGCGGGCACCATTGCCAGGTTCAGGAACAAAATTCGAGAAGGCGACTTGAGTGGCATAGTTGTCGCCATACCAGTTGCGAACAGTTTCGCGGACCGTCTCCAGTCGCAGCGAATTGAGTTGAGGATCCCGTGTCGGTGCGACCAGCACCCCGCGTTGCCATTCCGGGTTGTTTCGCATCGAAACCTCGAGCTTGCGCTCGCCCAGACGATTCAAGCGACCTGTTCCCGGCTCAAAATGACTGTCGCTCAGGGTGCACTCATAAGCCAGGCCGGAGGTATACATCTGTTGCCAGATGCTGAGGTAGTCCGTGCGATCCCAGCATGCAAATGGCCTCGGCCAGGCTTGGTTGCGCTCGAAGATTTGGTAATGCTGCTCGCGAGCGGCTTGGAAACCGCCACCGGCTATCCCACCGCTGCCGTTTTTCCAGCCGAACTGCTGGCTGCCACCACAGTCATTGCATTGGGCGGAGAGAGAGGTCGTGGCGCCCCAGGCGAGGAGCGTCATCGCGAGCGCGGGCAAGCAACGAATGGTCAGTTTCATGTAAGTTCTCTCCATCCTTGGGCGAACGACTGGGACTGAACTGCAGGTCGCAGCGTGAACAACTGATTGCCGAACCGCAGCGATTCAGCGGGATAGCAGTCAGGAGGGAGAGCAAGGGCCAATCTCCTCCTGTCCAATTATCGGACTGGTAGAGGAGTTGCCGGGAATGCGACGTGGCGCGATTTGAGAGAAATTCCGAGCTGAAAGGCTACCTTTTTAAAGCTGGAAGCATTTCGTTGACCATTTGGATTGCGGCGGGTCCAACGAGCACAACGAATATGCCGGGGAAAATGAAAACAACCAGCGGAAAAAGCAGTTTAACTGCCGTTTTGGCTGCTTTTTCTTCCGCGATTTGCCGACGCCGCGTCCGCATCATGTCGGATTGGGTCCGCAGGGCCTGGCCGACGCTGGTGCCGAAGCGATCGCACTGAATCATGATCGATGCTAGCGTTTTGAGGTCATCGACCCCGTTGCGATCGCCCAGTTCCTGGAGGACATCCGCCCGGGTCTGGCCCATCTGCAGTCGTTGATTACAGACTTTGAATTCGTGGGCGATGATTGGGTGAGAGTCTTCGAGTTCATCGCAAACTTTGCGCATCGCCTGGTCCAAGCCCAAGCCGGCCTCGACGCAGACGACGAGCATGTCGAGGACGTCGGGGAGCCCGAGAAAGATGGCCTGTTTGCGGCTCTTGGAGATCATCCCGACAACGAGGTCAGGGAGCATCATTCCGAAGACCGCGGCCCCGAGAGTCGAGATCATGCCTTTGGAGGTCATGCCGACGGTGAGCATGGTGATTCCGCCGCCGAGCACCAAGCCGGTGATCAAACAGAGGGCCTTGATCGTGGAAAAGAGGATGACCGCCTTTTCACTGCGGAAGCCGGCAGCCGAGAGTTTGGCGGCGAGGCTGCTCATTTCCTTCGCGCTTTTGGGCTGGAGGCTGGCGCCCATTTGGGGCCCGGCTTTCTCCAGGATTTTGGTCAGGCCCTCGATGGGGGTTTCCTTGACCAGTTGTACAGGCGCGCCGAGAATCTGGCTCTTGATTTTGGCCAAGCGCGTCTCGGCCCGGGTGCGACGGCTGATGAACAGGTCGCCCAGGACCCAAAAAGCGCCAGAGCAGGCTGCGAACAGGGCGTAGGGCAGGAGGGCAATGAAGTCGATTTTCTCGAGCATGTGGCAATTCCTGGCTAGACCTTGATCGTGATGATTTTCTTGATGCAGGCGGCGCCGAGCAATTGCATGAAGATTGCAAAGGCGAGCATCTTCCGGCCCAGCGGTTCATTAAAAAGCATCATGATGTAGTTGAAATTGAGGAACAGCATGGCGACAAACAATGCTGGTGGCAGGGCCAGCAGCACGACGCCGGAGAGTCGGCCTTCGCCGGTAAGCGCCTGGATTTGGCCAAAGATCTGAAATCGCTCGCGAATCAGATGGGCGATTTTGTCGAGGATTTCCGCGAGGTCACCACCCGTCTGGCGCTGCAGCACAACGCTGGTGGCAAAGAACCGCAAGTCGAGGTTGGGGACCCGAGTGGTCATGTTCATGATCGCTTTTTCCAGGGGAACGCCGAGGTTCTGCTCTTCAAAGCAGCGCCCGAACTCAGGACCCAGCGGCGCGGCGGTCTGTTGGGCAACCAGTTGGAACCCGGCGGCGAGACTTTGCCCGGCGCGAAGCGCCTGTCCGATCAGGTCGAGCGCCTCGGGGAGCTGGGCGGCAAATTTCTTCAGCCGCCTCCGCCGCTTGAACCAGACAAACAGGATCGGGAGGAAAAAGAAGCAACCGGCGATCACGGGAGCCATCGTCTTCAGTGGTGAGAACAGGAGGTAGATGGTGGCTCCCGTTCCAGCACAGACGCCGCAGTACGAAAGCAGTCGCGAGGTCGGAATCTGGATGTCGGCCTGTTCCAGCATTTGTCGCACATTGACAAACCGCGAAACGATTTTTTCCAGCCGGTTGGGCGCGTCATTGAGATTGCTGGTGACGGAGGTCACCGCATTCTCGCCCTTCTTCATGGCCAGCGGACTGACGTGGCGGGTCAAGGCCGAGAGTCGGTTCTCGACTGCCGTCTTCTCCTCCGCGAACAGGGTACCCACGGCGTAGATCCCCCCACTGACCGAGAGGGCGACGCAGACGATGACTAGGACTGTAAACATGGCACTGAATCCGAAACTCGATAGGGGAAGCGGCGCAAGTCCGCTGGCGGACGGATTTCCCGGACTAACACTGCATCATCACGCGCTCGCGGAAGATGCTGGCTGGCAGCTTGATGCCCTTTTGCTCGAGTCGGTCGACCGACTTGGGCCGGACACCGCAGCAGACGAACCGGCCAATTGCCCTGCCGTTTTCGTCGACCCCATCCTGGACGAATTTGAAAATGTCCTGCATCACAATCGTGTCATTTTCCATGCCGACGATTTCGGTGATGTGCGTGATTTTACGGGCACCGCCCTGCAACCGGTTGGCCTGAACAACCAGGTTCACCGCGCTGGCGATCTGGGTTCGCATTGCCTTGATGGGCAATTCGAATCCGGCCATCATGATCATCGTTTCCATACGGGCGATGCAGTCGCGAGGCGTATTGGCGTGCGTGGTGGTGAGCGAACCTTCGTGACCCGTATTCATTGCCTGCAGCATGTCCAGCGTTTCCGGTCCGCGGCATTCGCCGATGATGATCCGTTCCGGACGCATACGAAGACAGTTCTTGACCAGGTCGGTGGCCGTGACTTGACCCTTGCCTTCAATATTGGGAGGCCGGGTCTCAAGGCGGACAACGTGGTCCTGTTGCAACTGCAATTCGGCCGCGTCTTCAATCGTGATGATCCGGTCCGTATTGGGAATGAAACTGGAGAGCGTATTGAGCAGCGTGGTTTTACCGGAACCGGTACCGCCAGAGATGACAAGATTGAGCCGAGCCTTCATGGCTCCCTCCAGAAACATGACCATTTCGGGAGTAAAGGCCTTGTAATTCAGCAAGTCCTCCAGTTTCAGCGGATTGGAGCCGAAGCGCCGAATGGACATGGCGGCGCCATCGAGGGCGAGCGGGGGAATAATCGCATTGACGCGGGAGCCATCTTCCAGACGGGCGTCCACCATCGGGCAGGTTTCGTCAACCCGGCGACCGACCCGCGACACGATTCGGTCAATGATCTGCAGCAGGTGTGCGTTGTCCCGAAACTCGACGTTGGACTTTTCCATCCGCCCGCCGCGTTCGCAATAAATGTTCTTCGGACCGTTGATCAGAATATCGCTGATCGAGGAGTCCTTGAGGAGAATTTCCAAGGGGCCCAGGCCGAAAGTCTCGTCCAAAACCTCTTCAATCAGGCGGTCCCGTTCCAGACGGTTGAGCAGGTTGTTTTCACTGTCGCAGAGATGTTCCACGACGACCCGGATTTCTCGCCGCAGCGCATCCCCAGACAGGTCGCCAACGCGGGACAAGTCCAGTTTCCCGATCAGCTTTTGATGGATCCGTTGCTTGAGCGCGTCGAAGTCGCTCGATTTGGCTGTCGTTTTGCCGGTTGCAGTGCTCATGCGCAATTCCTGCGGTTGATAAAGTTGGCCTGGTGAGGGTTGGGAATCCGCACAGGACCGGGATGAGTGGACAGAAGTTCTGACACGGTTGCCCCGGGGGCGACCGGAATTCGGGGCCTAAAAATCTGCCAAAACATAGCTCACAGACATTCAGCTTCAGCCAATCGTCAATAATTACGCCAATTTGTTTAAGAGCTCACTCGTTGCAATCGATACGAACGAACCAGGCGGACGTTCGCCGGCCTGTTGTCCTCGCCAAACGGGCGCTTCTAAAATGGGGTATCCCATAACGCCTCGCGGAGAATTGGCCGGACCATGAAGAAAATGGCTCAAACCGGAAACCTGTTGGCCGCGGTTCCAGACCTGCGCGACCCCAACTTTTTCCGCTCGGTCGTGCTCATTTTTCAGCACGATGAAGAGGGCGCCGCGGGACTCGTTCTCAACCGGCAACTGCCGGTACTGGTCAAGGATGTGGCTCGCGAGGCACTCGAGCTGGAAGGTGATTTTTCAGACAGCCTGTTTTGGGGTGGCCCGGTCGAGGGACCTCTGATGGCACTCCACCGGTTCCCCGCCGCCGCCGAGTTGCAAGTCGCCCCCGGGCTCTTCTTTTCCATGCAGCAGCACAATCTGCAGGCGCTGCTTGAGCGACGCGATCAGGCTTTCCGCATTTTCAGCGGATATGCCGGCTGGGGGGTGGGGCAACTGGAGAGCGAACTGGAGGGAGGGGGCTGGCTCTCGTTGCCGGCCAAGTCCGATCAGGTTTTCGCCCAGCCCGATTCGCTCTGGCAATGGGTCTGTGAGGAAGTTGGACGCCGAATCATTCTCCCCCGAGGGCATTTGGGGCCAGAACCGCCTGCTCCCGACTGGAACTGACCTTGTTGCCCGGCGCGGTTTCTGGTTCGATACCGCTCGGAAAACACGGATGTTTGCTAGCAGTTTTGAGGGAGCCGACGCGCGACCCCTAAGCTGTGAGGGAAGTGGGAGACGGGTCGCTGTGAAAGTTTTGCAAGTCGTATCAGGTCGGGAGGTGAACGGGGCACTGGTCTATTGCCAGTTGCTGACCCGGCGCCTGCTGGAGGCCGGGCACGAGCCGATTCTGGTCTGTCGTCCGCGTTCCTGGATCACCCGACAAGGGCTTCCCGTGCGGATGATCGAGTCTGAGATGCGGCGTTTGCCGACATCGGACCTGAATGAGATTCGGGCCTTGATTCGCAGCGAGCAGATCGACGTCGTCCATACCCACATGAGCCGCGCCCACACCTTTGGCGTACTGCTCAAATGGCTGACTGGTGTTCCGGTTGTCGCCACGGCCCACAATCGTTACCTGCAGTTGCACTGGCGGTTCAATGACTTCGTGATTGCCAATTCGCTGGCGACAGAGCGGTATCACCGGCGTTTCAATCTCGTTCCATCCGATCAGATTCGGACCGTTTATTGTTTTGTCGACGGCCAGCGTTTTGAGACGACCGGGGACCGAGAGCGATTGCAAATTCGCCGTGAGCTGGAATACAACGGGAACGAATACCTGCTGGGAGTGGTCGGAGAGGTGATTCCGCGCAAGGGTCAGTGGTATCTCGCGCAGGCGCTGCCCGAGCTGTGTCGACGGATTCCGGAATTGAGGGTCCTGTTGATTGGACGTTACCACCGCAGCGAGCGATACGTCCGGCAGATGCGACGGCTGCAGGTCGCAGCCGGCTTGTTCCGCAAGGTTCGTTGGCTGGGGAGGCGGACCAATGTGCATCAGTACATGGCAGCATTGGACCAGCTTCTGGTGACCAGTGTCGAGGAGCCTTTTGGTCTGGTCGCCGTCGAAGGGCAGTTGAGTGGGACGCCCGTGATTGCCACGCGGACCGGAGGGTTGCCGGAGATTGTGCAGGATGGCCGGAACGGATTGTTGATTCCTGCCCGAGACTCGGAGGCCATCATCGCAGCCGTCGAGCGACTGTATCGCGATCGGCAGTTGGGAGCCGCCTTGGTGCAGGCGGGCCGCGAAGATGCGCGGAACCGTTTTGACCCGCTCGATCTGACCGCGGGTGTCGTCAGCATTTATCAGGAAGTGCTGCAGCGGCGCAAGCAAAAGTTGCTCGACCCTCCGCAAGTCCCGTCACCAGCCGCTTCCCATCCAGCACTGCCCTCCAGCCCA
>Ga0315899_10003417_pt1 | contig 17297 bp, 17 predicted proteins | sample LakEriMetagenome_2_FD_203518 | JGI IMG/M metagenome (GOLD analysis project Ga0315899, IMG submission 203518) | Freshwater fungal communities from buoy surface, Lake Erie, Ohio, United States - Buoy 4 MA112 | ecosystem: Environmental > Aquatic > Freshwater > Lake | place: USA: Lake Erie, Ohio... | reverse complement strand
GTTCGAGACCGGTATCAAAGTTATCGATCTGCTAACACCTTATGTAAAGGGTGGAAAGATCGGTCTCTTCGGCGGTGCAGGTGTAGGTAAGACAGTTCTTATCCAGGAGATGATTTATCGCGTAGCGGAAAACTTCGGTGGTGTATCTGTATTCGCCGGCGTTGGAGAACGTACTCGTGAAGGTAACGACTTGTTCCTTGAAATGACTGAGACTGGCGTTATCAATAAAACAGCCTTGGTCTTCGGCCAGATGGATGAACCACCTGGAACACGTCTTCGCGTTGCACTTTCAGCGCTGACCATGGCGGAGTACTTCCGCGATGTCCAGAAGCAAGACGTTCTACTCTTCATCGATAACATCTTCCGCTTTACTCAGGCGGGTTCTGAAGTATCAACTCTGCTTGGCCGTATGCCATCTGCTGTGGGTTACCAGCCAACGCTTGCCGATGAAATGGGCCAGTTGCAAGAGCGCATTACTTCAACACGTGGTCACTCAATTACATCTATGCAGGCCATTTACGTTCCTGCAGATGACATTACCGACCCAGCCCCACACACAACTTTCGCGCACTTAGATGCAACAACAGTGTTGTCTCGTCCGATTTCGGAGCTCGGTATTTACCCAGCTGTGGATCCACTTGACTCCACTTCGCGCATCTTGGATCCACGCTATATCGGTGAGCGCCACTTCCGCGTTGCAAACCGTACAAAGCAGATCTTGCAGCGTTACAAGGACCTTCAGGACATCATTGCGATTCTCGGTATCGATGAATTGTCAGAAGATGACCGCATTCTCGTAGGTCGCGCACGTCGCATCCAGCGCTTCTTGTCACAGAACACTTTCGTTGCGAAGGTCTTCACCGGTATCGATGGTTCATTCGTTCCACTTACTGAAACTATTGATGCATTCGAAGCTCTTGCCGATGGTAAGTACGATCACGTTCCGGAACAAGCATTCTTCATGTGTGGCGGCCTCGACGATGTCGAGCGCAAAGCTGCTGAACTAGCGAAGAGCTGAGTTAAGGAATAAAACATGGCACTTAACGTCGAACTAGTATCGCCAACACAGCGTGTGTGGTCTGGGCAGGCAACTTTTGTTTCTGCCCGTACAACTGAGGGAGAACTCGGTGTTCTACCTGACCACTCACCTTTGTTTGGCGTACTAGTCGACGGTGCCGTAAGCATCAAAGCAGTAGATGGCACAACCAAAGAATTCAATGTACAGGGCGGCTTCTTATCTGTCGCCAACAACCGTGTCTCGATTCTTACCGAGAGCGTTAACTAAAACCTTTTCACTTTAAGTGGTGCTGTGTCACTATTTTACGTAGCGTCTTTGACTTTCCACGCATCACAATCGAATTACTGATCGCACCGTAAGGCGTATAACGAATTCCATTTACAAGTTCACCATCAGTAATCCCGGTTGCAGATAGAAATACATCGTCAGAGTTACATAGATCACGGGTGGTCAAAACCTCGGCTGCAGCTTTTCCACCGTCAAAGAGCTGACCTTGAATACTTCCACCGAGACAGATCATCGCCGCTGCAGTGATTACTCCTTCAGGTGTTCCGCCAATTCCCATCAATAAATCGATTCCAGAGCCAGGAATTGCTGTCTCTATCGCCGCAGCGACATCACCATCTTGAATCAAACGAATGCGTGCCCCAGCGGACCTAATCTCTGCGATGAGATTATCGTGGCGCGGGCGATTCAGCACGACAATTGTTAGATCGCTTATAGGTAACCCTTTTGCTTGGGCGACACTCTTCAAATTTTCACTTACAGGTGCTTGGATATCAATGAGCAAAGCGGCTTCTGGCCCTGTAACAATTTTATTCATGTAGAAGCTTTCGCGGGGATCGTACATTGCACCGCGTGGAGCTAGTGCAATCACGCTTATTGCACCATTCATTCCTTGCGCTGTAAGAGAAGTTCCATCTATTGGATCTACTGCAACATCGCAATCAGGTCCTTCGCCATTTCCAACGCTCTCACCGTTGTGAAGCATCGGCGCATTATCTTTCTCGCCTTCACCAATAACAACTGTGCCATTCATATCAACTGTATTAATCATTGCGCGCATCGCGGCAACTGCTGCACCGTCGGCTTGGTCTTTATCTCCTCGCCCCACCCACGGCGCTGCTGCAAGCGCAGCGGTCTCCGTGACTCGTACTAACTCAAGAGCGAGATTGCGATCTGGGATTGCCAACTTTATTCTCTCGTAACTTGCGCACCCAGGCGCACTAACTCTTCAGCAAAGTTTGGATAGCCGCGATCGATGTGGAATGCCCCATCGACGGTCGTTTCACCATCAGCAACCAGAGCGGCGAGAACAAGCCCGGCACCAGCGCGAATATCAGTTGCCTCAACAGGTGCGCCAGATAACTGAGGAATGCCAACAATGGATGCGTGATGTCCATCTACCGTTACTTGTGCACCCAGACGCGCGAGTTCATTTACAAACATAAAACGTGATTCAAATACATTTTCCGTAACCATTGAATGTCCATCAGCAACTGCATTCATAGCAATAATAAAGGGCAGCAAGTCAGTAGCGAATCCGGGATAAGGAAGCGTTGCCACATCTGTGGCACGTGGGCGCTGATTCATCTGCACTCGGAATCCATCGGTAGTTGACGTAACAATCGCACCAGCGTGCGCCAACTTTTCCAACATAACTTCCATGTGATCAGCGCGGCCCCCGTGAATTGTGATATCTCCCTGGGTCATTGCTGCAGCAAATGCCCAAGTTCCAGCGATGATTCGATCAGTAATTGTGGTGTGATCGGTTGGATTTAACTTTGCAACGCCAGTTATCTTTATAAGCGGCGTACCTAGCCCTTCAATCTTTGCGCCCATTGAAATCAAGAACTCACCTAGATCAACCAAATCTGGTTCACGAGCGGCGTTATCAATAGTTGTAACGCCCTTTGCTAAGACCGCAGCGGTCATTAAATTCTCTGTCGCACCAACACTCGGAAAATCTAAATCAATTACTGCACCCGTTAAACCATTCGGGGCTGCAGCGATTACATATCCGTGTTCCACGTGTGCGTTAGCGCCAAGTGAGACTAAACCTTTGATGTGAAAATCTAAACCGCGCGATCCAATTGCATCGCCGCCCGGTAGCGCCACTTCGGCACGCCCGGTACGCGCAACAAGTGGACCCAATACGTTAATTGATGCGCGCATTTTTCTGACCAAGTCGTAATCAGCACGATGTTGTGGCGCTTCCGGGACATCAATTGTGACAACTGAGCCAGTGTGTTCAACTGTGCAGCCAAGGCGAGTCAGTAAATCTGACATTATTTCTACATCTGCAATATCTGGAACATTGCGAATCGTTGTTTTTCCGACGGCCAGCAATGAGGCGGCCATTAACTTAAGAACCGAGTTCTTCGCTCCGGTGACTGTAACCTCGCCTTTAAGGCTCGCGCCGCCAATTATGCGGAAGCGGTCGCTGCCTGCATTGCCCGAAGATGCCATAAAGCAAGTCTACTTATAGGCTAGGGCCATGGTTAATTTAACGCGTATTTACACCAAGACCGGCGACGATGGTTCAACCTCATTAGGAGATATGAGCCGTACTTCGAAGAACGATTCACGTCTTGAGGCTTATGCCACGGTTGATGAAGCAAATTCAACTATTGGTGTGGTGATAGCAACTGATGAGTTAACCGATGATATTCGCGCGCTTCTAGTGCGCATTCAAAATGATTTATTCGATGTCGGAGCTGACCTCTGTACTCCAGTGGTTGACTCACCTGCCTTCGAACCACTTCGGGTATTAGAAAGCCAAATTACTTACTTAGAAGAGCAGATTGATAAGTACAACGCCGACCTTGAACCACTGCGCTCTTTTGTTCTGCCTTCTGGCACTCCAGCGGCGGCACACCTTCACGTTGCCCGTACAGTTGTCCGTCGCGCTGAGCGCCGCACTTGGGCGGCAATTCATGGTTTCGGAACTGGTGTAAATCCACTAACGGCAAAGTATTTAAATCGTTGCTCTGATCTTCTATTTGTTCTCGCACGTGTTGCTAATAAGAAAATTGGCGATCAGCTGTGGGTACCTGGAGCAAACCGCTAACTTTTTAAGATAGCGCGGGCAATTTTCTCATCGCGCGCAAAGACAAATATTCTTGGGCCATCAGAGGTCTGAGTCAGCGTCGCTTTAATCTTTGCCTGCTCCAACTTCAACCGCAGAATTTCACCCGCAATATGGTTACTTGGTGAGGCGACTGCAACTAGCGCACCGTAATCATCTTCTCCACCTACATTAGGTGTGCGTTCAATAACAGATTTTCCGCGCGCAAAAGCCCACCTTAAAATCAAAGCCAAGATTCCAACAGCAAAGAATCCGCCGAAGCTGCTTAAGAAGAGCGCGTTATTAATTCCCCCGAGCATTAATCTCAGCCTGCCGCTTGGTATTCAGTTATAGGCAAAGTTCCTGGTGGATCACTTTGGTTACAGTCGGCGCTGATATTTGAAACTATATGGCCTGCGCCAATTGGCTCAGTTGTCACCAGCAAAACAGTAACTATTTGCTGCGGATTGCTCTTATTAACCGATGTAGTCACCTTGCCAAAAGTCTTTATCGTTCTATTCTCTGCTGAAGTAGCGCCAATTACAGATCCCGTTACTTGCCACCAACGACAGCCAACTTCTGAAGCAACCAGCACTGCACCACAAGTAAAGCTAGTGCATGCCTTAATCTGCGAAGAGAGCGAACTCTTGGCAGATAAAATTCCTACCAACTCTTTCGCAGTCGGAATTTTCATATAAAGCTTGGTTTCACCCAGTGGATCAGTTTTAAATCCTGCAGGTGGCCACTTGGGAGAAGGTGAAGGCGTTAATTTAGCCACCTTCTTCTTTGCTGGCGCTTTCTTCTTTGCAGGTGGCTTCTTTGCTGGCGCTTTCTTGGCCGGGGCCTTGGTAGCAACACTCGCTTTTGGTGTTGGCGTTGGACTCTTTGTGGCAGCCAGTGCTGGAGTAACTGTGATGGTCAGAATGAGAGCGAGACTAAGCGCTAGTTTCTTGGAATTAATCATTTCTGTTGATCCCACTTAAAGGTGCGTATCGAAATTATCAATCCAGCGATAAACCAAGCGAGGATTATTAAGAAAGTTCGTTCGGTCTCCCAGCTGCCGGCAACTTCGCGAGCAGCGAAAGAATCTGGCAAAAATACCGAGCGCATTCCTTGCGTCATCCATTTAAGAGGAAAGATCGCGGCAACTTGTTGCATCCAAGCAGGCAGATCAGTAAAGACGAAGAAAACACCGCTAAAGAATTGCAAGATGATGACCACAGGAGAGACAACTGCCGATGCGCTGCGTCCACTCTTCGGGATAACTGAGAAAGCGATACCGAGCGCAGTTGATGCACCGCTCCCCAGAATAATTAGCCAGGTAAAGGTAACCCACTTTGCAGGATCGGTCGGCAGATTAACTCCGAAGAAAAGCACCCCAGCGATTAATAGAAGGAATACCTGAATCGCCATAGTCACAAAGACAACGATCGCTTTACCAATGAAATAACTAGATGCCGGCATAGGTGTTCCGCGCAAGCGCTTTAACGTTCCGAAATCACGTTCGACTGGGATCATAATTGCCAGTTGCTGAAAACCAGTATTAACCAGCCCAGATGCGATCATTCCCGCCACGAAGTACTGGCTAAAAGTGACGCCATCAGTGAGTTCATTGGTAAATACTGAACCAAATATTGCTAACAACATAATTGGAAATGCCAATGTAAAGACGACAGATTCGCGCTGGCGCATAAATTGCTTGATTTCTAAACCACCACGTGCGATGCCGATTGCAAAAGCGTTGGGCACATTTGCTTTAGAAACTTTAGCTGTGGACATCAGCGCCTCCAATCATTTCAATATAAATATCCTCAAGTGAAGCGCGCTTTACAGTGAGTTCAGGGATTTCTCCTTGAAAAGTCTCGGTGAGTTTCTTGATTAGCGCTGTTGGATTGTCAGTGCGCTCAGATTTTGGTCCATCTTGGCCTAGCCAAGATACGGTGGCCAAGGATGTAGCCCGTCCGCCAAGTAGCGCTGGAGTTGAGACCTCCACAATTGTGCCACGGTTGATTACTGCAACTCGATCAGCTAGCGCTTCCGCTTCATCTAGATAATGCGTTGTCAAAACGATCGTGGTTCCGCTATCACGCAAGCTCTTAATCAACGCCCAAAATGCGCGGCGCGCCTCAGGGTCAAAACCAGTGGTTGGTTCATCAAGAAATAAAAGTTCGGGAGAACCAATAATTCCAAGGGCCACATCTAAGCGACGACGTTGTCCGCCAGATAAAGTCCGAATCAATTCATTTGATTTTTCTTCAAGTCCAACCGCGCTGACAACTTCTGTAACATCGCGGGGGTTGGAATAGTATTTTGCAAAATGTGCGACAGTATCTTTCACAGATAAATCACCCGCATCAGATGTTGATTGCAGAACAATGCCGATTCGGTTGCGCCAGATACGTCCAGCTACTCCCTTTACAGATGGGTCGGTATTTAAGACTGAAACTTCACCACTGTCTCGAGTTCGAAAACCCTCCAGAATTTCTACGGTCGTCGTCTTTCCTGCACCATTTGGACCAAGGAGGGCAAATATCTCGCCCTGAGCGATATCTAAATCTATGCCAGCTACAGCCTGAGTCGATCCATAACTCTTCTTTAGGCTTCTGACAGATATCACGCTGCTCATATGGCTACCTTGCCACATTGTTGGCAAAAGTGCGAGAAAATACCTTTATGAGCCCACGTCGCAACTTTCCTAAAGGTCGTCGGCCAAAGACAGAAGATCGTGATATTTCAACGTCAAATCAAACAGTAGAAGAGCATGCAGATGGTGATTTTATTGTTCGAAAGATCACAGGGTCGAGTTCTAATAAACCATATCGCTGTCCTGGATGTGACCAAGTAATTCCAATGGCAACGCCACATACAGTTGCTTGGATGGTTGGTGATGAAGATAATCGACGCCATTGGCATAACGCTTGTTGGGTAAAACGTAATGAACGTAGACCGAGAACAGAGCGCACAAGAAATGCGCCCCGTTTTTAGAAGATAAATCTATCCTAAGCGGCCGTTCAGTAAACGAGTCAAGATAACAATTAACTTATCGCTTCCTTTAGTCCGTTTGAAGCTGGTAAATGCAATAGGCAACTGGAACCGCGCCCGAACAACGGTGCGTGGGTAGGTAAATTCCAGAATTCCTTCTGGTCCGTGAATACGCCCATAACCACTGTCTTTAACGCCACCGAATGGAACAGATGCAATCGCTGCAAAGGAGATTGTTGAGTTAATAGCGACCATTCCACAGTGAAGTTGGCGTGCAATTTTCTTGCCTTGGCGCTTTGACCAGATAGATGAACCGAGTCCATAACGAGAAGCATTTGATAACGCGATCGCTTCTTCCATAGATTTAACACGATTGATAGCGATTGTTGGTCCGAAAGTTTCTTCCAGCATGGCAGTTGAATTCTCGGGTACATCGAGCAAGATCACTGGTTCGACAAAAGGTGCTTTCACAGAATCAGATCCACCAAGGACGGCCTTCGCACCTTTAGCTAAGGCATCATCAATATGGCCTTGAATAATTTTTATCTGCTTGGGCATTGTCGCTGGTCCGTAATTTCCAACTCCTGGAGCGCCTGGATGAATGCTTCGTGCAACTTTCAGCGCTTCCTCAATAAATTTATCGGCGACGCTTTCGTGGACATAAACACGCTCCGCACCAATGCAAGTTTGACCGGCATTGGACATCGCAGACCAAATAGTCGCATCAGCAGCGCGCTTGATATCTGCATCGGCGGCGACAATTACTGGATCTTTTCCGCCACATTCCAGAACAACCGGCGTCATAGTTGTGGCACAACTTGCTGCCACTAATTTGGCGGTTCGAGTAGAACCTGTGAAAGCCAACTTATCTACGCCGCTTTCGCAAAGATCTTTGCCAGTTTCTCCAAGGCCGGTGATGCAAGTGAAGATATCGGCAAAGGGCGCGACTTCAGCAAATGTGTCAGCCAGAACAGTTCCAACCCCTGGTGTGTACTCACTTGGTTTAAAGACAACGGTATTTCCTGCCGCTAGCGCGTAAGAAATGGAACCCATAGGAGTAAAAATTGGATAATTCCAAGGACCGATTACTCCAACTACGCCAACGGGGGAGCGTTCTACAGTTGCAGACATATTTGCCATCAGCACACCAGGAGAACGGTGAGATGTGCGCATTACATCTTCTGCGTGACGTGCTGCCCAACCTAAATGCCCAACCGCGAGTGCGGCTTCTAGTTTGGCATCGCTTACCGGCTTACCTGTCTCTCGCGAAACGATCTCGGTAATTTCATCTAATTTGGAGATCAATAAATTACTCCACTGCAACAAGACTTTGCGACGCCCCTTAAATCCAAGGTTCTGCCAAGCAAGAGACGCGGCACGGGCGCGACTTACCGCCTCGTGCACCTGTGCGCGATCAGTAATCGGGTAATTTGTAATGACTTCTCCGGTGACAGGGTAGTGAGATGCAAATGTTGCGTTGGATAAAGTAGTCATGGTCCAAGACTAGACTCTCCTTTATGTTGCAGCCAGTACGCCCCAGCACTATTTTGCCGGCACAGCGCACTACTTTCTCCGTGACCACATCTGATGGCGAAACCTTAATCGGCGAAGTATCTGCACCACTTGATCGCTATAGAGGTGCAATCCTCTGCTTCCATCCACTTCCTACAGCAGGCGGAATGATGGATAGCCACATCTATAAAAAAGCTGCTAATCGATTACCTGCAATGTCCGGTATCGAAGTGATTCGCTTTAACACGCGAGGCACAACAAGTGAAGCTGGCAGCAGCACAGGTGAATTTGATAACGGTGGGGCCGAACGTTTTGATGTAGAAGCGATGATGGAATATTGCCTTGATACCCTGAAGTTAGAGAATCTCTGGGTGGTGGGCTGGTCTTTCGGAACCGATCTTGCGCTACGTCACGCAAAAGATCCACGTATTAAAGGCTTGATTCTCTTATCACCACCACTTCGAACTTCTCAAGTTAGCGATATGCAATATTGGGCCGAAGATGGTCGCCCCGTGATTGCGTTAGTTCCGGAGCACGATGATTATCTTAAGCCTGCTGAGGCGAAGGTTCGTTTCGCGCCGCTAAAACAGATTGAGATCATTCCAGTTGAAGGTGCAAAACATCTTTGGGTAGGCGAGCCATCGGTCTATCGTGTGTTGAGTGAGATCACAAAGATTATTGCCCCAGAAAGTTTGCCATTACCGACTGAGATTTAAGAGTTATCCGCTCTCGGAAATACCACTTCATCAAGAATCAAGATTACTGATGCCGCAACCGGTACAGCCAGCAATCCACCGACAAGGCCAAGCAGTGAAGTACCAATTAGAGCAGAAATGATTGTGACCGCTCCAGGCACAGATAATGTGCGCTTCATTATTCGTGGAGTGACCAAGTAGTTTTCAATCTGAACATAAACCACATATGCAACAAATGCGATGATTCCGATTGAAACAGATTGCGTTAACGCAATAATCGTTACGACTGAACAACCAATAAAGTGTCCAATAAGCGGAATCAATCCACAAACTAGAACAATCATTGCAACAGCAACAGGAGATGGCAGACCCAAAACAAGAGACAAGACGAGTACGAAAACTGAAGCCATAATTGCAATGACAATCTGGCTACCGACAAAAGAACCAACGCGAGAGATTACTGCGTTGGTTAAACGCTCGATGCGGTCACGACGACTGGCTGGAGCAAAACGAACACCCATGCCAACCATTTGTGGAAGCGAGGTAATGAAGTAAAGAGTTAGAATCAAGATAGTTAGAGCCGTAAATGCTCCAGATAGAACTGATCGACCGACTCCGATTACACCGCCGAAAGCTGAAATAATCAGCGTTCCATCTGCTGTCATCTCTTTTAATTTGGTCTGTAAAGTATCGATAACCCCAAACTGGTTATTCAGATCAGCAATCGTGGAGTTATTCTCTAATTGAGCTAAAAGCGAAGGTCCACTATTGATCAACTGAGTGCCTTGCGAGACAACTGGTGGGATAACCACTGCAATAAAGAAGGCAACAAAGCTAATTACTGATATGAAAATAACCGCTACAGCACTAGCCCTCGACATTCCGCGCTTTTGAATTGCCATTACCGCCGGATTTAATCCAGTTGCCAAGAAGAGAGCAACAATGATGAGCACAAAAATTTGACTGGTACTTGCAAGAGCGCGCATCAAAACAATTGCAACTAGCGCTCCTAAGGTTGCAACAAAGCCAAAATAAAAGGGATTGGATCGATCTAGCGGATGGCCCTGAATTCCCAAATTAGTTGGCGCTGCGCTTGCCTTAGGTTTCCGTTTGATGCGATCAGATATAGCCATGTCACCTATTCTAAAGCGATATCCTTGCTTAATGGCGTTGCGCATTACGGGATTAGGCGAAGAAATCGCTGCCGTTACTGGCCTGCCGTGGCATATCAATTTAGAGGATTGGCCAGAAGATCCATCCTTGGCTGAAAAGCGCGGTATATCTCGCCACGTTGTCCGCTTGGTGCGATCAACCGATGATCCGGATTCAGAAGTTTACGCCGTAAAAGAGACAGTCTCTGAATTCGCAAATCGTGAGTATAAGGTTTTGCGCGAACTTGCTCAGTTAGGAGCGCCGAGCGTGCAAGCCATCGCGGTGATCGAGGGGCGCACGAATGAGGCAAATGAAGAACTTCCGTGTGCTCTGGTCACACGCTTTTTGCCGTACTCGCTTCCTTATCGAGTTCTGCTTAGTGGAAAAGATGTAACGTCAAACGATATAACCATGATGGCAAATGCCCTAGCGCTTCTTTTAGTGCAACTACATTTGCTTGGATTCTGGTGGGGAGATTGCTCGCTCTCAAATACGCTCTTTCGCCGAGATGCAGAAGCCTTTGCTGCTTACTTAGTCGATGCTGAAACTGGCGAATTTCAGAAATCACTTAGCGATGGACAACGCGAGCATGACCTGGAAATCGCACATTTCAATGTTGCAGCGGAGCTAGAAGATTTAGCGCTCTCCGGAGTTTTGTATCCAGGGATGGATCCAATTCGCGCCAGTGAAGCGGTAATCAAGCGCTACCACCGAATCTGGAAAGCTTTGAAAGAGCGTCAAGTGTTGGATCCGAAAGACCGTCACGCAGTAGAACGCGCCATGCGCCAATTACACGACTTAGGCTTTGCCGTTGATGAAGTCTCCGTTTCTTTAGATGGTCAATCACAAAAGTTGTATTTCCAACCTAAACTTGTAGCACCCGGATATCACCGCAATCGCTTAAGAGAGTTAACTGGCCTTGAAACGGAAGCGCTTCAGGCTAAGCGATTACTTGCTTCGCTTGATCGCTTCCGAGGGCGAGAGGCAAATCCAAAACCACCGATAGCTGATTCAGCCAGACGTTGGCTCAATGAAACCTATCGTCCAATTGTTGAGATGATTCCAGCAAATTTGGCTGGAAAGATAGAAGAAGCGCAGTTTTTCCACGAAGTATTAGAACATCGTTGGTACTTAAGTGAACGTGAAGGTCACGATGTTGGGTTAACATTTGCAGCACAGTCTTACATTGATGATGTAGCGCCATATAGGCGTGATTCTGAGGCAGAAAAGGAGAAAAGTAATTGACTCTGCCTCCAAATTTCGGTCGTGCTGTTGATCTAAGTTCGCTTGGAAAACCTAAAGTAGAACCCGCTGGCCCAATGCCAGGAGTTGAGATATCTCCTCAAAATTTCACCGAAGAATTTATTGCAGTATCGAAAAGTAAACCAATTGTTTTAATTTGTTGGTCACCAAGATCTGTTGAGTCACAGGAGATTGTGGCTATTCTCGGCAAACTTGCCGCAGATGATCAGGAAGCCTGGATTTTGGGGCGCGTTGACGTAGATTCCCATCCACAAGTAGCTCAAGCGCTTCAGGTGCGTGCGGTTCCATTTGCAGTTGCGATTATCAATGAACAAATGGTTCCGCTCTTCGAACAACCATATCCAGAAGCGCAAATTCGTATGGTGATAGATAAAGTCGTAGCGCTTTCAGCTGAGCGAGGAGTAGGCGAAGCGCCGGTTGAAAAAATTGAACCTGAAGAAGAAGAAGCAATTGCTGCGTTGGATGCAGGGGATTATGCAACTGCTGAGGCGGCATATAAGAAATTATTGGCACGCAAGCCAGGAGATTCTTTCGCAACACTAGGGCTAGCTCAGACGCAGCTTTTGGGAAGGACAGATGGTTTAGATGGCGCAAAGATTATGCAGGATGCGGTCGCAGCACCTGATGATCTAGAAATTCAAATCCAATGCGCCGATATAGAAGTTGTTAGTGGCTATCTAGAGCCAGCATTTGCTCGCTTACTTCGACTTATACAAACATTAGATGGCGCAGAAAAGAAAATTGCTAAAGATCGTTTACTCGAATTATTTGCCCTAGTCGACCCAGCTGACCCACGAGTTATAAAAGCGCGCGCAGCGCTAGCTAATGCGCTCTTCTAAATGAATAAAGTTAAACCAGAAGCTGAGTACAAATTAATTCAAGCCCTCTTCTTTGTTTATGCATTTTTGATAATGTCTTGGATTCCGCGCTTTCCGGAAGTTAAAGCCAATTTAGGTTTAAGTGTTGGTGAGTTCGGATCTCTAATCAGTACTGGCGCTTTTGGTGCAGTTGTAAGCCTCTTTATAACTGGCCACTTGGTCCACAAATATGGAATCAAACGAGTTATCTTGACCAATATCTGGATTATGGGAGCCGCTTACTTTTTTATTGTTCGCGCCGATTCACCGGGAATTTTTCTTATCTGCAATGTAGCTATCGGCTGGAGCACTTCGGCTTATCATATTTCAATTAATGCCCAAGGCTTTAACGCAATGGAGAGAATTAAAGATTTAACAGTTGCTCGCTTGCACGGAATGTGGGCGCTAGGCACTTTGATGACTGCAATGTTTACAGGATTAATCGTTGATTACATTAGCCTAACTTGGCACGTAGGCGGGTTAGCAGTAATTGCGACAATTGTTTTAACAACAATTGCGCTGCGACTGACCCCAGTTCTTGTTAAAGCCAATGAGAGCGAAGACGAGCACCTACCAATTCGCACCCTTATTACATCCTTTCGAGTCGACTGGCTGGTCAGCGGCGGATTTCTCTGTGCGGTTTTCTTGGAATTCACCACAGGCGATTGGTCAGCGATTTTTGCTAAAGAACGACTAGGCGTAAGTTCTGGGTTAGCCGCACTTCCTTATGTTGTATTCATGATTGCAATAATTATCGGAAGGTTAAACGCTGGTACTTTGGCCAAGCGTTTCCATGTCCATCATATGGTCCGATTCTTAGCCATATTTGGTGGCGGAGGTTTCTTAACTTTCCTTGCTATTACAGTTCAGATTCCGGCAGAGCATAAGCACATTGCGCTAGCCACGATTTGTGTCGCATTTGCCTTTGCCGGGATTGGTTCGTCGGTTATAACGCCTTCCTTTTTTGCCGCAGCAAATCGACGTTCACCACTGCCAAGTGCAGTAGTAATTGGTCAATTAGGCGTTATAAATATAATTGCGGTCTTTATCCTTAAAGGAATTGTTGCTTGGACAGCGCAATTCACTGGCTCATTAGCGATTGCGCTAACCATTCCGGCGTTGATGTTGATTGCAGCAGCTTTCTTTGCACGCGCATTGAAGATGGGCTAAAAGTTCTTTATCCAGAACCTTCAGTATTGCCTGGATCTGCAGCGCTAATGTCATTTATCTGATACTTGTTAATCGCATCTTGAACAACGCTCTGCTTAACTTCGCCAGTTTTAGCGAGAGAAGCCAGGGTCGCAATAACAATAGATTCTGCATCAACTTTGAAGTGGCGACGCAGAGCACCACGAGTATCAGAGAGACCAAAGCCATCGGTTCCAAGCGAGACAAAATCTTGCTCTACCCAAGGAGCGATCTGATCTTGCACTGAACGCATGTAATCGCTAACTGCAATGACCGGACCAGGTGCACCCTTTAACTTATTGGTGATGTAAGCGCTGCGGTGGTCACTTGGATTTAAGAAGTTGTGGCGATCAACAGCAAGTCCGTCACGTCGCAGTTCATTCCAAGAAGTAACTGACCAAACTGAAGCGGATACTCCCCAATCTGATTGCAGTAACTTCGCCGCCTTTAGCGCCCAGTTGACGCCAACGCCAGATGCCAAGATCTGCGCATTCTTCTTTCGCTGCTTTTCGCCTTTCTGGAATAAGTAAATTCCCTTTAACAATCCATCGACATCAAGATTATCTGGTTCAGCTGGCTGAACATATGGCTCGTTATAGACAGTTAGGTAGTAATAAACGTTCTCACTATTTTCTCCATACATACGACGCAGACCATCTTTAACGATATGTCCAAGCTCATAGGCATATGCTGGATCGTAAGAAACTACAGCCGGGTTGGTAGATGCCAAGAGCGGAGAATGGCCATCTTCGTGTTGCAAACCTTCTCCATTTAGAGTGGTGCGACCGGCGGTTGCACCGACGACAAAGCCACGTACTAACTGATCTGATGCTGCCCAGAAGGCATCTCCTGTGCGCTGGAATCCAAACATTGAGTAGAAGATATAAATCGGAATCATCGGTTCATCGTGAGTTGAGTACGAAGAACCAACTGCGGTAAACGATGCGACTGATCCTGCTTCGTTAATTCCTTCGTGCAAGATAACGCCAGAAGTTGATTCCTTGTAAGACAACATCAATTCACGATCAACAGCGGTGTATTGCTGGCCGTGAGGTGAGTAAATCTTTAGCGTTGGGAATAATGAATCCATTCCAAATGTGCGAGCCTCGTCAGGAATGATCGGCACTAAACGTGCACCGAGTCCGGGATCTTTAACCAGATCTTTAAGCATGCGGACAAAGGCCATAGTTGTGGCAATTTCTTGTTGACCTGAACCGCGACGGACAGATTCGTAAGCCTCATCTGCTGGCTGTACCAATGGACGAGAAACGCTGCGACGACGTGGGAGTGATCCACCAAGTGCGGCACGACGTTCTTGCAGATACTTCGCTTCCGCTGAATCCTCAGCTGGCTTGTAATAAGAAGGTGTGTATTTATCTAACTTGTCATCAGAAATTGGAATTCCCAAACGATCACGGAATTCGCGAATATCTTCCAGAGTCATCTTCTTCATCTGGTGCGTTGAGTTACGAGCCTCAAAGTGAGAACCAAGAGTCCAACCCTTAACAGTCTTAGCCAAGATAACTGTTGGGCGACCATTTGGTTGCGTTGCTGCGGCATATGCGGCATATAACTTGCGGTAATCATGTCCGCCGCGCTTTAACGCCCAGATTTGATCATCTGACCAACTTGAAACCATTGCAGCAGTGCGCGGATCGCGACCAAAGAAGTTTTCACGGACATATGCGCCGCTTTCGCCCTTAAATGTTTGGTAATCGCCATCTAAAGTTGTGTTCATCAAATTAACTAGCGCGCCTTCGCGATCCTGAGCCAACAGAGGATCCCATTCGCGGCCCCACACAACTTTGATTACATTCCAACCAGCGCCACCGAAGATTGATTCAAGTTCTTGAATAATCTTGCCATTTCCACGTACCGGTCCATCGAGGCGTTGCAAGTTACAGTTAACAACGAAAGTTAAGTTATCTAACTTCTCGCGCGATGCCAGACCAATTGCACCCAATGTATCTACTTCATCAACTTCACCATCGCCAAGGAATGCCCAAACATTTTGCTGGCTAGTATCTTTAATTCCACGGTTATGTAAGTAACGATTAAAGCGCGCTTGATATATTGCATTAATTGGTCCGATACCCATTGAAACAGTTGGGAACTGCCAGAATTCAGGCATTAAACGTGGGTGAGGATATGAAGATAGTCCTCCACCTTTATGTGAAAGTTCTTGTCGGAAACCATCAAGTTGATCTTCGCTTAAGCGACCTTCCATAAATGCACGTGCATACATTCCGGGAGATGCATGTCCTTGGAAGAAAACTTGATCTCCGCCGCCAGGATGATCTTGTCCGCGGAAGAAGTGGTTGAAACCAACTTCGTAAAGTGCTGCAGATGATGCATAAGTTGAAATGTGTCCACCAACGCCAACACCTGGACGCTGTGCACGGTGCACCAACATTGCAGCGTTCCAGCGAATAAATGCGCGGATGCGACGTTCAATCGCTTCATCGCCAGGGAATTCAGGTTCGTGCTCAGGAGTAATTGTATTTATGTAATCAGTATTACGAAGAGCTGCTACACCGATATTTTTTTCGTGTGCGCGCTGCAGCAATTTCAGGACTAAGTAACGAGCACGAACCGGTCCGGCGCTATTGAGTGCGGCATCGAAAGAGGCCTGCCATTCAGCGGTCTCGGTCGGGTCGATATCTACTAGCTGGTCGATGATCTGATCTGGGACGCCGAAATTCTCGCTCATGGTCGTATTCTCGCGTGTACGCAGCGGTAGAGCAAAATCAGCCAATATTTACTCTCAGAAAACCCTTGTCAAAGGTCAAATGTTTCGGTGGACTTATCCCGTGGCAAAGGGGATGGGATTTGCTCAAGGAGAGATTGTCCTTGAAGTCGGTTATGACGCAGATTGTGATGATGTCTTACGGAAAGAAATCGCAGCAACCACCGGTACGAAATTCATAGAAGGAACGGCCACTGAAGTCGTCGATGCTGTGCTCTTATGGTGGCGAGATGGTGACGGAGATCTCGTTGATGAGTTGATGGATGCGTTGACCTATTTGAGTGAGACCGGACCAATTTGGGTTCTGACTCCCAAAGTTGGGCGTGATGGACACGTGGAGCCAAGTGATATTCAAGATGCCGCACCGATTGCTGGCCTAAGCCAAACTTCAACGCTAGCTGTAGCAAATGATTGGACAGCAACTCGCCTAGTCGCACGAAAGGCTGGCAAGCGCTAGATTTCTCATATGAGTCAAACAATTACAGGTTTATCAGTCGGATCCGTTGCTCCAGATTTTGAGTTAAAGGATCAACATGGTGGAAAGATTTCTCTCTCATCATTTAAGGGAGATAAGAACGTCGTCGTTCTCTTTATTCCGTTTGCATTCACCGGAACTTGCACCGGCGAACTTTGTGCAATCCGCGATGATTTATCTGCATTTCAAAATGATGATGTGCAAGTTTTAGCAATCTCTTGTGACTCACCATTTACTCAGAAAGTATTCGCTGAAAAAGAGTGTTACAAATTCCCTGTACTTGCAGATTTCTGGCCACACGGTGCAACAGCTAAGGCATATCAAGTCTTTAACGAAGATTTG
>Ga0315899_10003415_pt1 | contig 17303 bp, 5 predicted proteins | sample LakEriMetagenome_2_FD_203518 | JGI IMG/M metagenome (GOLD analysis project Ga0315899, IMG submission 203518) | Freshwater fungal communities from buoy surface, Lake Erie, Ohio, United States - Buoy 4 MA112 | ecosystem: Environmental > Aquatic > Freshwater > Lake | place: USA: Lake Erie, Ohio... | reverse complement strand
CTGCTTCGGTTCGGCCGAACCGTTGGCGCAACTGTGATTGATCGGCGTACGCTGACGAACTATGTGCAGAACTATGACCAGGGTCTTTACAAGCTCTCCAACAGAAGTGTCGCGGCCACCAGGAGACCGAGGCGCACTTGTTCCGTTTTCGCCGCGCAGCCTTCTACCAGAGCTTGAAGAGCAAAGTCGGACTCGCGGCGGCCAAAGCGGCGGCGTTGCGGATGAACCTCAATATCGACGGCTGAGGCTTAGTCGCACACCCAATGCACGCTCCTTCACGCGCTCCCCTTCTTCTCCCCATCCTCCTTTCACACAACATCCCCTTCCCCCGCGTTCACTAGTGCGTGATGTGCAGACTCTATAGTGTGAACAACAAGCCTCTCACACCATGTGAGTAGATCCTCCAAGCTCGCCTCCTCTGGCAGACTCTGCAGAGTTTCGCTTCCGATTTCGGCGAGTGTTTCCAAGTCTTTCTTTGTTGCAGGGGAAAGAGGGCCAAGGCCAACAGCCTGTATGTCAATTTTCCCCTCCAGCCCATCTTCGAAAATTTCTGTCAAGTCCATCACAGGAATTGAGAACATGCTGCGCCAGTCGGCCTCCAATCGTTGTTGTTGTCGTTCGGCCTCTCTTTCGACATCTACGTTGCGGACCAAACCATCGGAAACAACAATTCGACCAAGAGCATCGCGGTAATGTGGTGTGCAAATAGTATGCAAGCCCAAGCCACGTACCACTCCATCCATGATCACAGGTCGATTCATGAGATCACGCGAAACCAATGCATTAGCGCGCAATTGTCTCTCCGCAGCGAAGTCTTCTTCGAAGCTGCGATGTGCCACGAGCTCCAGATCAGACATCCGTCGGCTGTATGAGGCAAACTCTGCCATCAGTTCCGACCTAGAATACCTCACGGAATCCTCGTTGAGGCCACATGCAAGCGCAGCTTGTTTGACGCTCGAACTGGCCTCCTCACCCCCAAGGTTGACATGAAGCGGCATATGCTCAAGGAATTCGGACTTGCTTTCGGTAGCTAGTGGTCCATCAGCACTACGTTGTAGGGAGATCTCTGTAAAAGAACTTCCGTATGCGAAACTCCAAGGGCCAGTCTCGGCGCCGACAATGAACCATGCAGTCACGTGCGCAGGATCCCCCTGGGACCTCCCCGAGGACGTGCTCTTGATTTTGGTAGGCACGTATGAGACAAAACTGGCGTCGTGACCAAATCGAAGATATGCTGAGGCACCTGCCTGCGCCCATTCTCCTGGGTATGTACCGTGTAGTGTGAAATCGACGCGAATGCCATGCAGCTTGTATTTTGTGACACTCTGTTGAGCCTGGGCTTGTTCATGCGGCTCAGCCAGAGCAGGCAGTTTTTCCGCCAGGTATTGAGCTACATCGTGGTATTTGAACTCTAGAGCAAGATCGAGGGCGTTTTTGCCTTGGTCATTCCGTGCGAACAGATCAAGTTTGTCCTTGTTTCGCATAATCTCTTTCACAATCTTCTTTTGGCCGTTACTAGCTGCAACGTGTAACAAGTTATTGCCGTGTGCGTCCACTGCACGAGAATAGAGCTCTGCGTCCTTCTCTGCCAGCTCTTTGAAGTCCTTGGTTTTGCCCATGCGGGCCTTACCAATAATCTTGCGCGCTGCGGGATCCAATTCTTGACGCGTCGGCTTAGAAATGTAGCTAATGGCTGATCTTGAACTGAGAGGCCTTTTCCGAACGTTTGTGACTGTGCAAAAGCATGTGCGACTGTACATGCTCTTGTGGGCTACAGCTACTCCATCTACACCTGCTTTCATTTGCACGCTTAATCTGAGAATTCGGCCGCTGACATCGACCATGGCTGCGTCGTAGTCTGAGGCAGCAGATTGCATGAATGTGGAAATGCTTGGGTCTTTCATAACTTTGCTCTGAAGCACAGTCGCCCAAGTCGGTGGATTCAGCACCTTACTCGACATGGCGCATAGAATTCTGATAGCTCTCCAAGATTCTGCAGGCTTCCCATACTCCATCTTGATGAGCTCGTTAAACCTGTTAAGTTCGATGGAATCTTTCAGGTACTCGCAGATAGTACTGAAAATGTCAGATTTGCCAAATGTGGCGCATGTTTTGGAAAATTCCTGCAGTTGCTCCTGCATTTTTTGAACGAAAGACGTCTCCTTAAACCTAGGCTCGTCGAGTGGGGCACTGGCCCAAGTAAGAAAATCTTCGTACATGTCCCAAGCAAGCTCGAAACAGCGCAATGTGATGGAATGGGCAGTGAAAAGATTCTCCTGATCACTGGCCAGTGGGTTGGATAAAAAATGGGGGTATTGCGATGCACCGGGGTCTACGCCGAAGAAATTGGTCTGTTTCTTGAACGTGCTCCAGTCAGTCCTCATAGCCTCTAACTGACATTTTGACTTGTTGATCGCTTTAGTTGCTGCAGTATGCCCCTTAGAAATGTTTGCGAAGTCCGCCTGGAGTGTCAGGTTGTCTTGAATCAAGTACTTGGCTCGGAGAAGGTAGCATTTTTCAATCGCGCCGTAAGGTGCCTCATGTGCCGGGATCTTTGTCAACTTGGTTTGCAAGCCTCCAGCCCTTTTGAGCATATCAGCATGCAACTGATGCGTGTACTGTAAGTCTTCCTTCATCTCTGTGAGATCAACCCCATGTTTTTCTTGAAGCGCAGTCAGGTGACGCGCCATGTCGTTCACATTTCCCAAAATTGCTGTCAGATCAGTGTCGTTCAGTGCTCTATAGACACATGCACGCAAACTCCACGAATCTTCGAGATGCAAGTCGGAGCTGTTGGATCTGATTGAGCGACGAACTTTGCTGAGCGTTTGCATGATGCAGTGACCGCATATTTGCACCGAACTTTTGCTTTTGATATTCTTCAAATCAAGCGCATTCATCCGCACGCAACCGGACCTTGTATACAGCGCCAGGACATAATTGGGACTTGCGGCATACAATGCCGGAAATGGACATGGTATCTCTAGAGAAAGTAATTGATCCCACCGCTCATTCTCAAGATCGTAGGCATACACATCGTTGAGGCAATTTTCGTCGACGTCTATTCCGCCATGCAACACGATGTGCTTGCCATTATACTCCATGAAATAATTGCAACGCATACAAGGAACATGACCCGAGGGTTGCACGGTCTCGTATTTGAGCGGTGCCTTTTCCTTTTCCATATCCTCAGGCTGATAGGACGTGATGACTTTGGACTTGCCATCACAACCGCCAAATACAACTAACTTTCCGGCGCAATAGATTGCCGATCTACGCTTGAGCCACGCCCGCGAAGACTCGCTCCAATGCGTCATTAGGAAAGCAACAGGCGCCTTTTTTCTACTATCCTCGTCTACCGATACGATGACGATAGGCAGCGAAAAGTCTTCATACCGATTCGAGGAGTCCATGACATAGCTTTTTTTGGATGGTGCCTGTTGCAAACCCGACACTGCAAAACTGTTTTGCACGCTCGTGATACGGTCGAGGGTCGGTGTTTCCCTTTTTTGGCTCGCTTGTGCCCAACTGTGCCACACTGGTCGAAAGAACGTTTTGCCCACTTTGATGTAGCTGTCAGGAGGCAGATTTGAAGGCTCAAAGCTGCCCATCTCTTGTTTGCTGGAGAAGTGAAAAAAGGCCAATCTCGAATTTCTTCTTGTCAGTTTCTGTGCCCGCTTCTGCTCAAAAATCTCCACTTTTTCCTGCAGCGCCGCAGCGAGAGCCTCGTTGACAATTTCGCTCCCCTGTGGCTGCTTAGGTCCAATGTCCTCCCACTTGACACCGACCGAAGCCTCTTGCGCACATTGGTCCGTCGTTTGGAAGTACTTATCACCGACTTTGATGTAAGATCCGTGAACCAAATTCAACACCTCGAACTTGCTCAACTCTTCCTCACTAAATTCTGATTTTTCCTGCAAAGCCACAGCAAGTGCTTCATTCGCAATTTCCTCGCCCGTTTGAGGCTTCTCCGACCCGATCACCACCCATTTCGAGCCAGGCACCCGGTGTTGGCCTATCGATTCCGGAATTCCCTCGACCTTGTTCTCTGTCCTGCAACTCAAGGAGCTCCACTTCCAGTCCAACGTTCCGAATTCATCAATTATCTCCTGGGGTATCTCTTGTTCAGTAGCGACGAGAGACTTGCAAGAGCACTTGAAATCTTCCTGCATCTCGAGCAAGAACATGCTGCTGGAAAATCCGACATAGGATTGCGAAAGCGATTCTGTGTAGGCAAGGAAGTTCCGTCCAGACAGAGGGAATGCACCCTTGATTTCGTCCACGAAATCCTCCTCCCTAAGCCTGTGCTTCTGGCATTTCCAAATGTGTGTATGAGATGCTTCCTCTGTGTCCGGAGATAGCGAGTAAATTAGTCGGTTCTTGACATCGAGGAGCATCGCCACATCTGACGACGCTATGAACACCATCCGCTGCGGAAAGGCTGTGGGTAGTGTCGTCACTGATTTCTGGCTCCAAAAGGAGGTTCGTCCGAATTTGAGAAAAAAGGGCGACCCTTTCAATGGAACAGGCTGCGACATTTTTCCAGCACGGAAAGCAATAGATATCTTGCATCCCCTCTCAAATCTCGGGACAAATTCTACATCATAAGTACCATCTTCGTTATCCTTAAGCGAGGATCGTACTGCTCCGAGATCGTCAAGGATTTCAATCTCCCAGCCATCACCCTCACCTCCTTTTTTCAGCGGCTCACCCTTTGCGTTCTTCGCCTGGATGATCAAAAAGGTCGGAATACCTACCAAAGAATCCTCTTCGACGAAGGCAGGCCCAAATGCCACGCTCGCTTGTCCAGATGCAATGAGCGTATCGCACGCCTTGTCCAGTTGGCTTTTGAGGTTCCATAACGTTTTGAGGCCCTCTTCACGGTTGTTCGGATCAACGTTGTCGATAACTTCGGCAGCATAACGCCCACAGTCACGAGCAATGTGGTAGCAATCAAGAGCCTCGTGGAGACGTTGGGCCTCGAGACAGTTCTGCAGCTTCATCAAGGCCTCGTTGTATTTTGCTTCCCTCTTGCGAGCCATCATATCCGTAATTCGGTTAGCCTCTGCCTGTAGCCGGACATGGAGACCTTCACATGCACTGCGAATAAGTGCCGGAGACATGCGATGCCACGGAGACATTTCACCACCTGCAGACATTTGTGACTGAGCACGGCTATGCAAAATTTCTATCTGCCCTCGGAAATCTGCCACAAGACTGTAGATCTGCTGAACTAGTACTTCATTAATGTTGTTTAGATTCAACTTCTTCCGTTTCCAAGCATCTAAGTATGCATGGACAAGTTGCTCTGACAGAGCGTCACAGCGCTGCTCAAGTAATTTGTGCTCCTTCACAATGCGTGTCTTCAGATCTCGGAAACGCATCAAACATGTTGACACCATGTCGCACATCTTATCAATTTCGTCCTCGCCATTCTTCTCGTTCCAGATGCACGCTGCCATTTCTAAGCCGATGCCTGCTAGTACAAACTCATGCTCGTCTGAAGAGGATGACAATTTTTGCACGTTCAACATGTGATTGTAAGCTGCATCAAACATGCCTTCCTTGGTCAGGTACATGCCGTTGTCATGCAGATCATATGCATTGAGAACCTTTTCGACCTTGTCACACCATTTGTCCATCACAAACACTATGCTCTCGGACGGATCCATGGCCAGACCTGAGTGCGATGACACGAAAAGGTTGTGGAGAATCTCAGCATCCGGTTCGCCTCGGTCATTTGTTGATAATTGTTGGGCCCATTGCTCATCCTTGTGGACGTCTTTCGCAGCATCTACCTGATTATTTTCAGGCCGCGGCAGAGCCCAATCATCGCCTGGACTGAATGCCAAGAACATTGGTTTTGTGCTGCGCAAGTTGAAGAGCCCAACACGATGCCGGAACATGGCTTCCAGTCGCTCCAATAATTCAGGGTCTACGTTTTCGGGATCCAGATCTTCGGGCACCAACTCAACCCTTTCACGCTGCTGCTTATGTGTTTCCAGGTGGCTACTGGACAAATGCAGTGCCTTGCACAGCGCCTTGCACACAGACAGGGATTCCACGAGACAGTTGTGCCCGAGGGCAATCAGTCCATCTACTCTGCGACTCGGGCGCAAAATGGGCACCAAATGCGCAACCACCATTGAAATTGAATTCATGGAAGCCCATTCCCGGTGCTCCGGAGTTACGAGGGCCTGCACTTCGATCTGCAAGGACTCAATACGGATTCCCTTCGGGTTCATCTGCGCTACCTCAATGACAGCTTCGATTATCTGAGCTGGAATACAAATCCAGTCGGATATGAAAGGAATGACATAAAGCTCAAAAAGTTGGGCCACATTCTCAGGAAGTTCCAAATCATCTACGTCCCATGAGGGCTTGATGGCACAAAGCATTGCATACACATGAAGATAGAGCGGATTTGACGCAACAGACGTTCCTATCACAAATTTTTGCTCAGCATCCGTGAGGTCCCTTGTGGAAAAGATGGACCCAAAACTCGACAACAGCTGCCGCTGCTCTACCTCTGAGACGCCATCGAGCTCAAACGTGGAGACCGATTCGCCAGGTATCTTATTGGGAGGAAATGAAGCTCCCATCTCAGCAGACATGACGCATTGAACATTGCGCTCCCCAACAAGGGTCAAGAGCATATCTGAGAAAGCCAGCCTATGTTCAACATCGAACCCATCAACAAGGAAAATGAGACTAGTGGTAGCGGGCATGCCCATGATTTGTTTCTTGAGCGCGGACATCTGTGTTTCCCAATCTCCCATGTGGACAGCATTGACTTTCAGGGCGTCTTGCCCCTTTAGCTGCACCGCCAGCTCGAAGTCCAGATACCGAAGCACCGCTGCAAAATTGTGCTTGTCTGTCACCTTGAAGAAGATCTGAATATTTGGAACGTCGCGTGCAGGGTCTGGCCGATTCCTAGCAGCCAGCAATCTTTGCGACAAGACGGCCAGCGCCGTGGACTTGCCAATCCCTGGGCCGCCGGTCACCAGAACAACCACCTTTTTCACTGGGGCAGGTGTGGATGGGGCCCGCTCAACTCCCATGTTGTCGCTGGATTTGACTCGGAGTACAGTAGCTTCCGACCTGACACGCGGCACGTTAGCAGGACATGTGGCCAACTCAAGGTCTTTGAGAGCTTGATGAAGGCTGCTGCCATCTTCGATACATATGTCGGCAGAGCAGGTCACCCTCATAACCTCCTGGACCTCGCGTTCATGAATGTGACTATGAAACGGAGGCTTCGGCAAAATGGTTGAACTCCTGGCTTTGATCGAATCTGCAATGGCCAGCCCAACGTGGAACATGTCGACAGACACGTCCAAGTATAGTCCATGCGCAAGAAAGATTTCAGATACGTCTGGTGTTTCGAGATCCATCTTGGGTTCAGGCTGATCTGCAAAGATCGGAAATTCTTTGACCGCATTGACAGCTTCCATTACAGACGACGGAACACCTCCTCGTTTATCCTCAGTATTCAGGACCTTGATCCAACGCGCACAGGTTTGCATGAACTCCTTCATTCGATTCTCTGTCACTTGAATGACAACCTTGAATGAAATGTCGGGCTGTGATCCATCAGCCTTCGATCCTCGCTCCTTCAGCTTTTTCAAGCGCGCTTTCTCCACCTCCCACTGTTTCACTGATGCGTGCACTCTCTCTAGCACGAAGTCCAGATTCAAGTTGAAGCGTGAGCCCTTCGGCTCATAGTGGAGCGTCCGCCTGCCGTTGAACTTCTCCAGCTTTGACTTTAGCTTCCTGAGGAGTTCGTATGTCTTGGAATTGTTTTTGTCAGAGAGTGCAGCTGTGTAATCCAGTGGCAACCCCGAGTGCTCTAGATCCGCTAAATCTCTCATGAAAATAAAGGCTTCCCTCAAATCGGGACAGTCCAAAAATTTCTCTTGCAACTCAGACGCAGCCACGGATGTTGCTTCATCGCCAGAATTATCAGTGGTCCCAAAGCGATCTCCGACAAGGCCTATCAAGATCTCTGTCTCTTGCGAATGGAGCTCCAGATGATGCGCCTTTTGCGATATTGGCGCGACTCTGTAGTTCGGCACATCGCCGTGCTGAAACGACCATGAAATGTAACAATTGTGTAGGCAGCCGAAGGTCGCTGCCGCTGGTAGAATGTATTGATCGAGAAACTTGAACTCGTTGTGCATAGCGATGCTCGTTCCCACTACACGCACGTGAAATTCTTGCCACTCGCCTTCAACGCGGGGCACCACATGTCCTTCCACTATAAAGACCGCAGCAATATGCTGTGTGACAACGCCCTTGTGCAGCACCGTCGACGGCGAGTCAACCATCGCTTTCAGTCTTTCGGCCATGACTCTGTTCCTGGCGAGGGACTTTGATGGATTCACGTCGTCGTGCATCAATTCAATGATGACATGGTTCCAAGTTGCCGAAACTTTGCACACGCGCAAGAGATTGGGCTGCAAGTTGCAGGAATTTCGTATGTCATTGAGCACCTGTTCTGCGTATTCGTCCTTGCTCGCAAATCTCTTACAAGTTGTCCAGGGCGGCACAAGGTCCATGATGACGAAGACGCTAGGCTCGATGATAGTGATTGAAAGGATCTTAAGTTTTTCAATAGCAGGCTTCAGACGCTGATCATTACTGGCGCCCCGAAAACTGTTGACAATAGCGTTCATGGTTTTTAATAGGCGTCCTTCTGCAAACGACGTCGCACACGTGGCAGGATTCTTGCTCAATGCAACGATTGCCACAAGATTGCCCAGGTGAACAAAAACTCTCAAAACGCGAAGAAGCACGTGTGGCTCGTTGTTGGGCACAACAGACGACAGCGCTGCACAGATTTGTGATTTCACTTGGGTTATGTCAATTGTCGACTTCATCACGACTTTCAGTGCAGCGACTTCATCCTGGTTTCTGGCAACAGACATCAGCGTGCAAATGTTGGTAGACGTCTTTCCGGGATTCTCTGGCCTAGCTGCATCCATCACATTCCGGAAGTGGCTGTCCAATTCTGTCAACGCAGAGATCGAGGAAGCATCATAAAGTTGCGTGATAAAAGCCATGGCCCGGTCGAAGCCCTTTTTACTTGGCAGAATCTGATAAAGAGAAAGACGATTTATGGCCTCAAGGTCTGTTTTGTATTCAAGACACTCCAAGAATGCAGCAGTATCTTTCTTGGTGCGGTTTAAAACCGAAGTTCTGATGTCAAGAACGAGTTCTGTTAATTCAGCTACAGCTTGTTGAGTGCTCCGGACTCCCCAAAGTTGGTTTTCCAGCGCAAGTTGTGCAAAGTGCGTCTTGTTCGTGCGAATTTCATATGCATGCCTTTCAAGGAGCGCTTGGTATTGAAAAAAATCGTGGCGCAAGTCCGTTTGTATGCCCGGGTGGTTGCTCACTTCTTCGCTGACGGCTGCAAAGACCGCTATTGCCTCATCCACCCCCACGGTTTCAATAACGGACGAGGCAAAGGAAATGTTGCAGAGTGTGTGATGCAGCAGCTCCCACATGCGGAGCTCGAGAAGGAGCAAGGGCAACAGGCCCAGCATCTCGGGCGTGACCTGTAACCAAAAACCTCGTTTTGCAGGATCACCATTAGCAACAAAGCGCTCAGCGGTCGACAGCAAACTTACCAAATGCTGACCGCCTGAATCCTGAACTATCGCACTTTGCAGGAGAATTTGAACCGCCTTACTCTTTGAATGCAAGGCCAAATGCATTGGAGTGAATCCTTGCAGATCTTCGACAAGAACGTCCACCCTGTCGCACGATAGCAATTGTTGCATACAACCGAGACTGTCTTTGATAACGCATACGTGGAGAGGCGACCATCCAGACCTTGGCATGGCTTGGTTCACCGAGACTCGGGAGTTCTCCAGGAAGAGCGAGATGTTATGTTTCTCCCAAATTGCAGAAATTAAAGGAGAACGACCGCGTTTGTCCTTAGCATTAGGATCCGTTTTCGAGCTTTTTAGAAGCAGCTCGATCGCGTTTGCGTTGTACGCTTCGGCAGCGAGATGAAGTGGCGTTAATTCATACTTTCCTGCTGTAACATTAGGGTTGATCTTCCAAAAATCTGAAAGCAGAAGCCTGACGCCTTCTACCCATGGCTCCATGTCACTTTGTTTCTTAAGAAGAGACCTTGTTTGATTGAACGCCCCTGCCTTTGTAGCCAGAGTCATCCGCCTTAGTTTCGATGCCGCAGAGGTGTCAATCTGTGCAACACCAGCGACGGCCATATGGAGCGGGGTCTTGTTATCAGCGCTGATTTTGTTAGGATTTGTTTTCACGACTTTGCCCAGCACTGAAAGGGCATCCCATGCTTTTGCGATCACAGCATGATGCACGGGAGTATACTGCTGCTTGTCAATTATATTGACATCTCCACCAACAGATATCAAAAGGTCTAGCGCCTGTGTATTGTTGGCTGCCGCTGCAGTGCACATGAACGGCAGAACGGGGGCCCCCAGAGTGTCGTTGGGACTTACTTTATCACCCCCAGTTTTGACCAGCAACATTTTCACAACGTCGTTTGCGTGCACTCTCATTGCCAGATCCAGCTCAAATGTCTGCAGCGACAGCACTTTGGTGAGCGATTGCTCAGTCGCCGCTGCTTCCAAATGCCTACGCGCCTTGCTGAGGTGCTCGAGTGCCTCAGCTGCCTTTGCCTTGAGCTCAAGTACGGCCTTCTCAGTGCCGGGCCATGTGAGCAGATCAAGCTGGTTAATGATGTTTACAGCTTGATGCTGCTCTTTCGTACCAAGCAGTTCCTCATTGAGACTTACCACGGGAGATCGCATTACCTTGGCCTGCTTCTTCTCAGCATCGACCAGCTGCTTTTCAGGCGCGTCATGGTGGACGTGTCCATGTACAATCGCTGCCAGTCTGCAGCACTTCCAGATCTCAACGATGGAATTACTTGCCTTTGAGAAGGCACCACTACCAACGGCGCTTATACATAGGGCCTCGTGGTGCATCCGCTGCTCAACAAGCGTGTCGAGTACCTTTGTTTTGAGCTGCTGCGCTTTACCCGTAAGATCCACGCCAGCTTTACCGCAGACTTCAATAAGTGTGTTGGCAAAATACACTTGCTGAGCTGCTTTCACCATATCATTGTCTTCTAGTGCCTTTGCTGTAGCAGCAATCGCGTCGCTCATCATCTTCAAATCCGACTCCTGTTTCTTGATAATGTCGTCCCAGGATAGAAGTGCCGGGAGATGTTGCGGTTTTCTGGCAGCAGCACCACAACTCTCATATAGGGACTTTGCGTCGTTCCAATAACGTCGAAATACCACTAACTGGCCCTCTCGCATGGCTTCTTCAGCCTTCTGATGGCAGTAAATACCCTTTTTAAGCTGCTCCAACTCGCGCGACACAATTTTCTCCTGATACTCTATCTCATCCAAATGCTGCCTTCCCTTAGGCCCAGCATAGGTGAATGCTGAGGTGCCGCGCGCCAGCGCCGTCCTGGCCGCTTCTAGGTCACCGATGAAGCGTGATTGTTTCGCCTCTTTCAAGGAAACTTGTCCCAGCTCCAAACAATAAGTTTCATCGTGCTCACCACGGATTTTCATCGAGCAGTACTCCGCAAGCTCCGAGGATGATAACTGTCCCGTTTCTGAAAATCGCATTTTATCATCGAGACCATCCATAACTTCTTGATCAAATGTTTTGACAGGCGCGTCGGAGGAGCGAGCCTTGTCATTCACATCGCAGACCAAGTGCGCTGGCGTGCCAGTGAATACTGGTCTCTTCAGAAATTTTCGAGCCTCCACCAAATTCTCGTTCTCGGACTTGAGGCGGTCAGCGATGCGGCCGAAGAGAGTTTTGTCTCTATCACGTTGGGCTGCGGCTTCACGATCACGCTCTTCCTGTTGTAGCCTCAACTCCTCCGCTGCTTCCGCTTCCAATTCCTCTCTCGTCTTGGGACGCGGCTGGATAAGTTCTCCTTTCTCCTTGAGATACGCCAAGAATAGTCGCATCTTGCCGTCGATAGATTCCAAGCCCAAAAGCGCCTTGCGGAAAGCTTCACCGTAAATGGGGTGTGGATTGTTCTCTTGCGCCAACATGTACATGCTGTACGCTTTCATCCCCGCCTCTGTCTCTGTCAGGTGCTGCCGTTGCTTCGCAAGTTCAGCCTTGACATGCTTCTGTTTTGCAATAGCCTCCGGATACTCTTTGCCTATCACCTTCTCCTCGGCCGCCATGGCTTCCTCCAGCTCACGCGCAGCATGTATTTCCGCCTGCTTGGCAGCATCCATCTTTCGTTGCGCACCGGGCCATCCGTGCTTCACAGCATCGCGTGCGGCAGCCAGCTGCATCCATTCCAGAAGTCAGTTATTTGATCAATGGGCGCAGCGCGCCCCGATACAGCGCAGCAGATACCCCGCCGATGTTCAAATACCCATTCTAGTGAGAATACCCCGCCAGGCCCCAACGTCCAAGGCCCCCGCCCTGATTTGGCACCGCTAGGCACCGCCAGATAAGTGCGAAGACATTGGGCGCCGTAGGCGTCCTGTCCTAATTTTTTGTTGGGCGTCCAATGTCCCCAAGAAACTCGTGTGTCGACAAAGCTGCACGTTTTGTCGGTAACGTGTTACCTGTAGCGTTACCACGTAGGTAACGCGGTAATGCATTACCCCCTACCGCCCTAAAACCGTGGAAACCCTTACCGTGTGTTTGGCGTGCAGCTCCGCTTCATCAGCCTCTTCGCGTTCTTTGTGCGCCTCTTTCACGTGCTGCTCCAACACTTTGAGCTCCTCTTCCGTGTACTTAAGCTCACCTTCCAGCTCGGCTATTTTCTCGTGGATGACGCCAGCCTTCTGCATGAGCTGCGACTTCTCCTCGCGCGCCAACACATAGCTGCACAGCTCACAAAATGCGCCCTCGGTATGCGAGTCTAATCCGTCGTAGTGCTCGAGGAACAAGAAGGCACTGCCGATGGCTTTCGCCACTTCTCCCGCCAGCTGATATGATGACATGCCACGGAGTGCCAAAATCTCATTAACGTTCCGATGTACGGGCTGGTGCGCCCTGGCAACGCTTGCATCCACTTGGACCCGTTGGTGATCCATCGGTGGCAGCTTAACCCCTCCCAAGCTAACTGTTGGAGCGCTTAATGAATTCAGCAGCACGCCTCCCAAGCTACCTTTCGGAGCGCTTGATGAATTCACCTGGTCCCGCAGTCCCTGGAGCTCTGACTCTTTTTTCTCTACAGCCTCCACTGCAGCCTTGAATTGCGCTTCAGCTTGCTCTCTGATAAGGGGATCTGTATGTTTTCTCCGCTTGTTGCTTAGCTCAGTGATGGATTCGCGCAAATTTGCGAGTTCTGTAGCCACCTTTGCTACACGACCCTGGACGCCTGCAGCCCCTTCCTCCCTCTTGTAATATGCTGAAGCATGCAAATGACGGCCCATGCCCTGTGGCAATGAGATTTCTCTCTTTACACAGACGGCACGTGGAGCGCATTCGAGCAAGTGCGCATTCAGACGCGACTTTTGCACCACAGATATGTTCAAAACTTCCGGTAGCATGTCCGTCACCCTGATCGGGATGCCATGATGACGTATATCAATGCTAAAAATATCGCCAAGAACATTTTCCACCCGCCGCATCACGTCGCGCGCCTCGCCATTGTGAGTGATAATATGGTGTTCGATCATGCTGCGGGTTGACTGGGTGGAGAGCAGAATTGAATTCGTAGACACTCCTAATGCTATTCCCTTGGCCAAATCTGTCCGCGATGCCTGAAGCCTTTTCTGCGCTATAACTTTGGGCTCCTCCATCAGGGGATCATCATGGTCAAGGTCAGTATCAAGCTGGGTTTGCTTCAGCTCCTCTGCTGTCCGTGGTCTTGTCGCCTCCGTCAGAGCAGCCGTTTCGGACGATTTTAACTTACACAACACAGGCAGACTGATTGCAAGCGAGTCTGAACAAGTAAATGCACACGTCTGGCTCGTGCCAGTGAGCGGAGCGAGGGTTGAAGGTCGGGAACTTGCCCGCAGACTTCTTCTCGCCCTTTCACTTTCAGTGCTTGTTTCCAGCTTGCTTAGCTTCTGTCCCGCGTGGTCGCCGGGGGTGGCAGATCGCGCGCGCCTGTCTACTACTGCCATTTTGGAACCTTGCGCCCGGTAGCGTCGGGGCGCAGTATCATCCTCTTCATAATACGCTAAAGCACTTGCTGATCGCTTCGAGTCCGAGTTGAAAACGGGCTTCCCGCGCCTGTACTTCATGCCAGCGCCTTTCAGCACCTCGTGTGTGTAGGATCTTGGTCGGATCGCACCCTGAAGCTGTACATAGCCATTATCCGTTTCGAATTTCGCGTTCTCAAGAGCGCGAAGCAGATTCATCGTGCGCTGTACCTGCTTCTCCTTCTGGCGTACCCTTTCCTGGACAGACTGGGTGTTGAACGTTTTGAACGTGCCAGACTGGCTTTTGATCAAACCAGCGGCTTGAACTTCGCCGAGCTCTGCAGATACGGCGAACTTCGGGGGACCTGGTGAGCTCGGGCCGTTCAGCGATCCTGCTGCCGTTGGTCTGCGTGGCTCGTCTTCTTCCAGCGCCAGGAGCTGCTTTGCTCGAGCCGCCCTCTTCGCCTGCAGCGCTGCGCTCGCCTTTCGTGCGATTTCTGCAAGCTCGACCTCCTCTTGCGCTTTGAGATCCTCTTGTTTGCGGACGCGCACTTTGATCTCGGCAGCGAGCGCGCAGAAGCTGCGGGCAGTATCAAAGTCGCCGTGGAAGTGCTTGCGTGCCAGGTCCGCGATCTGCGCGCCCGACGGGGAGCCGTCGAAGCGCAGCACTGCAAGGAAAAGGTCAGCCATGGCAATATCGCCACCAAAGTAGTCTGCGACATGGTCTTCGTCGAACTCTTCAAGTTCCTCACGCGGTACGGGCCCCGCGTCAGTGCTCGCCGTCAGGATGGCGATCGTGGCTTTCTTTTCGTCCGCGCACATGGCCGATGTGCGGCGGAGCGAGGGCGGGGGCGCTTGCGACATCGGCGCTTGCGACAACTTGTGACCAGTGGCAAGCAGCTCACGCGTGCGCGGTTGATTCGCCGCGCACCGCTCGCTGTGCTCCTCCACGATGGGGTCACACCTATTCCCCCAACCCCTTTGTAGGCCCGTTGGCGCAAATTGAACTTGGTCGTATTCATGAAAACTGTCCCTTGGGAGTTATGAGCATCAGAAAGCAGCTAGCAGCGGCCGGCGCGGCGTCCGTCGGCCTGGTACTCATAGTCTTGGGTATGTCCCAGTACGCAAGCAGGACGGCCCTGGAGCAGATTGCGGTGCTCCCCGGGACGCTGCTGCTGGTGGAGGAGGGTGTCGCGCCGGAGCTCGTGAGGCCGAGGCCACGCCGCATGTACCTCTACAAGCCGGCCTTCCACGTCGAGCCCACCCAGGCAACACGCACACGCTCTCGCACACGCACACGCACACACACACGCACACACTTCGTCCCTGGGGTGTAGGATTCAGGTTTAGTGTTCAGGGTTTATGTTTAGGTGTGTGTGTGTATCCAGCAACACGCTTGATGAGGAGATGGTGGCAGCGGTGATGCATACACAGACACTGGTGTGATCCTAAACAAACAGGCTCTGGCGGAGACGATCGGGCCCGGCGACCTGGCGATCGATCCGGGGAACCTTGGCGGCGGCGTGGGGGGCGGCTCGGATGAGGCGGGACAGTGTTTTGCCGACATCTCGTGCGGGATCTCGTGTGCCAATTGCGCAGAGTGTGATTGTCTTATGGACGACGGCCGCACACTCGAGGTTCGTAATTGATTACAATTACAATATAATTGTGATTATGAAGTAAATTACTTGGACAATCTTCGCCCCATGCTTCTCTCTCTCGCGCGCGCGCGCTCTCTCTCTCTATCTCTCTCTCTCTATCTATCTATCTATCTATCTCTGTCCCACGTGTCTCTGTCCCACTTTTGTCAGATTGTTGTTTTTCGCTCTACGACGCGCACGCACACAGATGTGCAGACTGGCACACACGCACGGCGCTGCGTGTAGTGCGTACTGGACTTGTTGAATGTGTATGCATGCACAAACACACGCGCGCGCGCACACACACACCAGTACATGCAGGCATCCTCTCTCACACACGAATTACGCACCCACGCACGCACACACACACATGCACACATGCACACATGCACACATGCACACACGCACAGTGCAAGTTTGGCAAGTGCACATGCTTGCGGTCGTGCAACTGTGAAAGCACTGAGGACTGCCCCATGGCGTGCGGCCTGAGCTACAGCCCCGAGTTGTGTGGACAGGCACACATTCTCAAAAGTCAGTATACAGTGGCTTTGTACAGTAAATATGCTTGGGCTCTAACATGTATAAATTTCTTTATACATCTGCACAGAAGCACTGCCGAGCGGGAAAGTGCTACGAGGCCTTTGATCTGCCTCTTGAAGATCCAGAATGGCGCATCCGTGCGGCGCGGTGAAGGGAGGCAGCTCTTCCGCTTAATGCGGGAGACGGACAAACAGCCCGCCGCGCCAGTATCTGGGATGTGAGGTGTGCGCGAATTCGCCCACGAACTTGGATGCCGCCCCAGTACAGCAATCTGGGCTGTGTCATGTCAAAGTCTGGCCACTCTCTCGGCAGGGATTGTTTTGGCGTTGTATTTTTTTCATCAACCAGGAGATGATATTTGAACGAACAGAAAGTTCATATGAGCTTCCCTGAGAATCAAACAGGAGTTTTTTGAGTTTGCATATTTGTGCCTTGAGAATAAAAACTTTGGTTTGATCGAGGGTTTAGCGATAAAGGAGACTTCATGAGTCGGTCACGTTCCCTTTATTGCCATTCGGATACGGGACCAACGGGGCCAACGGCCCTAATTTTACGGGAGAAAATAAGGTCTAGCCTTTCTAGACCGTTTATCCTGGGCCGTTTATCCGATATTACTTGGTTGACATCTAAAGCGCCGAGTTTTCAATATTCTTAGCAAAGTGTCGTTGGAAGCGGACAGTGGATAGAGGGCATAAGAAGCAGGCGCACCGGGTGGGTAAGGTGCGCGCGCTTACATTCAGTAAAGAATGTTCAAGTCTATGGTTGTGTCCCGTCGTTAACAGTCATCGTTGACTATCCCTGATACAGGAGATTAGCTGGTTTGGAAGCACTGGAGTAACAATAGAGAATTTGAGCTTGAAACCTCATTATCCAAGTATCCGTTCCCAATACAGCCGTAATACCAATAAACTCTTCTCTCTCTCTCTCTCTCTCTCTCTCTCTCTCTCTCTCTCTCTCTCTCTCTCTCTTTGACGGGGCCAACTGAGTCTGGCCGGGG
>Ga0315899_10003414_pt1 | contig 17306 bp, 10 predicted proteins | sample LakEriMetagenome_2_FD_203518 | JGI IMG/M metagenome (GOLD analysis project Ga0315899, IMG submission 203518) | Freshwater fungal communities from buoy surface, Lake Erie, Ohio, United States - Buoy 4 MA112 | ecosystem: Environmental > Aquatic > Freshwater > Lake | place: USA: Lake Erie, Ohio... | reverse complement strand
AAATTCATCGATCGATTGCTCACCGAATTGCCCCCGAAATAAATTCATCAAGTCGACTTTTCATCACTAGCCCATCACAGGAATCCAATCGCAGCAAACCAACTTTTGTGACTCAGTTTTCCTGAGCCGATAATCCTAATCCTATTATTCCTACCCTAGTTTCAACTTGGACTTTAAGCCTTGAGCACCCCTAGCGACTCCTCTTCAACTCGATCGCAATGGATCGATCTAAAAACGTTGATGTCGGTTCGCAACTTGCATTGGCGCGCTCAGAAAGTTGTCGACGGCTTTCAATCCGGACTTCACCGTAGCCCCAAGCATGGGTTTTCCGTCGAGTTCAGCGAATATCGCCCCTACAGCACCGGAGACGATCCAAAGACCATCGATTGGAAGCTTTATGCTCGCAGTGATCGCTACTACCAGAAGCGCTTTGAAGATGAAACCAATCGACGCTGCTACTTGGTAATCGACCAAAGCAAATCGATGCAGTTCCATTCTTGCGAACCCACTAAACTTGAATACGCTCGCACCCTCGCTGCGACGATTGCTCTATTTTTACTACAACAGCGCGATGCTGTCGGTGCAGTAACATTTTCTCAATCTATCCACGATTGGCTCCCTTCACGCTTTCGAACAGGCCAATTCCAACGCATTCTCTCGATGCTGGAACACCCTTGCAGCGGATCGAACACCGATCTTGTCGCTCCACTGCAACAAGTAGCAAATTTGGTACGGCATCGAAGCCTCATCGTGATTCTTTCTGACTTCTTGGTAGATCCCGAACCGTTGCAAACACCGTTGTCATTCCTCAGAGCCCGACGTCACGAAGTGGTTTTGCTACGCGTACTCGATCCAGAAGAAAAGAACTTTCAACCAACCAAACCGGTCCTCATCCGTGAAATCGAATCTGGTCAAGAACGCTTTATCGATCCTTTGACCGTTCAAGCTACGTATAGGAACCGTTTCGAGGCGCATCGAAACGCGTTAGGATCCATTCTTGCACCCCTGGGAATTCCACTCGTGGAATTCTTATCCACCGATCCAATGGAGCAAGTGCTTGGGAAATTCCTTTCCCATCGAGAGCATCCACGCTCGGGAGCCCTCGCACCATGAGCTTGCTTACCCCACTGTACGCCCTTGCTGCACTCGGAATCATCGCTCCGCTGATCTTTCACTTGGTGCGCAAACGCCCAAAAGATATTCAAGAATTCAGCTCCGTTCTCTTTCTAGATTCGAATCCACCGAAGTTCAGCAATCGCAGTCACCTCGATAACCTTTGGTTGCTCCTACTTCGTATCGCTGCGCTCTTGCTCCTTGCGTTCGCATTCACCAGACCCTTCTGGAAAAACCCAATCGAATCGGGCGATCAAGCGGGCCTTCCTGCTGAACGCCTGCTACTGATCGATACCAGTGCAAGCATGCAGCGAGAAGGAGTTTGGGACCAAGCCGTTGCACATGCGAAGAAAGTTATCGCCGATTCTAAACCAGGCGATCGTATATCGATCTACTCCTTGGACGAATCACTCGCTGCTGTTTTCACTGCTGAGCCGTCATCCGAACAGGCGTCCGTTTCCTCGAATCCGCTTGCCCTTGCCGCAATTGATACCCTTAAACCGACGTGGCTTCGCTCTGACCTTGGGAAAGCCCTATCGCAAGCCACCGAGCTAATCGAACAGCATAAGAGCGATCAGACAAACTCCGCAGCAACAGACGGCAGCGATTCAACACTCAGATCTGAGATCAACGAAGTTATTCTCATATCAGACTTCCCTCGCGATGGCACCCTAGAGAATTTCCAAAGTGGATCTTGGCCTCAAAACGTCAGTCTGATCCCACTCCGATGCACGCCGATCCAGGAAGGAAACGCATACGCGAACATCCTCCCAGTCGATGAAGCATCCGCGAATAGCCCGTCCGAAAAGGAAGTCCGTGTCATACTCGCCAATAGTCAACTTTCGAAAACTGATCGCTTATCGATACGTTGGCTCGATGCCGAAGGAAACGCAATACGGAACACTTCCTCGGAACATTCAGTTCCACCAGGGCAACAGCAAATAATACGTGTTCCGATCCCAATCCCACCATCGACCATCAGTTCGCAATCGACCACCAACTTACAATCGATTTCCAACTCGCAATCGGTTTCTAATAGCTGGATCCTTGAACTCTCCGGTGATTCCCAACCATTCGACAACCGCCGTTTTTATTCTCCCGAAAACGCAACAGATATTCAGGTGGGCTTTGTTGATCGTGTGTCGCAGAGTGCAGAAGACTCGCTTTGGTTTTTTGCCAAACGCGTTCCTCTATCAAGGGTCTTCGAAACAGTTCAGTGGAAGCTCTTTGAACCGACAAACGCATTGAATTCCAACGAGACGAAAGACATTCGTTGGTGGGTCGCTTCTCACGTATTGACGCAAGACCAAGCTTCCGCGCTCACTCCCTTTTTGCAAGGAGGAGGGCATCTTCTTTGGGTATGGGATCAGCCTGAAGAAGCAACATCAAGCCAGGCCGATGACCTACATGCGGTAAAAAACCAGATACTCCAATCTTGGTTTTCAAACTCGATCACCCCGTCGATCGATCCTCCAAAATCCGAGAAAATGGATATCACGGAAGCCAGCTCGAAATCTTTTGCGTTGCTGGAAAACATCCAATTGGATCACCCCGTGTTCAGTTCGTTCGCGGATCCCAAATTCAACGATTTTTCCAAAGTTCGTTTCTGGCATCACCGTGTAATTGCTAACCTAGACACATCTTCTTGGAATGTGCTTGCGAAATTTGATGATGGTTCCCCAGCGATGATCGAGCGCGGGATCGGTAAAGGCAAACTGACAATACTTACCAGTGGCTGGCAAACCATGGATAGCCAGCTGGCACTATCGAGCAAATTCGTTCCAATCCTTGCGGGCCTCTTCGAACAAGCCTATCCGGCGAAGCGTCCTCCCGAACGATTTTCGGGTGAAACCTTCATCCCGGAGGAGGGTTACAGAAGGCTTACAAGTCCGTCTGGCAGGAAACAAAGTTTCGAGAATAACATTCCAGTGCTTCTCCGCGAAACTGGTTTTTACAGGATCGAAACCACGATAGACGACCAAGCCCCATCGAACGAAAATGCGTTGAACACCGCAGAAGTTCCCCCGCAAGTTTTCTCAGTAAACATGGCCAAGTCGGAACATCGAACCAACCCTCTGGAACTTGAAGAATTCAGTCGTTTTGGTATTCGCTTAGACACAACCACTTCGCGAGAGAAGAACTTCGAGAGAGTAACGAGTACAAACCGGCAATCAGAGGAACTCGAGTCAAAGCAACAATACTGGTGGTGGATCATCCTCGTGGTACTGGTTTTGACATCCATTGAAACTCTTTGGGGAATACAAAGCGTATTTTCCAGCACTCGCAACCCGGCAACCGACGCCCTCGCTTGAGCCATGGAACCCAATATGCATCCCAACATACTCAACCGAATCACTCGCGTAGCAGATCGGCTTCGCAGCCAATCGTTAGCTGCGTGCCTACTACTCTTTTGGGTGATTGTTCTACTGCTGGCACTCCAAGGATTCCTGCCAACATTACGGTTTCCTCGACAAGCATCAGGCGAGTTCGATTTCTCATCTCCAACAAGCCTTCTATGTGGATTGCTGATCCTAGGCCCGCTTGCACTCTATGTGATCACTCGGTTCGCTTATCGTAATCCCCGGGATATTGCCCAACGCATCGAATCAAAATACCCGGATCTAAAACAACGACTCTTCACCCTGATGTCTCCTGCTCGAGAAGGGGAGTCAGAATTTATGCGAAACAGGCTTATCCTAAGTACACTCGAACACTCTGACCGACATCCGTGGACAGAATTAGCTCCTTCAAGTCGGTATCGATGGATGTGGTTTGGCCAAAGTGTTCTTGCGCTGTGCACCATTTCCTACCTTCTGTTCACCCCCTCGTCTATTCCGCAAAAAGAATCCATAGCGCAAGTCACGGAAAATGGTTCATTCACTGTAGAACCGGGGAACATAGAATTAGAAGCCGGCTCGGATTTATTGGTTACCGTACGATTTGGGAACGGAGTTTCACAACAAGCGACTTTGATCGCGCGAGATGAGACCGGCGAAATCGAATCCTTTCCAATGCAAGGAAGTCTCAACGATGCATTGGCAAGTTCTACGATTCGCAAACTAAAATCCCCCATCGAATATCAAGTCGTCGTCGGAGATCAAACCAGTGACACATTCCAAGTCAAGCTATTCGAGCATCCTGCGATCATTGCGTCCGATGCTTCGATCAAGTACCCATCGTATGCGCGATTAGAGGACAAAGAGATCAAGAATACTCGCAGAGTCACTGCGGTTGATGGGTCCACCGTCTCATGGGAACTTGCGATCAACAAACCTGTGAAGATTGCCGAACTTGTCGACGAGCAAGGATCCGTATTGCCCCTTTCAATCGACCACTCGGATCCTACCAAGTATCGGATTCCATTGACTCTGAATGAATCACAGCGATACCAAATTCGACTTGTGGACACACAAGATCGAACGTCAAAAATCAAAGAAGAGCTCAGTATAAGGATCCTGCCTAATCAGGAACCGAAACTTCAATTAACCAGCCCACTCGATCAACGGGTTTCAGCGATCCAAGAACTAGCGGTCAGCGCGAAAGCTCAAGATGACTTCGGAATCCTGCGAACTGGAATTAGCGTAGCAATCGGCGATCGCCAACCGGAGGAGATCGTCATCAGCGAAGCCCCTTTCTCGACACCAGTAACAACACCGGTAAATCAAACGGCAACAGCACCAAATGACGCGACCACCAATACCCATCAGCCGCAGACTGTTAAGAAACAAGAAGTCAAGTACCTGATTGATCTCGAATCGCTCGAAGCGAAAACCGATCAATTGGTAACGTATCACTTCTGGACAGAGGATCAGAGTCGATCTGGGGAGATACGACGAGTTGACAGCGATCTGTTTTTTGCCGAGATACGACCTTTCGAAGAGTTATTCAGGGAATCCGACGCTTCTGCGACTGAGCAACGTCAGCAGCAGCAACAGCAACAACAAAATTCACCAGCCGGACAGCAAGCCGAAGAGTTGTCAGAGCTACAAAAGAAGATAATGACAGCCGCATGGAACATATTGCGATCGTGGCCTACCGACAAAACCACAGAGTCTTTAACGCCAGAATTCAAGGAAAAGATCGAAGTCATCAAGACATCTCAAGAGCAAGCCTTCGAGCAAAGCAAAGCCATCGAGCAGCAACTCATTGAACAGCAGCTACAGGATGCAAAATCCCTAAGCGAACTGACCGGGGTTCAACAAGCCATGCAGGCTGCCATCGAGAAACTACAAGTTGCTCCCACTCCGAAAGATTCGATCGTTATTCGGGAATCAATGACGGAAATGCGCAAAGCTTACGAAGGGCTTTTGCGACTGCGAGCTAGGGAGCACGAAATCGTTCAATCTCAGCAACAGCAATCCTCAAGTTCTCAGTCCCAGTCCGCAAGCCAGCGAAATAGGCAACAGCAAATCGAGCAATTGCAGCTTGAGCAATCACCGAGTCGCTACGAAGAAGAATCACAACCCGTGCCGGAAGAAGCACCGGTTGACAAAGAGATGCGTCAAGTGATGAACCGACTCGACGAACTTGCAAAGCGTCAAGCAGATCTTAATGAACAGATACGTGAGCTCGATGTTCAATTGCAACTTGAGAAGGAAGAAAGCAAGCGAACAGAACTCGAGGAGCAGCTGCAACGACTTCGAGAAGAACAAGAGGAGATGATTCGCGATACCGACGAAGTTCTTGAGCGAATGAACAATTCCGACATGAATGCAACCGAATCCCAACAAAACATGGAGGAAGCTCGAAAGCAAGTAGAACAAGCACGCGAGCAGATGCAACAGGCTCAAGAGCAACTTGACAACCAGCAAACGTCCTCGGCATTGAATTCCGCAACACGCGCCCAGCAATCGGTCGATCAAACTAGGCAGCAACTGCGAGAACAGTCCTCCCAAGCCCTGGAACAACAAGTATCGAATCTTGTGCAACAAGCTCAGGCCATAGAGAAACGTCAAAGTGAACTTGAGCAGTTGCTCAAGAACCAAACAGCCGAAGAGTCACCCAAGACCGATACCCCATCCGCTCCGAGGGAATCCATGCTTCGAAGCGAAGCGGAGTTACTACAACAAGCCAGTCCGGAAAACAATCCATCGGAGGGTTGGAAATCACAAAAGGAAGACCTACAACAGCTTCTGGAAGGACTCAAAGAGACGGTCGAACAAGCAGAGTCAAGTGAGCCGCTTCTTGCCGAACAACTCTATGATACTTACCGAGATTCCGTCCAAGAGAATACAGAACAGCGGCTCGAACGAATCCCCACGCTAATCGAGCGGGGACTCGACCAACCCGCGCTCGAAGATGCGAAGGCAGTTTCGGATCAACTACAAAAACTGCGACAGCGGATCGAAGATGCATCGCAGAGCGTTTTAGGAAATGAAACCGAGTCGCTTCGACGCGCGATGCGGGAACTCCAAGATGCTCAAAGTGAAGTCGATAGCGAGCTGCAACGCCAATCTGGCCAAAGTACCGAAAATTCCAATTCAGCGAATCCTGATACAGCGAATACTAGCTCAGCGAAAACCAACCCAGAAAGCGCCAATCCAGATAACTCCAATCCCCAAGAACCAAACAAAAGTGATCAGGAAGGCCGCAACAACCAGGAAGGCGGCAAAAACCGAAAAGGGGGAAGCAACCAAGAAGGCCAAAAGAACGACGAAGGCCCAAATCCCGATAACCCAAATCCCGATAATCCAAACCCAGATGGCCAAAACCCAGTTGTTCCGAAAAACGACCAAGCGACCGAAGGCAACTCGGAAGGGGAGAGGGCGGGAGCCCCATCCCCTCGGGATTCACAAAGGCGAGGCAGTTCCGATGCAGAGCAATCAATTCTCGAACAGATTGAAGCCGAGCAGTCCGCTGGGAATCAGCCAGAAGGTCGACGTGCAGGTCAAGCACGTGGCGAAGGTGGCGTACAGGCCGCACCGATTACCGGGGAGGACTATGCTCAATGGAGCGATCGTCTACGAGAAGCGGAAGAGTTGATCAGAGATCCCAACTGGAAAGCGGAGGCGGCGAGGATTCGAGAGGCTGCACGAGATTTCAGAGTTGAGTACCTTCGTCACTCAAAAGAACCGCAATGGGACTTAGTGAAAAAACTGGTATCCGATCCATTGAAGGATCTTCAGAAAAAGGTCAAGGAAGAGTTGCTGCGCAAGTCAGCCAAGCAGAATGAAATTGTGCCTCTTGATCGCGATCCCGTCCCGGAGCGATTTCAGTCGAAGCTAGACCGATACTTTGAAGAACTCGGTACTGGGGAACGGAAATGAGCGATTGGCTATCGAGTATCTATTTAGTACGTCAGGAATGGCTTGCGGGCTTTGCAGCGCTTTGGTGTGCGATTGCGAGCTTGCATTGGTTTTCCTACAACAGCCAATCACCACTCTCCGTTCGGATGTTAGGCACGGGTGTAAGAGCTATTGCGCTAGCGTTGCTCTTCTTCTGCTTAATGGAACCTCTTCAACGCGTAAGCGTTCCTAAGCCTCAAGCGAACACCGTAGCGATTTTGCTTGACGATAGTCGTTCGATGCGAGCGCTATTTTCAAATAAATCTTTAGATTCCAACCAAGCTCCAAATTCCAGTCAAGCTACAGATTCCAGCCAAGCTACAGATTCCAGCAAATCCGACCCTTCCGGCAAATCAGATGTTCCAAGTACAACTCTATTAACAGACGCATCAGCCGATCCGAGTCTTTCTGAGGAATTCCGAACTATTATCGATGGTAAGGATTCTTGGATGGGTACTTTGGAGGAAACTTTTCGAGTACGCAGATACCTCTTTGGCGATCAACTTCAAAGTGTCGACAGTTTGGCAACATGGACGGGAAGTTCCAATCACACACAGCTTTATTCTGCGGTTGCGAATGTCGAGAAGAGGCTTGGAACCGATCGACCATCGGCAATCGTGTTGATCTCTGACGGACGATCCTCACAACCCACAATCGATACGGGAAACACACCTGTGTTTCCCGTGATTCTTTCTTCAAAAGGCAATGGCAAACGGGATCTTTGGATCGATGACATTAGCTCGCAATCAAGCGAATTTGAAACAGCCCCGATTACGATTCAAGTCAAGCTTGGTCAACAAGGTTTCAGCAACGAGGAGATCGACGTCACGCTCCATGATATCGACGGAACCTTGATTGAAACCAAGCGGACCGGCATATCCAACCGAGAGAAAGGCCCGACTGTCAGATTCCAGGTACGGCCAAAACAATCAGGACCTCAGAGCTACCGAATATCGGTTCGCTTGCTTCGAGATATCGAGGCTTATGAAACAACCCTTGAGAACAATCAGAGATGGGTAGCAGTCGATCGCGGTAATGGTCCGTATAGAATCCTTTACGTATCGGGGAGACCGAATTGGGAATTCAAGTTTCTTCGCAGAGCCTTGAGCGAAGATCCCGAGATACAGATTACCGGACTAGTTCGCATTGCAAAGAAACAGCCCAAGTTCAGCTTTCGAGGCAAGGCGGACTCGGATACCAACCCGCTGTTTTCCGGTTTTGAGGATGTGCCAGAGGAAGCCAAGGAGCAAATCGACGAGCCTGTATTTGCAAGGCTTGGAGTGCAGTCCAAAGAAGAGCTAACCCGAGGTTTTCCAAAGGACGCTCGAGAACTTTTTGCATACTCGGCCATCGTAATCGACGATCTGGAACTGGAGTTCTTTACTGTCGAGCAATTGCAGTTGCTAAGGGAATATGTCACCCAGCGAGGAGGAACCTTGTTGGCCCTAGGAGGACAAGAAAGCCTCCGAGGTCGCAATTTCCGCGATTCGATTCTCGGCCAGATGCTTCCTGTCTATGGTGATTCACGTGAGCCGGAATTATTCGAACCGCAACTCGGATCCGAACGAATCAACCCATTGCGGTTTCGCTTGACCAGAGAAGGCTGGTTACAACCGTTCCTTCGTTTGGAAGACAACGAGACCGATGAAAACCGCCGAATCGAAGCGATGCCGGATTTTCTTGTTTGGAACGAAATCGAAGGAGTGAAGGCTGGAGCAAGAGTTCTAGCGGAAGGGACACAATCCGATGGAACCAAACTCCCTGTGCTGGCTGTCCAAAAGTTTGGTAAGGGAACCACGGCGTCTCTTCTACTCGGAGACTTGTGGAGATGGGCTTTAATGCCCACCGAGGAAGTATCTAGTCCTGTCCCGCAGGCCTGGAGACAATTAATTCGTGGTCTCATTGTAGATGTCCCCAAACGAGTCACCATGGAAACCTCGATCGATGAAACGGAACCGTCTCGTCGCAACATAAAGGTCCGCGTAAAGGATGCAGCTTTTATGGCAATGGATAACGCAACTGTAGAACTTACCATTACACCTCCAACGGGTGCACCATTGCGGTCTATAGCCTTTGCATCGCAAGAATCCGCAGGACTTTATGAATCGAGTATCCTCATGAAGGACAGTGGCGTCTACCAAGTTCTCGCAACTGTCGTTGGCAACGACCAAGCGACAAATGATGAGGAAGATATTGGACAGACCGCAACTTCATTCGTCCATGAACCCGAAGTTCGAGAGCTTAATCGATGCGAACTCGATATGGCAAGTCTCGCAAGGTTGGCGGACGAAAGCGGAGGATCAGTGATTGGCTTGGACGACATAAGTACACTAGCAAGCCGAATACCTTCCGAGAAGTTGCAATTCACGCAGCAACATATAGATCCCCTGTGGCATTCCCCTTGGTACCTGGCAGCCGCATTGGGTTGTTTAGCCGCCGAGTGGTGGTGGAGGAGAAAACATGGGTTGGCTTAATTTCCCAAAGCGGCACATACGAACGACACTCAAGTTAAGCATACTGCTTTGGCCGTTGACGGCGTTCGCGCAATCAAGTCAGACCCAGAGCCCTGATACTTCTGATCGTTCATCAAATTCCTCTCCCCAAGTCGTCGTCCCTCAAGTGGATAGCGATCCTATGGATGCATGCGTCGTTGTCGGTGCTCCCGGAGAACCTCAGTTCGGTGAGATGTTTTCTCAGTGGGCCAACCTCTGGGTAGATGGCCTTTCGTCGCGCCGAACGGAACTTATCGGTAATTCAACCGAGCAAACCTCAGTTATCTCCGATCGTGAATCCCTCAAACGATGGATCGATCAGACCAAAGTACTTGATCCAAAACGAACACGATGGCTGATTCTCCTTGGACACGGTACATTCGACGGGAAAACGACGAAATTCAATCTTAGAGGGGAAGATATATCCTCGTCGGAGTTACAGCAGTGGCTTGAAGGGGATACGTCCCAGTGGGTAATTGTCGTAGGTGCAGCAAGCTCCGCACCATTTTTGAAAGCGCTATCTGGACCGAATCGTGTCGTAATCGTCTCAACGAAGAACTCCAACGAAAGCAACTTTTCACGATTCGGTGGATACATGAGTCAAAGTCTCAGAGAAGAGACGTGTGACCTAGATCACGATGGGGCCGTCTCGATCCTCGAAGCGTTCATTTGTGGTTCGCAGAAAACCAAGCAGTATTATGCAGACAATCGCTTACTCGCAACCGAGCACCCTTTGCTTGACGACAATGCGGACTCACTCGGTACAAGCGGTGAGAGTTACCGAGGAGTTCGCCCGGTTGCGATGAACGCACCTAGTAATACGCCACCGGAGAAGATCGATGGTCGGCTGGCGAAGCGGATAGCTCTTAAGGTGCGTCCGTCGGATCAAGGGCTCTCGGAAGAGTCTTTAGCAGCAATCGAAAAGCTTGAGATTCAACTCGAGAGCTTGCGGTCTTCCAAAGAGTTACTGCAACCCGACGACTACTACTCGAAGCTCGAGAAGATCTTCTTGGAGATTGCCAAGATTCGCTTCTCGGCTCGCCCGTAGCTTTCTTGGTTGCAGGCAGCGAGTCGATAACGAGGGATTCGATAACGAGGGAGTAAATATCGAGGGAGACGATATCGATATACCTGCAAGTTGTCCCTAGCGTAAACTTATTCCGACAAAGCGTAACTGCCTTGTGTTTCGGGAAGTTGCAGATTACCGAAGGAGAAAGTGTCGAACAGTCGCTCCAGCCGGTTATAGCATCGATGCAAATTGCGATAATGGCGAAACTTCGACAGAGCGCTCAATCCGTTCCCTCGAGGTTGGTCGGGATCAATTTCCCAGGGATGGATATAAAAGTGAATCGTTCTACCGGACTTCTCGATTTGCTTTAATCCCCAGCGGGTAAACCACCAAGGGAATATTCGGAAGTAACCACCACCACCGATTGGAATTCTCAAAGGGCCTTTTGGAAGAACAGACACGGGATGCTCGCATATCGATTCCGTGCCACAAGTTAACTTGTACGAATCAAGGGGAGAATCGGGTATTCCGTATCGGTCATGTCGAATCGGGACGACACTGCTATCATGTTCGATTCCGTGTTTACGAAGGATCGAAACAGCCCAGCTGGATTGTTTGGTGATGGAGAAACTCGGCGCGCGAAAGTGTCGGATTGTTTGCCCACTAAGTTTTGATAGAACGTCGTTGGCCATCGCTAAGTCGATTCCTAAAGCCGTTGCACCTTGTTGATAGACTAAGCGGTGCCAGTACGTGTGCGAACCGACGATATGACCATCTTGAGCAATCCGCTTGACGAGTTCTGGATATCTCTCCGCTACCCAGCCTAGCACATAGCAGAAACTTTTCACGTTCTTGCGGTCAAGCAGATCGAGCATCCGATTGGTATTGCCCTCAACGCGTTGCTCCCAGTCTCCCCAGGACTCTCTTGGAGCGATAGAATCGAAATTCGAGACGTGGTAGTAATCTTCTACGTCGATCGAGAAAATGTGCATGCGAAGTGCCCTTTAAGCCTATTCAAGCACAAGTCGTAGAGACGACGCTTTCAGGGAGGTTACTACGACTTCTTCGCCGAAGCTTCTTCGATCTTGTTCCACAAATCTTGGTAGTAGAAAGCAAACCGAGAATCCTCGGGCTTCTTTGTCAATCCAGCTAACCTGGTTGCAATGCTTCCCGGCACGCCGATAAGACGAAGTGCTGTGCAAGCAACCATCGCGAAATCGTAAAGGAGAGAAGCATTCTCAACATATTCAAGATCCAGAGTTTGCTTCTTCAACACCGAACTAGTACCTGAATCGGCAGGCAGATTGATTTGCGAGAATCCAGTGATACCTGGCCTGATGGTCAATCGGGACTGATAGTACGGTATGACCTTTTCTAGTTCTTCAACAATTTCGGGGCGTTCAGGTCGAGGACCACAAAACGACATATCCCCGCGAAGCACGTTAATGATCTGTGGAAGTTCGTCCAAGTGTAGTTTTCTTAGCCAATATCCCAGTGGTGTAATCCGAGGATCTCTTTCTCCTTCACACCACTGGATGCCTTCCGATTCAGCGTCAATCCGCATGCTACGGAGTTTGTACATCGTAAATGGCTTGCCGTTGCGTCCGGAACGGACCTGTGAATAAACACCGTTACCGGGACTTGTCCAGCGAACCATAATCGCCAGCAATCCTGCCAACAAAAGGGCCGGGGGGGCAAGTAGCAAAGCGACCGGGAATTCCCAAAACCTTTTCCAATTGTGATATCCGGGCACGTCGAGAGTCTCTACAACACCGCAGGGTACCTCACCCGGAGTCACTCCATCGGGCATCGACACGTCGCAACGAATCGCCGAGGATTTGTTTGTGTTGCCGACGGGGCCGTGTGAATGGGACATATCTGCCGATGGCGACGATGGATGATTTCTGCCCGATACGTTTACAGCGACGAACTCAGACATGGAAAACCTGTAGACGGCGTGTTAAACGGGTGATAAGGGACAGGGATACGTAATAGTATGCCAACTCTCGGACGAAATGCAACCGAAGCTTTCGCGCGTACTTTAACTTTCTTTTCCGTCACCTCAAATTTCCCAGCAGATTTCGCCTATTCCCAGTTTCCTCCCCCCTAAAATACTGAGTAAAACCACTCGCTCGCGGCTATTGGAATGAGAACTGAATGTCACAGAAAGCGACCAGAAAAAAGGTGTTTCTCTTACCCCTTTGCCGTGACTTTGATTTGTAAAACCGGAAGTTGTGTGAAATACTTCTTTCAGCAGGCAGCACCGCCCATGCGAGAAAATGCGGCTTGCGGAACCGTTAACATATACGCGTGGAGCCACCACAGAAGCGTCGCGCGAAAGCTGATCACAGGAATACTGTTGATTTCCGAAAGACAAAGGAAGCTTGATTGGAACAAAGGGCAGGGGAGACTGGCTTTGCACCCTTGGATTGGGGGAAAGGTCGGGTACGGATCGAATTCGCCTACCGAGGCGAGGTTCGCAGATTTGAACTTGCCGGATCTTTTTTCCGGTTGGGGGGTGATCCGCGCTGTGAGTGCCACATTCCGAACATTCCCCTACCAGTTGCTGCCTATGTTCAGATCGCGTCGGGATATTTGGTCGTACTCGAAATGAACGACCTGCCCACCGCAAAACCGGCAGACCCACTTTTCGTCCTTGAGGGTGGCACTGTTTGGTTGCAACCCAACGCCCGCTTGACCCTTCTCAATATCGATTCAAGTCCACAAGAGCCCGAGCACTTCTCGTGGGAGTCATTCGATCTCGACGACATCAAAGTCTTTCCCAATACCCTTGTGGTTCGCTCCGGTATGATCGGCACGGGTAGCGAGCCGAATCACTTCCGATTGGTAAACCCCCTGTCGATCTTGGGAACCGCTCCGGGATGCCACCTGAAGATCGCCAACAGGAACATCAGTAAATTTCAAGCAGTGGTATTTCGAGGAGAGGCGCAAGGCCAACCGCCGCGTGTTGTCGATTTGTTCGCTGAGCAAACAACCCTTATCGACCAAAAACCTGCAAATGGACAATCGCTCGATGTGGGCTCAGAACTTACCATCGGAGGACTGCGACTTGAATCCGTCCGGTTTCTCTACAACGCTTCGCGTCCCGATCAACTCATCGAAATCAATCATTCTTTCCTGACACTGCCACTGCGTTCCCCCAAGCCCCCCCCTTCATCCTCTGCCCCCTCACCAACCAACACTCGAATCGATTCTGGAGCAATCAAGAAAGCGAAATCCCCAACGATCGCCACACCTAACCGAGTGAAATCAGCATCGACACACGCACCGAAATCAACCGCCATAGGGTTCGATCTACCAGCGGCACAAAAACCATCGATTCACTTTCAGATCTTAACCTCTAACATCTCGCTGAATTCCACACCGATCACGCCGAGCGCAACGACAATTCCTTCGATCAGTAGCCCGCCGACTGCCCCGGCTACGATCCCAAGCCCTCAGGAAAAAGCAAATGGGTCGATCGAAGCTCTCGAAGCGATTCAGCAGAATCTCTTGGAGCAATTGAAATCCCTGACTCAAAGACTTGAAGGATTAGAAGTAGCCATCGAACACCTGCCGACGGCATTTCAAGAAAACTCCGATCAATTGATGCAAGCCGTCAACCGACTCTGCGAATCGGTTTCCACGCGTGCTGATACCTCAAGTTCGCCAACCTCCGCTGCTTCCCCTTCCGCCGCATCTCCAGTTGTCACTCCCACCCCAACGGTAGGCACATCCGCACCAGTTGCCAAACAGCAATCCCCCTCGCCAACACAATCAACACCTATTGGTGTTGCAAAACCAACCCGAACCTCGCCTTCCCCAACACTGGCCCCTTCGTTAACGACAAATGCAGTCGCAAGTGCCCCATCTGCTTCCAGTGCAACCACTTCGCAACTTCCCACCAGCGCCCGAGAAGCAATCGGATTGAAACTCGGCTCGCCGAAACAGGCTCCTTTAACAGAGAAGAAAGCTTCTCCACCGGCGAACACAAATTCGAAGAACAAAAAGAAGCAGGAACGCCGTGGGCCGGATCGTCCCAAAGATCCAACCCAAACCGGGAATAACAACACTCCCTACAGTGCGATAGAAACCTCCGACAAGCCAGCGCAATCGAACTTACTTCACAGACTGCATTCGATCCGTGCTTATCTGACTTCTTTAACTTCCAAGTTCTCCCGGAAGGTGAAAGACACGGAGACTGTGAAAGACTCGGAGGCTACAGAGGCTTCGGCCCAAAAATCTTCGTCCCTGCCAATGCCCTCGCTGACCCTACCTCAAAAACGCAAAGCCGAAAAAGACTTCGTCGGAGAAAGTGTCCTAGTAAGCAGCAACTTGACAACCTCAAAGCGGTCGAGATTGCAAACCGACCCCAACTCAGCCGAAATTCTCGCTTCTCACGAATCGAAAGAAGAAACCCAAGTCCTGGGCTCTTTAATGGGACTTCGATATCGCGACGCACATGCATCTTTCCTCCTCTCGGGTATTATCTCAGTCGTCTTTCTCATAACACTCGTAGGCGGCGGACCGTTGGTCTGGTACCAAATTCCACAAGGCTGGCGGGAACTGATATGGCAAAAAATTAGTTTCACACAACCCGATTCCCTATCGACTCCAACTTCGGAGCCAAGCACGAATCCCGATTCTCCTCCCACAGCAAAGCCTCCAGCCTCGGCCGCAACGACACCGACTCCAACTGAGCCCCCTCCTGCAATCGAGAACCCACCTGCAATCGAGAACCCAGCGGTAATTGAGCCCGCACCTGTGAACGAGTTATCCACCAAAGAGTCACCCTAAAAGAATCGCTCGCCGCGCCCGCGTCCTTTACCTAAAACGCAGAGCACGAACACCTTTGCAGCAACTAGCGAATTCTTCCGCGTTTGGCTTATTGGATTCTTTATCCTCCTGAGTTAACTTCTGCGACGGCAAGGACTGCTCTGCATCACTCCTTCGAAGCAAATCGCTTCCCGCTGCAAACTACTTTCCACTCCATGATCCCCTGCGGAAGATTCGTATGGAAACTCCAACTGACCAAATCGCTTCGAACGACAATCCATCGACTCTTGATGCCGACTCGGCTCCATTTGTCGGTCGCTGGCAAACTCTCGTAAGCCAAACGAATTGGGAAAAAGGGAAAATCATCTCAGAATGGCGACAAGCTCACATCGAGTCCCAAGCCCCGTCGACCCAATACAGCGACGAAGCTTGGGCATCCCTCGTCGGGTTCGTCACATGCCAACACGTCGGTCGACTACGACGCGTTTACGATCGCTTCGTAGACTCCTGGCAAAGCTACCCCGGTTTGTATTGGAGCCACTTCTGGGCTGCCCTCGATTGGGATGATGCGGAACTCTGGCTCGAAGGTGCATCCCAAAGTGATTGGAGCATCTCGGAAATGAGACGAACGCGTGCCGAAGCCATGCAGACAACCGAAGCGACTTTTCAGCAAGAATCGAACCGAATATCGGAAGCGTCCCAAGAAGACGACGAGCGTTCCTTCGAAGCAGATCGCTCCGAAGGTGAGAAATTCCAAAGCGGTCCAAAACACGAACTACCAGACTTCGGTGAATCAAACGAAAAATCAGGAGCCGAAAAGAATCGCCAGAATGACGATCTGCCGAGCAACAGCATGCTAGGCTCCAGCGAATACGACCCGAGTCCATCCGGCCAAAACGGGGCTTCACAACCCCATGATCCTGAGAGCAAACGGCCTAACCCCTTCGAATCCCTCGGAGAGTTCCCTCAAGACGTCAAAGACGCCGTCGAACAATTCAAACTCTGCATCCTGAGGCATCGCGCAAGCGAATGGCAAGAGATTACCCGCGAGAACCTGATCTCCGCACTCGATGCTCTACGAGCTTTTTGCTAGCCGCGAGTCTGCACTACTCCGAATCTGAAGGAATCAAAGACTGGTTTAAAAACTAGTTGAACTTAATCTTTTACGAGCTTGGTGATCAACTCATCGAGCTCTTTTTGCGTGACGTTCATCTTTGCGGCAGCCAAAGCAAATAGCCGCTTCTCGATTTCATCAAGATCCCCATCGGCCGCCATAATTCGGATCAAATCCCCAAGCATCCGCATCTGCTCCGACTTTTCCTTCGGCAACTTCATCGTCGCCTCATCGCTGATCGCGAATTCCATCGCTTCTCCTAAGTCGGCTTCCCCAAGCCCTAACTCGGCGCAGCGATCGACCAACCAAGCGATTTCGCGTTCCGTCAACGATCCATCTGCCGAAGCCATAATGACCAAGTTCTTCAAATAATCGAGATGTTTCATGGTCGTCTTTCCGCCCGCTCTTCGCGGCTCTTCGTTACCGATTTGCAACCCAAACCGACCTTCAATCCAGGTCGCTACCGAACTGCAATTGTCCCCATTTCCGAAAAAAATTGCACCACCCCGCGCCTAATT
>Ga0315899_10003412_pt1 | contig 17309 bp, 19 predicted proteins | sample LakEriMetagenome_2_FD_203518 | JGI IMG/M metagenome (GOLD analysis project Ga0315899, IMG submission 203518) | Freshwater fungal communities from buoy surface, Lake Erie, Ohio, United States - Buoy 4 MA112 | ecosystem: Environmental > Aquatic > Freshwater > Lake | place: USA: Lake Erie, Ohio... | reverse complement strand
CGGCCATCGGCCTAGGACAAATGATAGTTCTCGATCAGCGAGTCGCTCAACGGCGGGCAATTTTTGAGCGGTATCAAGCTATGCTGTCGCAACCCGGAGTTTCATTCATGCCGGAACCCAAAGGGCTTCTTGCCACAAGATGGTTGACAGCAGTTACGTTCGATCCGGAGTTAGTTCCCGTAACGCGCGAAGACGTACGTTTGATGCTACTTGAACACGAAATCGAGTCGCGTCCCCTGTGGAAACCGATGCATTTGCAACCTCTATATCAAGGCTCACCTTACCATGGATCAGGCTTTGACGAAAAGTTGTTTAAACAAGGTTTATGCTTACCTTCATGTAGTAGCATGACCATCGAACAACAAAATGAAGTAATAGAGCTTGTACTTGATTGCATTGCTAAACGCAAATGAATTTTTTTAGGTTATCCAAATAAAATTAGAGCGGCGCCTTATTTTTTATACACGTAATCAATTGAAAAAGTGAACATACTCGGCGGTTCAATTGGCTTTTAGGCATCAATGACTGATAGTTAGTGACATGAGATTTTAAATTTCCTCCATTTTTAATTAGGCTGTGAACTCATAAACAGGATTCTCAAAACGGCGTAAGTTTGATTCAATGGTATATGAAGGGGGGCGTTGGATGAGCCGACATGAGATGACCGAGTTTGAGTGGCGGGTGATACAACCGCTTTTGCCGAACAAGCCTCGTGGTGTCCCAGTAGTCGATAACCGGCGGGTGCTGAACGGGATATTCTGGATATTGCGGTCAGGTTCGCAGTGGCGCGATCTGCCGGAGTGCTGTGGGCCGCGCACGACCTGTTATACCAACCTGCGCTGAGGCTGACTCAGATTTGGGATTCCCAAGCGGTTGAAAGTCTGATTCTATGTTGATCTTCATTTGGAGGAGGTGACATGGGAGCATCAATTAGCTTGCGGGATGATTTTGACGGCGGCCGCCGGACATCGGCGGCGCGGATCGGCGGTGTTGGCTTGCAGATTGTACGTGCCTGGGTGCTTCGCTTTAATGCGCGTGGTCCTGATGGGCTGCTAGATGATGCCCAGCGCCGTGCGCTTGTCGAAATGGTCGAGTGCGGCCCGATCCCGTCGATCCATGGCGTTGTTCGCTGGCGGCTGATTGATCCGGCCCGGTGGCTTTATGACGAATTTGCTGTCTCGCTTGATGCAACGACCATGGGGCGTGAGCTAAAGAGACTGGGCTATGTCAAGCTGACGGTGCGGCCTCGCCACTACGCCCAGAACGAACTTGCGATGGAGGCCTTTAAAAAGGGGGCTTTGCCGACAAGCTGGCAAAGGTCAGAAGAGCTCTCCCGAAGGGCACGCCGATAGAGATCTGGTTCCAGGACGAAGCGCGGATCGGGCAGAAGAACAAGATCACGCGGCGCTGGGCCAGACGCGGGACACGGCCCTGGGCACCCAAAGATCAGCGAACTAAATCGGTCTATATCTTCGGTGCAATCTGCCCGGAGCTTGGCAAGGGTGCTGGGTTGGTACTGCCCTTGTGTAATACAGAAACCATGACGCTCCATCTGACAGAAATAGCTCTTGCCGTCGCTCCTGGCGCTAACGCTGTTATACTGATGGATCAAGCCGGTTGGCACATGACTGGCAAGCTGGACGGGCCTGACAATATCAGCATCATCGCACTTCCAGCAAAATGTCCTGAACTCAACCATGTCTAGAATATCTGGCAGTTAATGCGCGACAACTGGCTATCCAATAGGGTGTTCACTTCCCACGACAATATCGTCGACCTCTGCTGCGAAGCGTGGAACAAACTCATAGATCAGCCTTGGCGCATTATGACCATCGGCCATCGTAAATGGGTACATAAGTGTGATCAATGCAGGTTGGTATAACATCCCTCCAAAAACAAATCGCAAAGCCCCCATCTGCTTCTCGCCCTGGCTCTACAAGAAGCGCAATCTCGTCGAGCGCCTCTTTAACAAACTCAAATACTACAGGCGGATAGCTACACGCTACGACAAGCTCGGCTCGTCCTTCCTCGCCATGGCCAAGCTCGCGTGCATCAGGCTACGTCTGCGCCATTATGAGCCCACGGCCTAATTAAAAATGGAAAAAATTTAAAAGGTCATATCATGACTGACGCATCTTATGCACCTAATTAGCCAAGAGAGCCCTCTGGCCAACTACATCTATAAGCAGAGCGCATTTCAAGTACGGCGGTTAATATGTCCATTACTGTCATTCTGATGAAACTCAAATAAAATGAATATGTACATAGGCATCTGTTTCAATACTTTATATTTTTAACGATAATCATATATTATATAGATTTGCTTTGTAGTGTCGGAGGTTTTGTGGCTTGGTGAACCAGTCAATCGTCTCATCTAGCCCCCGCGTAAAACCATGAATTCCCCCGTACTGGGGCTCCCAACTAGTAAGTTGGCGTGCCTTAGTGTTATCAGCCCATAACCGCTCAACTTCGCTAAGTGCCGGCCGCATTCGCTGATCGTCACTAACGATCTCTATTTGACGGCCCATTCGTGCAGCAATCAAAGCGACCGTATCACCAATTGACACTTCGAAATTACTTCCGATGTTCACAACTTGGCCCAAAGTTTTATCGCTTTCGGCTATGGCAACGAACCCGCGCACGGTATCGGTGACATAATTGAAGTCCCGGGTCGGGTGCACGGCTCCTAGTTTAATAGACGTCGCCCCTGATGCGATTTGAGCGATTATTGTCGGGATTACAGCGCGTGCGGACTGTCGGGGGCCATATGTGTTGAACGGCCTAATCGTTGAAACAGGCGTGCCGAACGATAGATAGAAGCTCTGGGCAATCTGATCAGCTCCAATCTTACTAGCGGAATAGGGCGACTGACCTTGAAGTGGGTGTTCTTCGGTAATCGGAACAAAGCGCGCTGTTCCATAAACTTCACTTGTTGAGGTGTGAATTACACGCTGAAGACCAAGATCTCGAGCCGCCTGTACAACGTTTAGGGTACCTTTTACATTGGTATCGATATAAGTATCCGGTGAGTAATAGGAATATGGAATTGCGATAAGGGCGGCTAAGTGGAACACTACGTCGCAACCTCGCATTGCCGAATTAACTCCATGAGGATCACGGATGTCGCCTGAAAAGACATCAATACTGTCCAGTACCGCTTTCGGCGCTCCGTCCAACCATCCCAAACTGCCAAAACTATTGTATAGAGTAAATGCACGTACGTCGTGCCCAAGGCCTACTAAATGCTCAACCAGGTGAGATCCTATAAAACCATCTGCTCCAGTGACCAGTATCTTCTTGCCCGATAAGTCCATTTTCGCTTTCCTAATCAACCGAATATTGTCAACGGAAGCTCTTTATCGCTCGGACTACCGCATCAATGTCATCCTCGAGTAAATGCTCGCCCATTGGAAGACTCAGAAGCATCGGCGCCATTTCGGTCGCAAGCACAGGTGTATTCACTCCACGGTGAGCACGATAGGCGTCGAGATCTGGCAGGGCGATGGGATAATGGATCCCTGTCTCCACCCCGCATTTATTCAAGTGAGCCTGTAGAGCATCGCGCTGAGGGTGCCTCACCACAAAAAGGTGGAAGGCATGTCGTACATCTGGAGCGACGATTGGCAGCACGAGGTTAGGCACATTCGACAACTCAGTCAAATAGCGCTTCGCTACAGCGTTGCGACGCTCAATCCATGAATTAAGGTGCAGAAGCTTGGCGCTCAGGATCGCGGCCTGCAAGCCGTCGAGCCTGCTATTTCGTCCTTCAAACTCATGGTCGTATTTCGCTATGCGTCCATGGTTAGCGATCATACGGCATCGTCGTGCAAGTGCTGCGTCATTAGTAACGATTGCTCCGCCGTCGCCGTAAGCACCAAGGTTCTTGCCAGGGTAAAAGCTAAACGCGCCAATGTCGCCTATTGCTCCGATACGTCGCTCAAAAAACTCTGCGCCGTGGGCCTGCGCACAATCTTCTATAATGTGCAGATTATGTTGATCGGCAATGAGGCGCAAAGACTTCATATCACAAGGGTGGCCATACAGATGCACAGCGATAATCGCAGCGGTTGATGGCGTAATTCGTCTTAAGACATCTGCGGGATCGATCGTGTAGGTCTGGCTGTCGTGCTCACAAAATACCACGCGATGACCACTGCGAGTTATCGCTTCGGAAGAGGCAATGAAACTATTGGCTGGAACAATTATCTCAGAATTCGGAGGCAAATTTAAAGCTTCAATTGCTATCTCAATGGCATCAGTTCCATTGCCAACGCCGACGCAATGATCCGCCGACTGAAATGCTGCAAAGGCTAGTTCGAAGTCTCGAACATCTGGCCCGCCAATGAAACTTGTCGCCTCAATAGTTTGAGCTATCGCCTTGTCGATATCTGCTTTTATCGATCGATATTGAGCCCCAAGGTCTAAAAACTTAACCATCTGATCTAACTCTCAATTCACGTGCAGGGTTGCCTGCATAAACCCCAGGTTTGACAATGTCGCGCGTCACAACCGCGCCTGCGCCTATTACCGTGTCGCTACATATATAAACAGGCATAATGGTGGCATTGGAACCGATCGAAACACGGTCGCTAATTTTGGTCGATCGCCATTTGCTAGTGTCACCCCGAGCCGGCCCCCCATCTGCGAAGCTGTCATTGATAAACATCACGCCGTGGCCCACGAAGCAATCTTCACCGATAGTCACCAGTTCACAGATGAAGCTGTGACTCTGAATACGCGTCCGCGCACCAATTTCCACGGCTTTTTGAATCTCGCAAAAGGGCCCAATGAATGCGTCGTCGTGAACCGTGCACTCGTATAGATTGCAAGGTTCCACAATTGTCACCCGCGCTCCTGCCTTGACGTCTCGAACGGATGCCTTATGTATCCGCATCTATGGACTCCGACACTCTTCTCACCTTGCACCTAACCGAGAGTGCCTAGACCGGAACTTTAGCTGTACGTCACGTCCGGTTTCGATTGACTCATAAAGCGCCGTTATAAGTTCCAGACTCCGCCTGCCTTCAAGCCCATCGACGAGGGCTGCGCTATCATTTTCTAGGCAATCAACAACGTGCTCGTAATATGCCTGATGGCCGTATCCATAAACGTTCGGAGGATTGACCGAGAAGTCTTCAAGCACCGATTCGTCTCCATCCCTTGGCGCTACGAACTCCCACGTTAGCATCTTATTGACGGCAAAGCCGCCAATAACCACCGAGCCACCCTCGCCTAGAATGGATAATGAACCTTCCAAGTCACGCGGCCTAGCAGCATTTGTCGCTTCAATTATGCCAAGCGCACCACTTGCAAACTGCAGCGTGGCGATCGCAGTATCCTCAGCCTCTATGTCCACAAGAGAACGGGAAGCCCTAGCATGTACAGACACCACATCTCCTAAGAACCACTCTAGAAGATCAACGTGGTGACTAGCTTGGTTGGATAAAACGCCGCCATCTTGTGCCCATGTCCCGCGCCAAGCATCTTGATTATAATACGACTGATCACGCCGCCAGCGCACCCTAACTGTTCCAAGAACAAGTCTGCCAAAACGACCCGCGTCCAGAGCCTCTCGCGCCTTAGCTACCGGCACGTTGAAACGGTTTTGCTTAACCACAAACAACTTGACCCGCGCTCGATCACACGCAGAAATCATTGCGTCTGCATCTTCAAGGCGCAATGCCATCGGCTTCTCCACAACGACATGCTTACCCGCATTCGCGGCAGCAATTACGTGCTCAGCGTGCATACCGCTTGGCGTGAGTACAGAAACGGCATCGATAGAGTCGTCGGCAAGCATATCATCTAGACTGCAATAGGTAGATACATTATAACGCTGACTAGCATCATCAAGCCGGGAGGAATCGATGTCACAAATGGCAACGAGTTCAGCACCTGCAATGTGGCCGCCAGCAAGTAAATCGAGGTGGCGTTTGGAAATTCTACCGCACCCTATTACACCAAATTTTATCATCGTTAATCTTTCAAATTTCGTGATCAATTAGACGAGAATTCTGATAATGCAATCTTTAACATTGACGATGCAAGCATTTATGTCCGTTGTTGGAACATTTGGCACTGATGTCTGTATACACTAGCGGAACGTTAGCCTATCAGTTGGGTTTATATTATGCGTCGTTATTGTGGTGTTGCAAACAGCGATATTAGATAGTGGTAGGTTGATGCGTTCTCGCTATTTGATGATGGCTGGTGCCCTGCCGAAGAAGATGTCGGAGGCTATCCCGTTTTTCAAGCTCTCGCGGCGGCGCTGGTGATTGTAATGTTCAACGAACGCCTCGATGTAGCCATAAAGATCGCCAGGCAGAAATTTTTTGGAGGGTCCGCTCTTAAGGGTATGGTGCCAGCGTTCGATCTTGCCCTGTGTTTGCGGATAGCGCGGGGCGCTGCTCAGACGCCTCATCTTTCGCGCTTCGATGTATTCAGCCAGCTCACCTGTGATTTAACTGGGGCCGTTGTCCGACAGCAGCCTTAGTTTGTATGGCGCGGTTGCCGATGAGTAGTCTGACGTTGCACTGCCATACCCCGCGCGTCCGCGACATGCTCGACCTGCATATCGCTTCACAGCTTCCTGGCGAATATGTAGCGCGAGAAGTCGTCGAGCTCGGCTGGCAGACAGATGCATCCAGCCCCATCAGATGATTTTGAAGTAGGTGAAGTCGGTCTGCCAGATCTCTTTGTGGCGTGTGGTTTTGTTGTGGAACTCGTTTGCCGCCTTTACCGCCAAATAGAGCTGGAGTTGCAATAAGGTCGTGCGACTTCAACAGCCTGTAAACCCCAGCTTCTGGCACGAAGTAGCGGTGTTCATCGGTAAACCGCACCGCCAGTTAACACGTTACAGCTCGGGCTTGATGGCCGGTCCGCCAGCGCTTCCGACCCGCCTTCCAGATAGTGGTCATACCAGCGGTAGAACGCGCGGCGGGCAATGCCCAGCTTATATAGAATCTGTTTTGCAAGCATATGCGATTGCTCCGCGAACCCAATGATCTCAAGCTTCTCATGAGCGGGATGCCTCATTCGCGTTACCCTATCCACAACCATGCTTTTTTGAGCAAGCGGTTCGCAAGGGTCAGATCGGCCACACATTCAGTCAACGCGCGTGGTTCCCGACGCAGTCTCGCAGCGCCCCGAAAAGCCGGAAGACATCGCATCAGACGACAGCCTTAGCCGCGCCGCGTCCTCAACATCGGTAATTCTGAAAAAGTGCACCTCCTCCATTTCATCAAGGCAACTGATGACGGATCGGCACGAAGGTAATCCAAAACTATATACCGATGCAACAGCGCGACTGTGTCACTACCTAGGTGGAGGCTTCGCCACTGCATTCGCTCGCGAGTTATAAACCGCATACGCCATTACGTGAGGACGTGGCGTGATTCGTGCACCGGTATCCCGAAGAATATCATAACAGCTAAAGCAAATAGCCTGACAGCCCATACCAAATTAATTTTTTAAATGTGGGTAGATACAAAGAAAAAGTTCTCTAAGGTTTTAGCTATCGATTGCCATCGACACGCAGCGATACTATCGGCAGCGAATGAAATCGGGGTTTGGAATATGAAGATTGGAGTAATAGGCTCGGGCTATGTTGGGCTGGTGTCAGGGGCCTGTTTTGCCGATTTCGGTCATCATGTTGTCTGTGTTGACAAGGATCAGAGCAAGATCGACCGGCTGAACGCCAATATGATGCCGATTTATGAGCCGGGGCTGGATGCATTGGTAAAAAGCAATGTCAATGCCGGGCGCTTGAGCTTCTCAACCGAGCTGGCCATCGCAATCAAAGGTTGTGACGCCGTATTCATCGCGGTCGGTACGCCTTCACGCCGCGGCGATGGCCATGCCGATCTTTGCTATGTTTATGCCAGCGCAAGAGAGATTGGCGCTGCAATCGATCCCAAGACGGTGGTCATCACCAAATCGACGGTACCCGTAGGCACCGGCGATGAGGTGGAGCGGATCATCCGCGAGGTGCGCCCTGACCTTGAATTCGCTGTCGTCTCCAACCCTGAATTCTTGCGCGAAGGTGCGGCAATCAGCGATTTCAAAAGGCCTGACCGCATCGTTGTCGGCAGCGACGTGGAATGGGCGCGCGATGTGATGCGTGCGATCTACCGCCCGTTTTTTTTGAACGAAACACCAATCCTCTTCACCAGCAGAGCCTCATCCGAGCTGATCAAGTATGCCGCCAACGCCTTTTTGGCGACGAAAATCACCTTCATCAATGAAATGGCTGATCTGTGCGAAAAACTGGGCGCTGATGTGCAGGATGTCTCGCGCGGGATCGGACTGGACGGCCGCATTGGCGCGAAGTTCCTGCATGCAGGTCCTGGTTATGGTGGCAGTTGCTTCCCCAAGGATACGCTCGCGCTTTTGAAGACCGCGCAGGACAATGGCACGCCAGTGCGGATTGTGGAGGCGGTGGTGCAGGCAAATGATTTGAGGAAGCGCGCCATGGGCCGTAAGATCGTCAATGCGCTGGGCGGCAATGCGCGCGGTAAGAAAGTCGCGCTGCTGGGCCTCACCTTCAAGCCCAATACCGATGACATGCGCGATGCGCCGTCAATCGCGATTGTACAGACGCTGCTCGATGCTGGCGCCGAAATCAGGGCGCATGATCCCGAAGGCATGGAGGAAGCCACCAAGATCATGCCCGAAGTCAGCATGGCCGAAAGTGCCTATGCGGCAGCCGAAGGCGCCGATGCGATCGTCATAGTCACCGAATGGGATGCCTATCGCGCGCTTGATCTTACCAAGCTCAGGGCCTCCATGAAGGGCGATGTTCTTGTCGACCTACGCAACATCTACCGCCCCGAAGAGGGCGCCAAGGCAGGGTTTGATCACATCCGTGTGGGCAGCAAGCAGTAATGCACAAACCGATCCGCAAGGCTGTGTTTCCCGTTACCAGCCTTGGCACCAGCCTCCTGCCTACGACCAAGACAATCCCGAAGGAAATGCTACTTGCCGTGGACCGGCCGCTGATCCAATATGCCATCGATGAAGGGCGCGACGCGGGGATCGAGCAGATGATCGCCAGCAGGCTGCTTAGGCCGCAGCCGCTCCTTCCCCATTGTTCGTGTTCGGCTGATACTCCGGCACCAGATCTCGCAGCAAGCCGAGTGCCGCTTCGCGGTCACCGCTTTGAACGTGCGCCTCAAGCCTTTCTAACGCGGCCGCTAACTCTTGCCACGGAAGATGTCCTTCCATCGCCTGCATGATCCGCAGATGCTTTGTTGGCATTGGATTTTCGCCAATGAGCAGCTCTTCAAAAAGCTTTTCGCCGGGCCGAAGACCGATTTCTTCAATCGCGATGTCGCCATCTGGGTTGTTGTCATCACGCACAGTGAGGCCGGATAGGTTGATTAACGTACACGCGAGATCGTGAATTTTGACGGGCTTGCCCATGTCTAGAACAAAGACCTCGCCGCCCTTGGCCATACTGCCCGCCTGAATAACCAACTGTGCGGCTTCAGGAATTGTCATGAAATAGCGGATGATGTCTTTATGCGTCAGCGTGACTGGCCCGCCACTCGCGATCTGATCCTTAAATCTAGGTACCACTGAGCCACTTGAGCCAAGCACGTTACCGAAGCGGACCATGCTAAACTGGGTTTTGGAACCTACCTTAGCTTTTGCCTGAAGAATTTGTTCACACACACGCTTACTTGCCCCCATGACATTAGTCGGACGAACTGCCTTGTCGGTGCTGATGAGGATAAAGTGTGCGACATTATGAAGTTCCGCGGCCTGAACAAGGTTCCGGGTGGAAAGGATATTGTTGCCCATGCCTGAAATAGGATTGTGCTCGACCAACGGAACATGCTTGTATGCGGCGGCGTGAAAAATCGTGTCGGGCTGATAGGTTCCGATCACAGAGCAAACCGGACGCGCGGTTGCCGTATTGATTAGCTCTGGATAAATTTCAATGTCGGAACGAAAAATAGCTGCCGCAGCATTTTCACGCAGTTCCTCCTCAATTTTGTAGAGCGCAAATTCCGTCATTTCGACAAGGATGAGCCTTTGCGGTCCGATGGCCATAATTTGCCGACATAATTCGCTACCGATGGATCCCCCCGCGCCGGTGACCATCACGGTCTTGCCCAATATTGTGCGACCCATCAGCAAATCATTCGGGGCAACGGCATCGCGACCCAAAAGATCGTCCACTTCCACCTCACGCAAATCGGCAATGGATACCTTGCCTGAGACAATGTCCTGAATCTGGGGTAGCGTTTGCACGTGCACACTAAAACGTTTCAGTTCATCAACGATCCCCTTGCGCTTGCTTCGGCTCATCGTGGGAACCGCGAGCAATATGTCCGTTACACCAAGGCGCTCGACCTGCGCAGCAAGATCTCCCGAATGATATACAGGACTCCCATCCAACCGCTGACCGCGCAGTCGCCTGTCGTCATCCACAAACCCCAAAAGATACAGTCCTGGATAGTGCCGCGTAGACAATGCCAATTGCTGTCCAGCGCTCCCCGCTCCATAAATGAGCACCCTCTTCGTTTCACCGCCAAAGGCGCGTTGGCCAAGAAGGTCGCTGATGATGTAACGCACAACGATGCGGCTCATCACCAACGCTAGGAAGAAAAGGATCGGGACGAGAATGCCAATAGTTCGGGGCACGCCGGGAAGGCCTATCACGGTAACAACCAGGGTCATGAGAAATAGGAAAATAGAGATCGCCCGCGCGAGGTCCGTGATAGTGCCTGAACCGGCAAAACGGAAAATCGAGCGGTACACGCCAGACGCCAGGAAAATGGGAGGCCAGAGCAGGAATGAGGCTATTAACACATTGCGTATTGGGGCGTTCCAAAGTTGCCAATCGCCCAAGCGGAGAGAGAAGGCGAGCCAGATGGCGGCAGCACAAATGACCGAATCTACCAAAAACGCGATGATTTTTTTGGCGCGTCGGTCGAGATTTGACACCACGGAAAAGCCAGCAATCATGTTGGATGACAATTTGTCCATGGGGAGCTTACGATTACGTATTTTCTTCATGAACTTTCCAAGCCATCACAGAATTCTACTCAAAGATACGTATAAATAACTAATGGCGGCATGATTACAGTAATGCCGCTCACTATTCAAGCAATGCAATGTGTGACCATTTCATGAGAAAAATGCCTGATTGTAAGCTAGCTCCAAAATTCAATTCGTTTTTGCCAGCGTTAAGTCAGTTAGTTTTACCATGGAGCTCAACTGTCCTTCGGACCCGAGGGTGCTCAATTCCACTCGCACCAGATTACAATTTTTTGGCACATCGACCGACAGCTGCACTAACTTTGAGTTCGCGGCAGCAGGCACAAAACGGTCTACAATAAGCTGCGGGCCATTTTGAGCTGAACAGTAAATACTCCAGCGCAATGACGCGCGCGGAGAGCCTGGCTCCTTAATCGATCTATGACCTAACAAATATGTCGAAGATGGAACTACCGCCATATCCCGCGACGCGATCAGGCCCCGCGCTTCGGGCGCCACCGTCACATCGATTGTGCCATCACCAGGGACGCTAGCAGAAATATCGTCGGACTGGCCTAAAGTCCAAGACAGCGGCAACCACTTCGGATCGAGATTAGCGACATTCGGAGCGAAGGTACGAAATGCGGCCACGTCAACATCCGGCGCGACTAGAGAGAATAATTTCCAGGCATCGCCGGCCAAACCTGATTGGTGCAACCGATAGATGATGCGCGCATTACTAACGGTATATCCATCGCCCCTAAGCCTTGCGGCAATAGGTTCCACTAAGTCCCGATATTGGTCCACCTCAAGGCGCTGTGACGCTATATCCAAAAAAGGCGCACTCCAGCTCGACTCTAGTTTTAGATAGGGTCGGATCGCATCCCTGACTTCAGGATAGGCAACTGCCGAGACAAGCACAGGGAGAAGCGTCGCCTGCATTGCGGGATGTACAGACAGCAGGGCATTATAGTGACCGACGGCTCCCTTGACGTCAGCAGCCCCACTTTTCTGTTCGATCATCCACAGCTGGCTAAAGGCATCGCGGCGAGAAATGGTATCGGCGGAAGCAATGACGGCACTCGCCAGTCCCGTTTCACCAATAGAAGCCGCCCTAAGCCCATAAAAAGACAAGAGGCTGGCATTTAATGGCCGGCTCACGAGCGATGCCATTGCCGCATCAGCGTCGCGGCTTGAAATCATAAACTGCGGATTTGTTGTCAGATCAGCGGCGAAGGCATTTACGGCAGCTAGGCCGTCCGACGGATCCGCTGAATATGCAGATTTTGGGTCAGCTTCCCGCAAATAGGACTGTGCGGCCTTCTGGCCTGAATAGGCTGCTGCAACCAACAGCAAGGCGGCGCCTACAAGACAGCCCGCTTTAGGCAGAAGCCCCAACCCCATTTAGCCACGCGCCTCATCTTCTTCACCGTAACGCTGACCATAGCCATAGCCATAGCCATAGCCATAGCCATAGCCATAGCCATAGCCCTTGGTATCGCCACCAACCTTTGTAAGGACGATGCCGAAGATATGTCCATTAACCTGGCGAATGCGTTGAATGGATGCCTTGACGCCGCGCACGGCGGCACCTCCGGCCTGTACGACATAGACTACGCCCTCGACCGACTTAGAAATCAGAGGCGCGTCCGTCATGCCCAAAACAGGAGGACTGTCGATTACGATGTGGTCGAATTGACCGAGCCCCTCTTTCACAAATTGAGCCAGTCTGTCGCCACTCAAAAGCTCTGCCGCGCTGGGCGGGACCGGTCCCGCCGCAATGATGCTAACATTTTTGAAAGTTGTCTCCTGCACAATGTGAGACCAATCATTCTCCCCCGCCAAATAGTTGCTGAAGCCAACTTCGTTCGCCCCGTCGACCATCGAGTGGATCGAGGGCGAGCGCAAGTCGGCGTCGACCAAGAGCACGCGCTTCCCAGTCCGACCAATGATCTGCGCAAGCGCCAGAGACGTCGACGACTTGCCTTCCGCGGGCCGCGTACTCACCACAGCAAAGGACTTGGGCAGGCCATGGTTGGTCGTAAATGCGAGGCTCGAGCGGATAGAGAAATAGGCGTCGAACAGATGTGACTTCGGGTCTCGCAATTCCTCGTAGAGATTTCCGTGCGCGACGGCGGGCGTCATCCCGAGGAGTGGAACGCCCAGAAGCGGCTCCACCTGCGACGGCTCACGTATGCCCTCGTCGATTTGCTCAAGGGCAAAGACAGTGGCCGCAGCCAAGCCGAAACCGAGGAGCAAGGCGATCGCTAAATTGATCGGCATCTTCGGCGACGATGGCCTGTCGGGAACAATTGCCGGTTCAACAATTGCAATGTTATTAACGCCAACCGAACCCGCGACGCCAATTTCCTTATAGCGCTGCAAGAGGGCGTCATAAAGTTGGCGGTTCGTGTCCGCCTCTCGCTGGTAGATGTTATACTGAATATTTGCCCTGTTTTGCCGATCCATGTCACCCTTCAACTGCTCGACTTTTGTCTTGAGTTCGCTTTCGCGCTTTTGGGCCTCTTGATACTCACGCTTGCGCGCCTCTCCAATGCGCGACGTCTCACGCGCAATGGCGGCGTCGATGGTGCGAATTTGCTCGGCATATTGGCGGACGGCTGGGAACTCGGGCTCAAACTGGACGCTGAGCTTTGCGAATTCGGCAGCTGCGGATGCGCGCTGTTGGCGCAGGCCAGCAAGCGTTGCGCTTGAGGTCGCCTCGGCAGTCGTGTCGCCGCCACCGCCAGCCCTTGCCTGCGCCTCAATGCGTGCGGCAGTCGCCGCGTTGAGCGCCTGCGACAATTGCTCGAGGCTTGCGCCAACAAGTGTACGGTTACCAAGTGTCCGCCCGTCGCCGTCGCGTATCTGATCTAGATTAACGATATCCGCATTCGAGCCATAGAGAATGACGGCACGCTCACTCTGGCCTACCTTGTCCTGAAGAGCAGCCAGGCGCTCCTCCAAAAATTTACGGGCGTCTGCAGTCGAGGCAAATTGGCGATCCATACTGAGCGCTATGAAGGACGAGGCCCACTTATTCGCAATTGCCGCGGACAATTCTGGGCTCCTGCTGGTGTAGGACGCGTCGACAAGTTTGGATGCGCGAATGGGGGAAATCGCAATATTCTGAAGGAGCAATCCGACGACACGCCGCTTGTGCTCTTCTCTCAATTGCGCCTCCGACTTGCCCGGCAGCTTCTTCGTAATGATGTCCGCGTCGAGACCGTGCGCCTCTAGGAAGGCGGCACTGTTGTATAGGCCAAGCTCGGAGGCGACCCGCTCAGCGAGGGGCCGCGTCTTCAGCAGGGCGTATTGCGTCGCGTAAAACTCCAAATCCTGTGAGTTCGTCTGGGCGTCCAAGCCCTCAACTTTGGTGACCTGCTTCTGCTGGCGGTCAATCTGCACCTGCACCTTGGCCGTGTAGAGGGGGGCCATTAGAAGCGTCGCGACAACGCCGATCACCAATGTGCCCGCAATTATGCCCGTCATCAGCCAGCGCCAGCGGAGCGCTGTGTGCCAATATTGAAGCAGGATTGGCGGCAGCAATCCCTTAGAATTTTGGACAGTTGGCTGCTCAATCATATTGGCGCGCGCGTTTACGACTTCGTTCATGTGGAAACCCAATTTCAATCTTAATTTTTGTTGGTGAGCACGTAGACTAACGGCGCCAGCAGTGGTGTGGCAGCTAAGAAATCTTTCCAGATTTTGCGGCCCTGAGAATCTCCGACCATGACAACGTCGCTCGCATAAATTTCAGGGTCGGGGTAAGCCCCCTTTTGAATTGCCTTGACATTGTATAGGGCAGCATAGTCTTTACCACCAACGGTGCGAAAGACTGCAACTGCGCCCCGAGACGAAATATCGGTCCAGCCCTCGGCCGACGCAATTGCCGTCATGAGCGTCATCTTGCCAACAATGGGATACACGCCGGGTTTCTTCACCTCTCCGCCAATGGTGACCGTCTGGCTCACAATTTCTTTGAGATTGACGCTGACTTGAGGGTTCTTAATGAAGCGCCCGCGAAACAAGTCTTGCAGCGCGATGCTCACTTCGCCTGGCGTCTTGCCCGCGACTTCGACCGTCCCGACAAGGGGGAAGGTTATGCGGCCGCTAGCGTCAACTTGGACTTCCTTATTACTCAATTCCTCGCTGCCGAACACGTCGATCGTCAGCTTGTCAAATGGCCCCACGCGATAGGGGCGCGCGGATGCCTGCAAGTCAGCCAAGGTCGGCGCCGGCAATTCATCTGCGCTGATCACTTGGAGGCTCGCACGCTGCTCGCCGTCTACCGCCGAGGCGCAGACAGGAAGTGAAAGGAGAGAGAGGCCAATACCGAGAGACTTAAAGAACTGCATACCGAACCTTATTGCTGACCAGACTTTTGAAACAAACTTTGGGACGCCGACGTCCAAATGGCCGCCAAGACAAAAACCGCCGACAAAATAGGCGTGCGCACCGGATAGTCAGATATACTTGCAATTGCGAGAAGAATTATCACTAAAATGCCCAAGCGTTTTAATAAAGCCGCGTCACCCGAGACGCGTAGGCCCCGCCAGACCGCCGCGGCAAGAAAGACGAATGCCAAGAGCACTAGCGCCGCGCCAGGGATGCCGGCCGTAAACAGAATTTCCAGCAGTTCGTTGTGTGCGTGATTTGAAAAAGTGGGCCTCAGCAAACTATCTGGCTCCAAGACCTGGTACGCCTCAACATAACTCCCCACGCCCGTCCCCCAAGGGAGATAGTGCGGCAGCATGTCTAAGATGCTCTGCCAGACCGGCCAGCGTAAATCTTCAGTCTGATCTTCGAGACGCATAAATGCGACGTCGCGCGACGCCCAAATCGTGGCCCAGACAAGAGCCCCGACACTCGCAAATGCCGCAGAGTAGCGCGCCCAAGGCCGTATGGCCACCCGCGCCAATGGCAGGAGCCCAAATGCAAATACGAGGACGAGCGAGACGCCCGCCACCAGAAGCCCCGTCCGTGACCCCGTGACCAGCACGAGCGGCACAGCGACTAGGCACATGGAGGCGCCCGCGAACGCCTCGATTTTGCGCGGCAATCCCATCCCGACGCCTGCACTGATTGCCACCGCCGCCATGGGGAAAATTAGCGCCAGAAGCGCCGCCTGATGGTTTCGGTTCACAAACAGGCCGGCCACGTCTTGCGTTGCCTGCCGCGAATAGTGGACAATGTCTGCGCCCGTCGCCTGCAACAGCCCGACAGCGGCACTCGTGAAGGAGAGTAAAAGGACGACACCCAAGGCGCGCCTCTGGCGCAGGCCATCAAACTGGGAGGCCAAGACCAACACCGCAAATGGGACTGACAGCGACAGCAAGGAATTTAGCGTCTCGTCTGGCGACATCGACAGGGGTCGAGAAATTTGGCCGAGGCCGACGGCCTTGTCGATATCGACAATGACCTGCCGCCCAGGCAAGTTGCTCCACACGTCGTAGGGGAGCGGCACCAAATGTGACGCGGTCAGCAACGCGGCCAGGCCAAATATGAGCCAAACCGCCCAAAACTGGCGAATATGTTGTAGCCTGAGAGACCAGAGGCCAATGGCCGCCACTACAAAGGCGAGCGGACGTAGGAGGATGAGATGCGGCTCGTCGGACCAGCTACTGCCGCCCGTAAAGAAGACGGCCAGCATGAACAGCGAAAATAATATAAAGGGAATGTCTAGGGAACGCCTCGCCCGCGAAGCTTTTGTATCAGACATCTGCATAGCCTAACATTAGAGCGCCTAACGAGCGGGGACAATAAAAAAGATTATAAAAAAAGGGGCGATGAACGCCCCTTTTTCTTATCAGCGGTTAGGCTGAAATTACTTGCTGTCGCTACCGTCAGCAATCATAACGATACCACCCACAGCCGCGATGGCAGCGAGGATGAGTACAGGTGTTGCAACAGCCTTAGACTTGCCAGGCTTTGCAGCAGCACGTACCGGCTGAACTGCAGCCGACTTAACCGAAAGCGAACCAGCGGCCGTGGCAGCCGAAGCAACCGAAGGGGCCATCAGAGCAACTACGGCAAGCGCAGAAATGATCTTCTTCATAAAAAACTCCAATTGGGAGATGTGTGCTTTTACCCATCACCTTCCTCCATATAGAAGCGATTCGACACGAATGTCAACGGAGATTGGGGATTTTGAGATTTTTATCCACACCCCCCCCCGCCGCCATTCTCAAGGGGCCTTTATATTAAACTCAAACTAAACTAGAGGTGCTTTTAACTAAAGATTTTGACGCATCTCGGTGCGGCCTCCATCTAACGAATGGGATGTAAGACTTGGACTTTGAAGACGACAAGCGGGGATTTTTGCG